>ENA-UOWO01005304-UOWO01005304.1-activated-sludge-metagenome-genome-assembly--contig:-NODE-5304-length-13738-cov-13.476211_pt1 | contig 13738 bp, 11 predicted proteins | sample MGYA00238148_ERZ761564 | MGnify/ENA primary metagenome ERZ761564 (study PRJEB28885, sample SAMN05720194) | activated sludge metagenome | isolation source: Anaerobic digester | place: USA...
CGGCCTGGAACGACCAGTTCCGCAACGGCATCAAGGGGCAGAATCCGGAGAACGGCCAGAGCTACATTTTCGGCCGTTACCTGGGCGACCTCAACCGGGAGGCCGTCAAACGGTATATCCGCGGCACGCTCGCGGCGGAGGGGGGGCTCTTTCGGCAGAGCAGCCATGCGGTCAATTATCTCGGCTCGCACGACGACCACGCCTACGGGGATTTCGTCCGGATCGGTTCCGGCGCCGTCCGTCCGGACCAGGTCATCTCCGATCCCATGGCCAATGCCCGCCTGACCACGGAAGAGCTCAAGATCAGCAAGCTTGGCGCTCTCATCCTCTTCACCAGCCAGGGCGCGGTGATGATGGAGGAGGGACACGAATTCGCCCGCAGCAAGGTGATCGCCCGGAGCGAGGCGCCGGATACGATGATCGGCCGCATCGATCACAACAGCTATAACAAGGACAACGAGACCAACTGGCTGGATTACCGTCATGCGGCCCTCAATCAGGAGCTGGTCGATTATTACAAGGGGCTGATCCGGCTGCGCAAGCGGTATGCGGCTTTTCGCAGCACCCCGCCGCCGGCCATCCATTTCACCGATGGCGACAATCCTTTCGCCCTCTCTTTCCAGATCAGGCGGGCGGATAATCCGGACCGCCGCGATCTCCTCGTCCTTCTGAACGGGCACCGGGAGGAGATGACGCGCTTTATCCTGCCCGAGGGGCAGTGGCGCATTCTGGTCAGCGGCGAAAAGGCCGGCGACGAACCCCAGGAGCGGCGGGTGGAGGGCGAGCTGGTGCTCCCCGCGACTACCGGCATGGTGCTGATCAAGTGACGGCCGAGTGAAACCTCTCACCTCGGTGCTCATCAAGCCGGCCGGGCCGGACTGCTCGCTCGCCTGTCATTACTGCTACTATCTGGACAAGTCGGCCCTTTTCCCGGGCACGGCGCACCGGATGAGCGAGGCGGTGCTGCGCAATACTGTCCGCCAGATGTTGCAGCAGGGGGGGCAGCGTATCAACTTTGCCTGGCAGGGGGGCGAGCCCACGCTGATGGGGCTCCGCTTTTACGAGACCGCCGTTCACTATCAGAGCCGCTGCAGCCGCCCCGGTCAGCAGGCTGGCAACGGACTGCAGACCAACGGCCTGCACATCGATGAACACTGGGCCCGCTTCCTCCACCAGAACAGTTTTCTGGTCGGCCTATCCCTCGATGGCCCCGAGCAGGTGCATGACCGCTATCGCCGTTTCCGCAGCGGGGAGGGTTCCTGGCGGCGGGTGGTTAAAAGCCGGGATCTGATGCTCAGTGCCGGGGTCGCAGTCAACGCCCTGATCGTGGTGAATGACAACAGTGTGCATTTCCCTGAAGAGATCTATAATTTTCACAAACAGAGCGGCATCGACCATCTCCAGTTCATCCCCTGCCTGGAGCGGGATGACAGCCGGCCCGGCGGCCTAGCTGCTTTCTCCGTCGATGCGGAAGCGTACGGCCGTTTCCTCATTGCGCTTTTTGATCTCTGGCGCGCCGATTTCAGCGGGGGGCGGCCGACCCTCTTCATCCGCTGGTTCGACTCCCTCTTCTACACCTATCTGGGGCTGAAGGCACCGGAATGCACGCTCCTGCCCGAATGCGGAGTCTATCTTGTTGTGGAGCATAACGGGGAGGTCTTTGCCTGCGATTTCTACGTCGATGAGCAGCACCGCCTCGGCAATGTCAGCGAGGCGAGGCTGGCCGACCTCCTCAACAGCCCTGCACAGGAACAGTTCGGCGCGGCCAAACGCGCCCTGCCGGATCAATGTACGGTCTGCCCCTGGCTGACCCACTGCTGGTGCGGCTGTCCCAGGGAGCGGATTTTCAGGCCCGACGGTGTCAACTATCTCTGTCCGGCCTGGCGGGCTTTTTTTGAGTATGCCGATCCCCACTTCAGGGCGCTGGCCGAGCGCCTGACCCGGGAAAACCGCGCCGGCGCCGGCCGGCTGCCGCAGAGCGGAGCGTAAACCGGCCGCAACCGGGCGCAGAGCGCGCAATGTTTTCTCATCCCATCCGCGAGGTGCACATGCAGGTAATAGCCGATGTCGTCGCCAGTCTGGACAGCTTCCTCTGGGGCCTGCCGTTGATCCTCCTCCTTTTCGGCACCCATCTTTTTCTCACCATCAGGCTGCGTTTCCCGCAGCGCTACATTTTCAAGGCGATCAAACTCTCCTTCGCCAGAGATAAAGAGGCGGAGGGCGATGTCAGCCAGTTCGGGGCCCTGACGACGGCCCTGGCCGCGACCATCGGCACCGGCAATATCGTCGGCGTGGCGACGGCAGTCGCCCTCGGCGGGCCGGGAGCGGTGCTGTGGCTGTGGCTCACCGGGGTCTTCGGCATCAGCACCAAATACGGCGAAGCCCTGCTTGCGGTCAAATACCGCGTCAAGACCCCTTCCGGCGATATGGCCGGCGGGCCGATGTATGCTCTCGAACGCGGCCTGGGCTGGCGCTGGCTGGGCATTCTCTTCGCCATCTTCACCGCCATTGCCGCCTTCGGTATCGGCTGCATGGTCCAGGCCAACTCCATCTCCGCCCTGGCCCTGAGCACCCTGCATATCCCCGGCTGGGTGACCGGCCTGATTCTGGCCGTCCTCACCGCGGTGGTGATCCTCGGCGGCATCAAGAGCATCGCCCGCGTCTGTGGAGTCCTGGTCCCCTTCATGGCGCTGACCTATATCATCGGCTGTCTCTACATCCTGATCCTCCATCATCAGACCCTGCCGGCGACCATCGCGCTGATCGTCCGGTCGGCCTTCAACGGCCATGCTGCGGTCGGCGGCTTCGCCGGAGCCACCCTGATGGCGGCGCTCCGCTTTGGGGTGGCGCGCGGCCTCTTCTCCAATGAGTCCGGCCTGGGTTCCGCCCCGATCGTCGCCGCAGCGGCCCAGACCCGCAATCCGGTACGCCAGGCCCTGGTCTCCTCCACCGGCACCTTCTGGGATACCGTTGTAGTTTGTCTCATGACCGGACTGGTGCTGGTCAATTCCGGGGACTGGACCGGCGGGGCCAATGGCGCCGAGCTGACCAAAACCGCTTTCTCCCACATCCCGGTCATCGGACCGGCCGTACTCACCATCGGCTTGCTGACCTTCGTCTTTTCCACCATCCTCGGCTGGTCCTACTATGGGGAAAAGGCGATGGAATATCTGGCCGGCGAGCGGGCGGTTTTACCCTACCGAATTCTCTGGTGCATCGCTGTCTATTTCGGTTCGGTCTTTTCCCTGCAGTTCGTCTGGAATTTCGCCGATCTCGCCAACGGCCTCATGGCCATCCCCAATCTGATCGCCCTCCTCGCCCTGAGCGGGGTGATGGTGCGCGAGACGCGGGAGTATCTCTGGGATAAAGAGTTGTAGGGCGGGTTGATGGTGCAATTTATCGCCGGCATGCGTTGTTAATAGCTTTGAATCAGCGCAGCAAATATCACTGAGTAAAAGGAGGATATCATGAAAAAAGGATTGTTTGTCTTTTGCGCCATGATGCTGGCGCTCGCTACGGTCGCCGCCGACAGGGCGCAGGCCCAGGTGCAGCTGCCTCGTCTGAGTCCCAAGGCCAGCGTCACCCAGACCATCGGTTTGACAGAAGTGACCATCACCTACAGCCGTCCTGCGGTCAAGAACCGCGTCATATGGGGCGAACTGGTCCCCAATAACCAGGTCTGGCGCCTCGGCGCCAACGAGGCCACCTCCATCGCCTTTGGCGATGATGTGACTATCGAAGGTCAGCCCCTGCCCAAAGGCACCTACAGCATGCATGCCATCCCCAACCCCGGGGAGTGGGTGATCATTTTCAACAAGGTGGCCGGACAGTGGGGCAGCTATAATTACAAGCAGGAGGAGGATGCCCTGCGGGTGACGGTGAAATCCTTCGCAGGGCCCGATGTGGAGCGGATGCTCTTCACCTTCGACGATGTCACCGACGAATCCGCCACTGTGACCCTCGCCTGGGAAAAGCTGCGGGTCGCTTTCAAGGTGGGTGTCAACACCGACGAGAAGGTCATGAGTTCGGCCAGGTCGATCCTCAACTCCCGTTCCCTGTTATACGCTGCGCAGTATGCCCTGCAGAACAATATCGAGATCGAGCAGGCCGGCAAGTGGCTCGATGCCTCGATTGCGCTCGATGAGAGTTTTCAGAACCTGAGTCTCAAGGCCGATCTCCTCGCCCGCGAAGGCAAGGTCAAGGAGGCGGTGAAGATCGGCGAGAAAGCCCTGGTGCTCGGCAGGGCGGCGCAAAGGGTGCCGCCGGATCTGGCCACCTTCGCCAATCAGGTGGCGGAGTGGAAGAGCAGGAAAAAATAGGACCCAATGACCAGGGGCGGGGAAGGGCATGCCAGGAACGCCTGATTTCCCCGCCTCAGGGAGAGCAGCACCTATGATGAAAAACATGATCTTTATGACGATCTTGATCGCCGCGCTGCGGCTTTCCGCGCTGGAATTGAACTCGCCGAATGGCCAACTCGCTCTCGAATTCTATCTCAACGGTGCGGGTGAGCCCTGCTACCGCCTCGATCTCGGCGAACAGCCGGTCATTCTGGAGAGCAGGATGGGCGTCGCCCTCAAGGACAATTCCGGCCTCTTCGACCGTTTCAAGGTGGTCAAATCCGGGCGCACCACCGCCGACGAGAGCTGGGAGCCGGTCTGGGGCGAAGAGAGGCGCATCCGCAGCCATTACAGCGAGCTGGCGGTGACGCTGGAGAGGGATGAGCCGGAGAAGCGGCAGATGATCATCCGCTTCCGTCTCTTCGACGATGGCCTCGGCTTTCGCTATGAATTCCCGAACCAGCCCAACCTGGGCTACTTCATCGTCAGCGGTGAAAAGACCCAGTTCAATCTGACCGGCGATCACCTGGCCTGGTGGATCCCCGGTGACTATGATACCAACGAATACGACTATTCGACCACCCCGCTCAGCAAGGTTGACGCCATGCGCGGCGCGACGATGCAAGAGATCGCTGTACGCTCGATCATCGCTCCCAATGCCGTGCAGACCCCGCTCATGCTCAAGACCCGCGAGGGGCTTTACATCAACCTTTTCGAAGCCGCTCTGGTCAACTATCCGGCGATGAACCTGCTCGTCGACCAGCGCACTTTTTCGCTGGGCGCGGTGCTGGTGCCCGATGCGCTGGGTCATATGGCCTACCTGCAGACTCCCGAGAAGAGCCCCTGGCGCACCGTCATCGTCAGCCGCGATGCCCGGGAGATCCTCGCCTCGCGGATCATCCTCAACCTCAACGAGCCCTGCGCCCTGACCGATACCGGCTGGATCAAGCCGCAGAAATATATCGGCATCTGGTGGGGCATGCACGTCGGCACGGTCTCCTGGAACATGGCCGACACCAGCAATCTCAAACTGGCCACGACCGACTGGAACGCTCTCAAGCCCAACGGACGCCACGGCGCCACCACGGCCGAGACCAAACGCTACATCGATTTCGCCGCCAGACACGGCTTTGACGGGGTGCTGGTCGAGGGCTGGAACGTCGGCTGGGAGGACTGGTTCGGTAACTGGAAAGAGGAGGTTTTTGATTTTGTCACTCCCTATCCCGATTTCGATGTGGAGGAGCTGCAGCGCTACGCCGCCGAACGCGGAGTGCGCCTGATCATGCACCACGAAACCTCGGCGGCGGTGACCAATTATGAGCGGCGGATGCAGGATGCCTTTGCCTTTATGAAAAAGCACGGCTACAACAGCGTCAAGACCGGCTACGTCGGCCGCATCATCCCGCGCGGCGAGCACCATGACGGCCAGTGGATGGTCAACCACTATCTGCGTGTGGCGCGGGAGGCGGCGCGCCACGAGATCATGATCGACGCCCATGAACCGGTGCGGCCGACGGGGCTGCACCGTACCTGGCCGAACTGGCTGGCCTGCGAGGCCGGACGCGGCAATGAGTACAACGCCTGGAGTGGTGGCAATCCTCCCGACCATGAGACCATCCTGCCCTTCACCCGGCTTATGGGCGGTCCGATGGATTATACGCCCGGCATCTTTCAGATCAAGATGGATTACTACAAGCCCGGCAGCAGCTTGCAGGTGCACACCACCCTGGCCAAGCAGCTGGCCCTCTACGTCACCCTTTACAGTCCCCTGCAGATGGCGGCGGACCTGATCGAGAATTACGACCGCTTTCCCGATGCCTTCCAGTTCATCAAGGATGTGGCGGTCGACTGGGAAGAGAGCCGCATTATCGCCGCAGAACCGGGCGACTATCTGACCATCGCCCGCAAGGAAAAGGGTACGGATAACTGGTTCATCGGCGCCATCACCGATGAAGAGGCGCGTTCTGCGACCATCACCCTCGATTTTCTCGATCCGGGGGTCAAGTATACGGCGGTGCTCTATCTTGACGGCAAGGATGCTCACTGGCAGAAGAATCCCATGGCCTATCGTATCCGCAAGGGACTGGTGACCGGCAAGACGGTGCTTGAAATGGCCCTGGCGGCCGGCGGAGGGGCGGCGGTGAGTATCATGCCGGCCACCGCGGCGGAGCTGAAAACGCTCAAAATGGTGAAATAGAGGCGGAATGAGAACCCCCGGCATGATAAAAGGAATCGCGGCTGTGCTCTGCATACTCCTTGGCGCAGCCGGCCTGGCATGGGCCGGGTCCGCGGCGCCATCGCCATCGGCCGGAAAGGCGGCGCTCGAACGGGCGCGGCTCCTTTTTTACGCCAGTGTGGAGGAGAAGAAGCAGATCCGGCCGGCCATCGCCGCCTTTGAGGAACTCGCCGTCGCCCATCCCGAGTGGGCGGGCCGGGCCAGGACCTATATCGGCGCCCTGGTGGCTTTGCAGGGCAAGCATGCCTTTTTGCCCCACGCCAAATGGCGCCTGGCCAACCGCGGACTCGAGATCATGGATGAGGGGGTGGCGATGGCGCCCGAAGATGTCGAGTCCCTTTTCATCCACAGCTCCACCTGCTATTTTCTGCCCTTTTTTTTCAAGCGCGGGGAGGACGCCCAGGCCAAATTCGGCGAGCTGGTGCGCCTGCTCCCGCAGAACCACCGCGAGTTTGATGATGCCATGCTGGCCAATGTGGTGCAGTTCATCGCTGAACGCGCCCACCTGGATGAGAGTCAAAAAGCGGACCTCGAGCGCCTCAGGGAAGAGCTGCATCATGAGAGGAGCATGCCCGCGGTCGTCAGGACAGAAGAGGGGGCCGGCTCTTGAGTCATCTGGAGTATCTCCTTTTCAATCTGCTCGTAGCCGCCGGGCCCCTGGCGCTGAGTTTCGAGCCCAAGGTGCGCTATCTGCGCCGCTGGCCGGCCGCCCTGCTCTCCGCCGCTCTGATGCTGCTCCCTTACGCCCTCTGGGACGCCCTGGTCACCGGCCGCCACTGGTGGTTCAATCCCCGCTACACGGCCGGCACCTTCATCGGCCCCCTGCCGGCCGGGGAGTGGCTCTTTTTCATCACGGTCCCTTTCGCCGCTCTCTTCGTCTGGGAGGTGCTGCGCTTTTACCGCCCGCACCGGCATGCGGCGGCAGAGCGGCGTCCCCCGCACTGGCTCTGGCCGGCTCTGCCCCTCGCCGGCCTGATGCTCTGGCTGGGCAAGGAGTATACCGCCCTGGTGATCGCCGTCTTTGCCGTGACGGCCTGGGCTGATCTCCGCTTGGGCGGCCGGGTGCTCGCCCGCGCCAATGTTCTTCCCTATGCCGCGCTGCTCGCCGGGCTGATGCTGATCTTCAACGGCTATCTGACCGCCCGGCCGGTAGTGCTCTACGATCCGGCCTACCAGCTCGACTGGCTGATCGGCACCATCCCGGTCGAGGATTTTCTCTATGGCTACAGCCTCCTCCTCGGCTGTACCTCACTTTTCGAAAAGTTCCGGAGTCGGCATGACTAAACAGGTGGCCGTAATCGGGGGGGGATTGGCGGGATTGAGCGGCGCCATCGAACTGGCGCGGCGGGGATTCAGCGTCGACCTCTTCGAGCAGAACGGCCGCCTTGGCGGCAAGATGAACGAGGTGCGCCGGGAGGGCTTCCGTTTCGACACCGGGCCTTCGCTGCTCACCATGCCCTTTGTGCTGGAACAGCTCTTCGCCGGGGCGGGTTTCCGGCGCAGGGAGTTCCTCGACCTGGTGCCGATCGAGCCGATGTGTCGCTATTTTTACGCGGATGGCAGCCGGCTCGACGCCAGCAGCGATGCCGCGGCTATGGAAAGCGCCATCACCATGCTCTCGGAGCGGGATCGCGGCCGGTTTGAGCGTTTTATGGCCTACAGCCGCCGGATCTACGACCTTACTGCCGAGGTTTTTCTCTTCACGCCGATCCACGAATGGCAAAAGCTGCTCAACCGCCGCCATCTCTCCACTCTGTTCGCCCTGCCCTCCATCGACGCCATGCGCACGGTCCACCGCGGGGTCAAGCGCTTTTTCCGCGACGATCGCATCGTCCAGCTCTTCGACCGTTATGCCACCTATAACGGCTCGAACCCCTACCGGGCGCCTGCGACCCTTAATATTATTCCCTACGTCGAATATGGCTTCGGCGGATTCTATGTCAAGGGCGGGATGTACCGTCTGGTCGAGGCGCTGGAGCAGCTGGCCATCATCCTCGGGGTGCGCATCCATACCGGTTTGCCGGTGGAGGAGATCGTGACCGCGCAGGGGCGGGTCGCCGGCGTGCGTGTGAACGGGACGCTGCAGCGCGCAGATTATGTGCTTTGCAATGCCGATGTCGTGACCGCCTTTAACCGTCTGCTGCCCGGCCAGGCTGCCGAGCGCCGCAAGCTCAACCGCCTCGAGCCCTCGCTTTCGGGCATGACTTTTCTCTGGGGGGTGAAGAAGAACCACCCCGAACTGGCCCACCACACCATCTTTTTTTCTGCCGATTACCGCCGTGAATTCGACCAGATCTTCAACCAGCTGCAGGCGCCGGACGACCCGACGGTCTATGTCGCCATCACCAGCCGCGCCGATCCGGGCGATGCCCCGGCAGGGTGCGAGAACTGGTTCGTGCTCGTCAACATGCCCTATCTGCGCCCGGGCGCGGCCGAACCCGATGTCGCGGGCGTGCGCCGGGCGGTGCTCGCCAAACTGCAGCGGCACGGCATCGACCCGGGCGGGGCCATCGTCTGCGAAGAGGTGATCACCCCGCGCGACTATGAGACGCGCTATGGCAGCAACGGCGGCAGCATCTACGGCATCTCGAGCAACTCGCGCGCGATGGCTTTCCGCCGGCCGGCCAACCGCAGCCGCGCCGTGCGCGGGCTCTTTTTCGCCGGCGGCGCCTGCCATCCCGGCGGCGGCATTCCCCTGGTGTTGCTCTCGGGCAAGATGGCGGCCGAACTGATCGCGGAAATGGAATAAAAAAAACGCGGAACCGTGTTTATCCGTACAAATGAAAAGGTTTACATACTCATCAACCGGGAAGGTAGCGCGCATAATGGCGGCAGGTAAAAAGATCATCGTCATCGGAGCCGGTTTCGGCGGACTGGCCATCGCCAACCGCCTGCAGGCGCAGGGATTTCAGGTCACCATTCTGGAAAAGAATCCAAAGGTGGGCGGCCACGGCTATCCCCTCGAGATCGACGGCTACCGCTTCGACATGGGCCCCTCACTGATCACCGAGCCCGCTCTCCTCGATGAGATCTTTGGCATGGCCGGCAAACGGCTGGCCGATTATGTCGATATCATTCCCCTCGATCCCTGTTACCGCATCTTTTTTCACGACAATACCTATATCGACTATACCGGGGACGGCGACAGGATGCGCAGCCAGATGGCCCGCTTCAATCCCCGCGACGCCGGCCGCTACGACGCTTTCATTGAAGCCTCGCGCGGGCTCTACCAGGCCGTCATTGTCGACGGCCTCGGCACCCGTCCCTTTATGGACTGGAGCAGCATGCTCTCCTTCGCCCCGCGCGCCCTGCGTCTCAAGGCTGTACTGCCCTCCTACATGTTCGCCAGCCGCTACTTCAAGGATTTCCGTCACCGCTTTATCTACTCCTTCCATCCCCTCTTCATCGGCGGCAATCCTTTCAGAGCCCCGGCGGTCTATCAGATGATCCCCTATCTTGAAAAGATCCATGGCGTGCTCTACAGCAAGGGAGGCATGTACAGCCTGGTCAGCGCCCTGGAAAAACTCTTTCTGGAACAGGGGGGTGTTATCCACACCAGCCGGCCTGTGCAGGAGATCCTGGTGCGCGACGGCCGCGCCGCCGGCGTGCGCACGGAGGCGGGGGAGGTGCCGGCCGATATCGTCATCTCCAATGCTGATTTCATCCACACCTATCGGGACCTGATCAAACCCGAGCACCGCAGAAAGTGGAATGACCGGCGGCTGGGCCGGGTGCACTATTCAATGAGCGCCTTCCTCATCTACCTGGGCCTCAAAAAACGCTATCCCCAGCTTTTGCACCATACCCTGGTGCTCTCGCCCCGCTACCGCGGTCTGATCCGTGACATCTTTGATCGCAAGGTCGTCCCGGAGGATTTTTCCCTCTATCTCCATGCCCCGACCCGCTCTGATGACACCATGGCCCCTCCGGGCTGCGAGAGCCTCTACATCCTCGCCCCGGTCGCCAACCTGAAGGGAGGGCAAAACTGGCAAGAGCTCGCCGAGCCTTACGCCCGGCGGATCCTCGATCATCTCGAGCATCATCTCGGGCTGACCGACCTGCAGGCCAACATCGCTGTCAAAAAGCTCTTCACGCCGGAGGATTTTCAGCGCAAGCAGAATGCCGTCTACGGCAGCGCCTGGGGCGTGGAGCCCCGCCTGACCCAGACCGCGATCCTGCGGCCGCATAACCGCAGCGAGGATGTGAAGGGGCTCTATCTGGTCGGCGCCAGTACCCATCCCGGCGCCGGGCTGCCGGGAGTGGTACTGACCGCGGCCACAACCGACTATGTCATTCAACGCGACCTGGAGAAGGAGTGACTCCATGGATCCCTTCTGGCGGCAGGTAGATGTAGCCCCATCTTACGTCTACGCCCGGGCCATCACCCGGCGCTATGCGCGCAGCTTTTATTTCGCCTCGCGTTTTCTCCCCGCCGAAAAACGCTGGGCCACCTACGCCCTCTACGGATTCTGCCGCTACGCCGACAATCTCATCGACCTGCAGCGGACGCGCGGCCGGGAGGAGCTGCTCTCCGAGCTGGCCTGCCTGGCGGCGGAGACCTCCCTGGCCTACCGGACGGGCGAATCCGAGCACCCCATCATCAAATCCTTCATCCACACCGCCCGGAGATACGGCATCCCCGAGCGCTATCCCCTGGATCTCATCAAGGGGGTGGAGATGGATGCCGCCTTCAACGGCTATGAAAGCTACGACGATCTCTACCTTTTCGCCTACCGTGTCGCCGGCGTGGTCGGCCTGATGATGACCTACCTCCTGGGCTACCGGGACGAAACCGCCTTTCCTTATGCGGAAAAGCTGGGCATTGCGATGCAGCTGACCAACATTCTGCGCGACATCCAGGAGGACAAGGAGCTTGGGCGAATCTACATCCCGGCCGCCGAGCTGCGCCAGTTCGGGGTGACGCCGGAGCAGATCCTCTCGGAGCGGATGACGCCGCAGCTGCGCGCCCTGATGGAATTTCAGGTCGAGCGCGCCCACGCCTGCTATACCGAGGCGGAGCGGGGGATCGCCCTCCTCGACCGCAAGTCGCGCTTCGCTATCCATACCGCCAGCCGCCTCTACCAGGCGATCCTCAAAAAGATCGCGCTGGCCGACTATAATCCCTTCGTGGGACGGGCATTTGTGCCCGCGCCGCACAAGCTGGCCATCCTTCTGCAGGAGTATGTGCGCCGGCGCTGAGCAAGATCTCTGAGGAGAGGATGCCCCTTGATAACCGCCCGCCACAATAAAGCGGCGCAAACCCTCTTTCATCTCTATATCATGCCGGCGATGAAGCGGCAGTTCCATGCCGTGCATCTGCTCGGCGATGAACCCGGGTGGCCCGACCATACCCCCCTGATCGTCCTGCCCAACCACTGCAGCTGGTGGGACGGCTTTTTTATCCATCTGCTCAACGTCCGTCTTTGGCACCGGCAGCCCTATGTGATGATGCTTGAAGAGCAGCTCCGCAAACGCCCTTTTTTCCGCCGTCTCGGCGTCTTTTCCATCGATCCCTCCACCCCGGGCGGCGTGCGCCGGTCGCTGCGCTATACCCGGGAGATTCTGAGCGGCGAGGAGGCGGCCCGGCGGATGCTCTGCCTTTTTCCCCAGGGCGAGCTGCTGCCCTGGGATACCCGGCCGCTCGGCTACAAGCCGGGAGTCATCTGGCTGCTGCAGCGCCTTGAGCGCCCGGTCTGCCTGGTGCAGCTGGCCATCCGCATCGAGTTTTTGCAGCAGCAGCGGCCGCAGCTCTTTCTCGAATTCTCGCAGCCGCTCAGCTGGTCCGGCGAGGAGAATGCGCTCCGGGAGTGGGAGGAGGCGCACGCCGCCCTGCTCGAGCGGCTCAGCCGGCGCATCACCGGTGGAGAGGAGGGGAGGATCCTGCTGATGGGCCGCCGCTCCGTGGACGCGCGCTGGCAGCGCTGGCGCAGCCTGCTCGCGAAGGAGCAGCCATGAATGGACTTTTTATCGTCCTCTATCTTTTGCTGGGGATGATTTTCCTGGTGGGGCTCTTCAACACCCTGACCGCGCCTATGGTCAGGAAAGGGCCCGCGCCGCGCCGGACGCCAAAGGTCTCGCTGCTCGTCCCCGCCCGCGACGAGGAGCGCACCATCGGAAGGTGCCTGGAAAGCCTCTGCGGCCAGGAGTATCCCGACCTTGAGATCATCGTCCTCGATGACCATTCCGGGGACCAGACCGCCCGGATCGTGAGCGCCAGGGCGGCCGGCGACCCCCGCGTCCGGCTGGTGCAGGGCGAACCGCTGCCGGCGGGATGGACAGGCAAAAACTGGGCCTGCCACCAGCTCAGCCGCGCCGCCTCGGGCGAGATCCTGCTCTTCACGGACGCCGATAATTTTCATGCCCCTTTCGCCGTCGCCCGGACTGTGGGCTGGATCGAGAAACTCGATCTCGACCTTTTTTCCGCCTTTCCCCAGCAGATCACCCTGAGCTGGGCGGAAAAGCTGATCGTGCCGATCTTCGACCTCTTCGTCTACAGCCTGCTCCCTCTCTGGCTGACCTGGTACAGCCGCTACCCTTCCCTCTCGGCGGCCAATGGCCAGTGGATCGTCTTCACCCGCCGCGGTTATGAAAAATCGGGCGGCCACGCCGCCGTGCGCAGCCACATCGTCGAGGATACCGCCCTGAGCCGCCGCGCCAAGGAACTCGGTCTCAGAACCATCACCGCCTCGGGCCGCGGCGCCGTCTACGGCCGCATGTACACCAGCCCGCGCGAAGTGTGGCTCGGCTTCGCCAAGAACGCCTTCGGATTGATGAATTTCAAGGCCATACCCTATTTCCTCTTCATGGGATTTCTTTTCTTCATCTTCATCCTGCCCTATCTGCTTCTTCTCTTGCCGCCGCTGCGGGCGGCGGCTCTGCCGGCGGTGGGCGCCAACATCCTGCTGCGCCTGATGGTGGCGCTCAAGTTCGGGCAGCCGCTCTTCTACAGCGTAATCCTCCACCCGTTCAGCATTCTCGCCACCATCCTGGTGGGGCTGGCCTCTTTTTACTATTACTGGATCGGGGATATCGCCTGGAAGGGAAGAGCGGTTTCGCTGCGCGGCGGTAGGGAACCGGAGGAGACGAGCCATGAGTGACTGCGAACGGGGCAGCGCGGCGGAACCGCAGAAGGAGAGCCATGAGTGACCGCGAACGGAGCAGC
>ENA-UOWO01005308-UOWO01005308.1-activated-sludge-metagenome-genome-assembly--contig:-NODE-5308-length-13727-cov-6.232226_pt1 | contig 13727 bp, 12 predicted proteins | sample MGYA00238148_ERZ761564 | MGnify/ENA primary metagenome ERZ761564 (study PRJEB28885, sample SAMN05720194) | activated sludge metagenome | isolation source: Anaerobic digester | place: USA...
CGCATCGGTGTGTCTTCACTGCGCTTGTCGGGCATCACCTGCGCTGCCTGCGCGTTGCCGATCGAGCAGGCGTTGCGCGGCGTCGACGGCGTGGTCGAGGCCACCGTCAATGCGGCAGCCATGCGTGCCTCGGTGCGCTGGGACCCGGCACGCACCCGGCCGTCGGCCCTCGTCGACGCGGTGCAGCGCGCCGGCTACGACGCCGTGCCCGACACGGCCGCCGCCGCCCGCGAATCACGCCGCAATGAATCACGTCAGGCGCTGTGGCGACTGTTCGTCGCGGCCTTCTGCGCGATGCAGGTGATGATGCTGGCAACACCGGCTTACGTGGCCGGGCCTGGCGGCATCGAAGCGGATCTGCAGCACCTGCTGAACTGGGGCAGCTGGGTGATGGCACTGCCGGTGATGACATTCTCCGCACGCCCCTTCTTTGCTGGCGCCTGGAAGGCGCTGCGCCTGCGTCACATCGGCATGGACGTTCCGGTGTCGCTCGGCATCCTGATCACGTTCATTGCCAGCAGCGGTGCGGCGTTCGACCCTCAAGGACCGTTTGGCAGCACCGTCTATTTCGATTCGCTGACGATGTTCGTCGCGTTGCTGCTGGCCAGCCGATGGCTCGAAGTGCGTGCCCGCCACCGCGCAGCCGAAGCCTTCGAGAACGCGCTGGGCGCCCTGCCGGAAACCGCCACCCGGGTGCTTGCAGACGGTCGCACCGAAACCATCGGCATCGCCCGGCTGTGCATCGGTGACCGGGTTCGTGTGGCGGTCGGCGAGGCGTTTCCGGCGGATGGCAACGTGCTGGAGGGCAGCACTTCGGCCGACGAGGCGCTGCTGAGTGGCGAGTCGTCGCCACAGGGCAAGACGCCGGGCTCCGATGTGGTAGCCGGCAGCGTGAACCTCGAATCGCCAGTGATCGTGCAGGTGCTGCGAACCGGGGCCGACACCCGCCATGAAGCCATCGTTGCGCTGATGCGTGAAGCGCAGTCGCAACGGCCGTCGAGCGCCCGCTGGGCGGACCGCTGGGCAGCCCCCTTCCTGTGGGCCGTGCTGCTGCTGGCCGGCGGCGCAGCAGCGGTGTGGAGCGTGATCGACCCGAGCCGTGCGCTGTGGGTCGCTGTGTCGGTACTGATCGTGACCTGTCCCTGCGCCTTGTCGCTGGCCACTCCCTCGGCATTGCTGGCCGCAGCGAATTCGCTGGCGCGCCGCGGCGTGCTGCTGCGGCGGCTCGAGGCACTGGAGAGCATGGCCGGCTGCACGCGTCTGTTCGTGGACAAGACCGGCACGCTGACCGAGGATCGCCCCCGCTACAGCGGCTGTGACCGCTTGCCTGCCGCCGCACTGATCGACGAGGCGACGCTGCTGCGCATGGCTGCATCACTGGCCGCGTGGTCGCGTCACCCGCTGGCGCAGGCACTTTGCGAATCGCAGCCCGCTCCTGATGCGGACAGCACGACCTGGCACGCGCTGCGCGAGCAACCCGGCGCGGGCGTGGAAGGCCAGGATGCCCAAGGCCGTCGCTGGCGGCTGGGCAGTGCGCACTGGGTCGGCCATGCCGATGGCTGCGCGCAGGAGAACACCGGGCTCGAAACCTGGTTCGGCCCGATCGGGCAGCCGATGGCTCGCCTGCGCTTCGATGAAACGGTGCGTTCCGATGTCGAGGCTGCGCTTTCAGACTTGCGCGCCGAAGGCGTGCGCGTCACGCTGCTGTCGGGCGATGCACCCCATCGGGTCGATCGGATGGCCAGGTTGCTGGGCATCGAATCGGCCCTGGGCGGGTCCACGCCGGAAGCGAAGCTGGCGGCGGTTCGCGCCGCACAGGGCGCCGGCGAGACGGTTGCCATGCTCGGCGACGGAATCAACGATGCGCCCGTGCTGGCCCAGGCTGACGTGTCACTGGCCATGGGCGCAGGAGCCCTGCTCGCACGCGGCCATGCCGACGCTGTGCTGCTGGCAAATCGCATCGGCGACGTCGTCGAACTGCGCCGCATGTCGCAGCGCTGCGTGCGCGTCATCCGTCAGAACATCGCCTGGGCAGCCACCTACAACGCGGTGTGCGTTCCGCTCGCGCTGGTCGGCATGCTGCCGCCCTGGGCGGCCGGCATCGGCATGGCGGCGAGCTCGCTTTTTGTGGTCTGCAACGCGCTGAGACTTCGGCGCTGAGGTTCTGAAATGGATGTGCTTTATCTGCTGGTTCCGATGTCCCTGGTCGCGATGCTCGCCATCCTGGCGGTGTTCGCATGGGCGCTGCACGGCGGACAGTTCGAGGAGATCGACGCCGTGGGTGCGCAGATTCTTGAGTTCAGCGATGCCCCGTCGGGCGCCGTAATTGATGCCGATCAACCCGCGTCCGGCAGGGCGCGAGAAGAATCGGGCGCTGTAGATGTCAATCGAAGGAGGAGTTCCCCATGAGTCTTGCTCAAGCGCCAAATGCGCACGCCGTAGCGGTCTACGACGACGATCCCGTCCGCTGGTTCTCGCTCGCAGCCGTGCTGTGGGGGGTGGTCGGCATGCTGGTGGGCGTCATCATCGCGGCCCAGCTCGCCTGGCCCGAGCTCAACTTCGGCCTGCCGTGGATCAGTTTCGGCCGACTGCGGCCCTTGCACACCAACGCGGTGATCTTCGCGTTCGGCGGCTGCGCGCTGATGGCCACCTCGTTCCACGTCGTCCAGCGCACCTGCCAGACGAAACTGTTCGCGCCCGCGCTGGCGCGATTCGTGTTCTGGGGCTGGCAGGCGGTGATCGTCTCCGCGGCGGTCTCGCTTCCCCTGGGTCTCACGCAGGGCAAGGAATACGCCGAACTCGAGTGGCCGATCGACATCCTGATCACACTGGTCTGGGTGGCTTATGCAGTCGTCTTCTTCGGTACCGTCGGCACCCGCAAGGTGCGCCACATCTACGTGGCCAACTGGTTCTTCGGCGCGTTCATCCTCGCCGTGGCGCTGCTGCACCTGGTCAACAGCGCAGCGATACCGGCGGGCGCGTTCAAGAGCTACTCGGCCTATGCCGGTGTGCAGGACGCGATGGTTCAGTGGTGGTACGGCCACAACGCGGTCGGCTTCTTCCTGACGGCCGGCTTCCTGGGAATGATGTACTACTACATCCCCAAGCAGGCTGAGCGCCCCGTCTACAGCTACCGCCTGTCGATCGTGCACTTCTGGGCGCTGATCTTCACCTACATGTGGGCGGGTCCCCACCACCTGCACTACACCGCGCTGCCCGACTGGGCGCAGTCGATCGGCATGCTGTTCTCGCTGATCCTGCTGGCGCCAAGCTGGGGCGGGATGATCAACGGCGTGATGACGCTGAGCGGTGCCTGGCACAAGCTGCGCGACGACCCGATCCTCAAGTTCCTGATCGTGGCACTGTCGTTCTACGGCATGAGCACCTTCGAGGGTCCGATGATGGCAATCAAGACGGTGAATGGCCTGAGCCACTACACCGACTGGACCGTCGGCCACGTGCACAGCGGTGCGCTCGGCTGGGTCGGCTTCGTGTCGATGGGCTCGCTCTACTACCTGATCCCGCGCATGTTCGGCCAGACCAAGATGTACAGCGTGCGGGCGATCGAGCTGCACTTCTGGATCGCGACCATCGGCATCGTGCTGTACATCGCTGCGATGTGGATTTCCGGCGTGATGCAGGGCCTGATGTGGCGTGCGGTCAACCCCGACGGCACGCTGGTCTACAGCTTCGTCGAAAGCGTCAAGGCAACGTTCCCCTTCTATGTCGTGCGTCTGCTCGGTGGAGTGCTGTATCTCACCGGCATGCTGATCATGGCCTGGAACGTGGTGAAGACGGTGTCAACCGGCAAGGCGGTCCCCGCCCCGGTGCCCGCTGTCGCAGTCCACGCTTGAACGGGAGATTCAGATGAACACCAAGACCAATAATCATCCCCCGGTATCCGGGCACGAGCGGATCGAGACCAACAACCTGCTGATGATCGTGCTCATCCTGGTGGTGATCGCGATTGGCGGCATCGTCGAGATCGTGCCTCTGTTCTTCCAGCGCTCGACCACTCAGCCGGTCGAGGGCCTGAAGCCCTACACCGCACTGCAGCAGGCGGGTCGTGACATCTACACCCGCGAGGGTTGCTACAACTGCCATTCGCAGATGATCCGGCCCCTCTATGCGGAAACGCTGCGCTACGGTCACTATTCGGTGGCAGGCGAGTTCGTCTGGGACCATCCGTTCCAGTGGGGCAGCAAGCGCACAGGGCCCGATCTCCATCGCGTCGGCGGCAAGTACAGCGACGAGTGGCACAAGGTGCACCTGAACAACCCGCGCGATCTGGTGCCCGAGTCGAACATGCCCGCCTACCCCTGGCTCGAGCGCACGCCGGTCGATGCCGAGTCGATGCCGCAGCACCTGCGCGCGCTGCGCACCGTCGGCGTGCCGTACACCGACCAGGAGATTGCCCAGGCCGGCGAGGCCGTCAAGGGCAAGAACGAACTCGAAGCTTTGATTGCCTACCTGCAGGTGCTCGGCACCTCGGTCAAGTGAGGACACCATGATTGATGTGAACACACTACGCATCGCCGTCACCATGCTGTCGCTCGGTGCCTTCATCGGCATCGTGTGCTGGGCCTGGTCCCGCAGCAACGCCGCGAGCTTCGCCGAAGCCGCCCGACTTCCCCTGATCGACGACGAAGGGAGCACGCGATGAGCGACTTCTTCTCCAACGGCTGGTCGGTGTTCGTCGCCGCAGCCTCGATCGTGAGCATGCTGCTGTGCCTGGTGCTGCTGGCAACGGCCGCACGGCGCCGCGTCATGTCCAACGACAACACGACGGGACACGTCTGGGACGAGGATCTCCAGGAACTCAACAATCCCCTGCCGCGCTGGTGGATGTGGCTGTTCATCATCACGGTGCTGTTCAGCTTCGCCTATCTGGCGCTCTACCCGGGCGCCGGCAGTCGGGCCGGAACGCTGGGCTGGTCCAGCGCTGGCCAGCACCAGGCGGAACAGGACGCGGCGCGTGCAGCCATGCAGCCTGTGTATGCACGCTATGCCAGCGCATCGGCCGAGACGCTGATGCAGGATCCTGCCGCGATGGGCATTGGCGAGCGCCTGTTCGTCAACAACTGCGCGGCTTGCCACGGCTCGGACGCACACGGCAGCAAGGGATTCCCGAACCTGACCGACGCCGACTGGCTGCACGGCGGTGATCACGCAACGATCATCAAGACCATCACCGAAGGCCGGGTCGGCATGATGCCGCCACTGGCTGCCGTGGTTGGTGACGCGAAGGACCTGAGCAATGTCGCCCAGTACGTGTTGAGCCTGTCCGGCGCAAAGCACGACGCAGCAGCAGCCACAGCGGGTCAGGCCAAGTTCGCGGTCTGCGCCGGCTGTCACGGTGCCGATGGCAAGGGCAATCAGGCCGTCGGCGCACCGAACCTGACAGACAAGATCTGGCTCCACGGCTTCGGCGAAGAGGCAATTCTCGCGATGATCAACCACGGCAAGACCAACGTGATGCCAGCGCAGGCGCAACGTCTCACGACCGAGCAGATCCATGTGCTCGGGGCTTACGTGATGAGCCTGTCCCGCAACGCCGCCCCAGCAACGCCCTGACGGATCAGCCAAATGAAGTACCCCGCATGAACCGACCAGTGATTCCGATCGTCCCGGCGCCAGCCGGCGGCGACGGAAACGGCGAAAACGTCTGGCTGTACGAGAAACGGACTCAGATCTATCCGCGCTCGGTGAAGGGCTGGTTCGCCGGCTGGCGCTGGGCGCTGGTGTGGCTCACGCAACTGGTGTTCTACGGCACGCCGTGGCTCACCTGGAACAACCGGCCGGCGGTGCTTTTCAACCTGGAGGCCCGCCGGTTCTACATCTTCGATCTGGTCCTGTACCCACAGGACTTCATCTATCTGACGGCGCTGCTGATCGTCTGCGCCTACTCGCTGTTCCTGTTCACCGCGGTGGCCGGCCGCCTGTGGTGCGGCTTCGCCTGCCCGCAGACGGTCTACACCGAGATGTTCCTGTGGGTCGAGCGGCACATTGAAGGCGACCGGATGGCGCGCATGAAGCGCGATGCCGGTCCGCGATCCTTTGACCTGATCTGGCGCAAGAGTGCCAAGCACGCAGCCTGGCTCGCGATCGGGCTCATCACCGGCTTCACCTTCGTCGGCTATTTCACGCCGATCCGCACGCTCGGGGCCGAGGCGCTCAGCCTGGGATTCGGTCCGTGGGAGTGGTTCTGGGTGCTCTTCTACGGCTTTGCCACCTACGGCAATGCCGGATGGCTGCGCGAGCAGGTCTGCCTGTACATGTGCCCCTATGCGCGCTTCCAGAGCGCGATGTTCGACCACGACACGATGATCGTGAGCTACGACCCCCAGCGTGGCGAGCCCCGGGGCTCGCGCCCGCGCAGCGCCGATCCGCGCGCGCTCGGCAAGGGAGACTGCATCGACTGCTCGCTGTGCGTGCAGGTCTGCCCGACGGGCATCGACATCCGGGACGGCCTGCAGTACGCCTGCATCGGCTGCGCCGCTTGCATCGACGTCTGTGACGACGTGATGGACAAGATGAAGTACCCGCGGGGACTGATCCGCTTCGCGACCCAGAACGGTCTGGCCAACCGCTTCGACAGGAAGCAGACCCTGCGACGCGTGTTCCGACCCCGGGTGCTGATCTACAGCGCCGTGCTGCTGCTGATTTGCGGCGCCTTCGTCACCAGTCTGGCGCTTCGCAGCCCGTTCCGGGTCGATGTGGTGCGTGATCGCGGCGCCCTCGCACGGATGGTCGGAGAGGGGCTGATCGAGAACGTCTACCGTCTGCAGGTGATGAATTCGACCGAAGCCGTCCAGCGTTTTCGCGTGAAGGTCGGTGGCATCGACGGCGCGACCGTGACGAGCCGGCCCGACTTCGAGGTCGGCCCCGCCGAGGCTCGCTGGCTGCCGGTGAGTGTGCAGATCAGCCCTGAAACTGCCAGCAAGATCGGCCCCGGCGTGCACCAGCTGCACTTCGAGATCGAAACGGTGGATTCCGACGGGGACAAGGCGGAAGTGAAAGAGAAGTCGACGTTCGTGGTGCCGCGTTGAGCGCCACTTTCCAGGAGTTGCCGAGATGAACACACCTGCCAAGACCGTGAACCCGCCCCGTTCCTGGTGGCGCGAGCCGATGATGTGGATCGTGATCGGCGGGCCCGCGATCGTGGTGGTCGCGGCCATCACGACCGGATTCATCGCCTGGAATGGCGCAGACACGGTGGTTCTTGATCCGGTGGCAATGAGTTCTTCGCCTGTTGCAAGCAACCCGGGTCTCGAGCCCGCGCTCAAGGCGCGCAACCACGCGGCGACGCCACGCTGACTCGGCAGGCCGCGGGCTCGTCGACGAGCCCGCGAATTGATCGACATCAAACCGTGCGTTCGCAGGCTAGGCACAGTGCGCGCATGATGTTCGATCCCCTCACCGCCGACCGGGTGGGTCAGTTGCTATCCCGCCTCGATGTGCCGGGACCGCGCTACACCTCGTACCCAACCGCAGACCGCTTCACCGACACGTTCGGCGCGGATCAATACCGCCAGGCGCTCCAGCAGCGCGCCCGGGACACGCAGGCCGGCATCGTCGCACCGCTGTCGGTCTACGTGCACATCCCGTTCTGCGAGTCGATCTGCTACTACTGCGCATGCAACAAGGTGATCACCAAGCACCACGAGTCTGCCGGCGAGTACCTGACCGCGTTGCGCCGGGAAGTCGAGTTGCATCTGGACGTGCTCGGACGTGGGGCGCCACTGACGCAGTTGCATTTCGGTGGTGGATCGCCGACCTTCCTCAGCGACGATGAACTGGCACAGTTGATGACCGTGCTGCGCGATGCATTCGGGATCGCGCCGGATGCCGAGGTGTCGATCGAGGTCGACCCGCGCACCGTCGATGAAGGCCGGTTGCGGCATCTGGCCCATCTGGGTTTCAACCGGCTCAGTTTCGGCGTGCAGGACTTCGATCCGGATGTGCAGAAGGCCGTGCATCGCGAGCAGCCCTACGAAGCGGTTGCCACGCTGATCCAGCAGGCACGCGAGATCGGCTTCAAGTCGATCAATGCCGACCTCATTTACGGGCTGCCGCGCCAGACGCCGGCCACCTTTGCTCGCACGGTGGCACAGATGGGTGCGCTGCGGCCCGACCGCATCGCGCTGTACGCCTACGCACACCTGCCACAGCGATTCAAGCCGCAACGGCGCATCCATGCCCACGAGTTGCCGCCGGCCGGTGAGCGGGTGCACATGCTGCGTGCTGCGATCAGTGGCTTTCAGGGTCTGGGCTACACGCACATCGGAATGGACCATTTCGCGCTGCCCGATGATCCGCTCGCCGTGGCCAAGCGCGAGGGGCACCTGCACCGCAATTTCCAGGGCTACAGCACGCAGGCCGATTGCGACCTGATCGGTCTCGGGGTCTCGGCGATCGGCAAGATCGGCCGCTGCTACAGCCAGAACGACAAGACCCTGCCCTCCTATTACGAAGCCATCGGACGTTCGCAACTGGCGGCCGTGCGTGGGCTCGAACTCGAGCCCGAGGATCTGCTGCGACGCGATGTGATCATGGCGCTGATGTGCCAGGGTCGGGTCGGGTTCGACGAGATCGAACGCGCACACGCGGTCCACATGCGCAAGAGTTTTGCCGGCGAGATCGAGCGCCTGCGGCCGCTCGAAGCGCAGGGTCTGGTCGCGATCGAACCTGCGGCCATCCAGGTCACCCCGCTGGGCTGGTACTTCGTGCGTGCCATTGCCATGGTCTTCGATCGCTACCTGCCGGTCGACATCCAGCGCGAGGCGCATTTCCAGAACTACTCGCGCGTCGTTTGACGCCACCCGGCGTACCGCGGTAGCGTTGCACCGATGGATACCGCCCTGATACTGGGAGCCGGACTGATGGGTCTGGCTGGCACACCCCATTGCGCAGCGATGTGCGGAGCCCCGTGTGCCGCAGTCACCCAACGATGCGGCAGCCAGGCGCGCAACGGCTTGCTGGCCGGCTTCACGCTGGGCCGCCTGCTCAGCTACGCCGCGGGCGGAGCAGTCGTCGCGGCCAGCGTGGGTGCGGTGAACGTGCTGGGTTCGATGGCCCCGGTGCTGAGACCGCTGTGGACATTGCTTCATCTCGCGGTACTCGGCCTCGGCCTGTGGCTGTTCTTCACAGGCCGCCAGCCTGCCTGGTGGGCCCGGATGGGCGCGGCGCCAGTGATGGCAGCCGCCCCCCCCCCCCGCGGGCTGGCAGCGCGTGGCAGCACCGCTGCGGGCAGGTGCAGCCGGGGGAATGTTGCTGGCGCTGCCCTGCGGCTTGCTGCAGTCGGCACTGCTGATCGCCGCCCTGGCCAACACACCGCTGCAGGGTGCGCTCGCGATGGGGAGCTTTGCCGTGGCTTCGTCGCTCGGCCTCTGGCTGCCGGGCACGCTGGCTGCGCGAGCCCCGGGCGGGGCCTCCGTCAACGTGCTGATGCTGCGTCTGGCGGGAGCCACCCTCGCGGCTGCTTCGGCGTGGGCATTGACGCACGACCTCTGGCTGCGCTGGGTGGCCTGGTGCCAGACGGCCTGACGGCCTCGGACTGTCGCAGAATCACCGGGTGCCTGAAACCACCCACATCGCCATCGTCGACGACGAGCCCGACATCACCCAACTGCTGGCGGGCTACCTGTCCCGGCAGGGATTCAGGGTCAGTGAACTGTCTTCCGGCCATGCGCTGACCGCCCTGATGCCGGTCGATCCGCCTGATCTGGTCCTGCTCGATCTCGGCCTGCCCGGCGAGGACGGCTTCGCGATCGCACGCACGCTGCGCGAACACTGGCGCTGCGGACTGATCATCCTCACCGGCCGGGGCGATGCGGTCGACAAGGTGGTGGGCCTGGAAATCGGCGCTGACGACTACGTGACCAAGCCGTTCGACCTTCGCGAACTGCTGGCACGCATCAAGGCCGTCCTGCGCCGCATGACACCGGCGGCACCGCCTCCGGTGGAAGCCGCACCTGTCGGACGTGAGCGGCTGTGCTTCGAGCACTGGGAGCTCGATGTGGCCTCCCGCCAGTTGACCGGCCCCGAGGCACGCCCTGTCGCGCTGACGGCCGGCGAGTTCGATCTGCTGTGCGTGCTGGCCCGCAATGCGGGTCGGGTTCTTTCGCGCGATTTCCTGCTCGAGCAGACGCGGGGGCGCGAGGCTGCGCCGTTTGACCGGACCATCGACGTGCAGATCGGGCGACTGCGCCGCAAGCTGGAAGACGACCCGGAGGAGCCTCGCCTCATCAAGGCCGTGCGGGGCGCCGGGTACATGCTGGTGCCCGTGGTGATCACCCGATGAGGGCGGGAGCCTGCGCATGAGGCGAGCGGCGACCCCGCCGGCAGCCACGCCCGCAGTGGCATCGATCTACCGTTCGCTGTTCGGCGCCTATCCCGACGGGCTGCTGCTGGTGGACAGCCGCGGTGGCATCGTGATGGCCAACCCGGAGGCAGAACGGTTGCTCGGCTATGGCTCGGGCGAGCTGACCGGCCTCACGGTGGACGCCCTCGTGCCGGATGCGATCCGCCCGCGCCATGCGGCCTTCCGCGAGGCCTACAGCCGGGAGCCGAAGCCGCGCCCGATGGGCACCCAGATGGAACTGGTCGCGAAGCGTCGCGATGGTCGCGAGGTGATGGTGGAGATTGCGCTCAGCCCGCTGGAGATCGAAGGCCAGCCGTTCGTCGTCGCGGCCATCCGCGGAATCGAGGGCTACCCCCGGGTGAAGCAGGCGCTGCAGCGGGCCCGTTACAGTGAATTCGTGGCGCAGATGGGACGGCTCGCGGTGGACTCGCGGGACCCGCAATTGCTGCTGCAGCAGGTACCGGCGGTCGCTGCAGATGCCCTGCAGGTCGACGCGGCTGTCGTGTTCCTGCTCGAAACCAGCCGGCTCGAATTTCATGTGGCAGGCGGTGTCGGACTGCTGTCGGGCGAGGGACTGGGCAGTCGCCAGCCGAACCGACCCGATACGCCGCCGGGCTTCATCCTGGCTCATGGCCGTCCGGTGACGGTGGCCGACTACCGCGCCGAGCGACGCTTCACCGTGCCGGCGTCCTACCTGTCACAGGGGTTGGTGAGTGCGCTGGCCGTGCCGCTGGTCGACCGGGGCCAGATCATCGGCGTGCTGTCCGTGCGTTCTCGCCAGCCCGAGCGCTTCGGCGCCGATGAACTCCACTTCCTGGAGTCGCTGTCGAATCTGCTGGCGGCCAGCCTGCAACGCTCGCAGAGCGAAGAAGCGTTGAACCATGCGCAGCGCATGGAAAGCGTCGGGCAACTGACCGGGGGAATCGCTCACGACTTCAACAACCTGCTCACTGTGATCCAGGGCAATCTGCAAGTGCTCGAGGAGCATCCCGCACTCGAGGCCGACGCGGGTGCGCAGCAGATGGTGGCAGCGGCGGCCCGCGCCAGCCGGCGCGGCGCCGAACTGACGAGCAAGCTGCTGGCCTTTTCACGACGCCAGCAACTCAGCCCCTCCGAGGTCGACGTCGGCGAGCTGATCGAATCGCTGGCCGACATGCTGCGGCGCACGCTTGAACAATCCATCCGCATCGAGGTGACGGCGGACGCCGCGGGTCTGCGGTGCGAAGTCGATGCCGGGCAGCTGGAATCGGCGCTGCTCAACATCGCGATCAACTCGCGCGACGCGATGCCCGACGGCGGTACGCTGTCGTTCGCCTGTGCTCCCTGCATCTCCTTCCCACCGGATGTGGCCTCGGACCTGGGCGCACGCGCACGACGCGGTGCCTTCATCGAGATCGTGATCAGAGACACGGGCGAGGGAATGACCGAAAGCGTTCGAGAACGGGTCTTCGAGCCCTTCTTCACGACCAAGGAACTCGGGCGAGGAACGGGCCTGGGAATGAGCACGGTCTACGGATTCGTCAAGCAGTCGCGCGGATCGATTCGGCTCGACACCGCACCGGGTGCCGGCACCGAAGTCACGATTTACCTGCCGCGAGCACGCGGCACGGCAGAACCCGAGGGCCCGGGCTCGGACAGCGCCGAGGGCCTGCCCGACGGACTGCAGGTGATGCTGGTCGAGGACGACGCCGACGTGCGCTGCGTCGTGGAGCAGTTTCTGGTGTCCATGGGCTGCGTCGTCAGCGCCTTCGATCACGCCGAGCCGGCTCTGGCCAGCCTCCGGGCCGGGGAGCGCTGCCAGTTGCTGCTGACAGACATCGCGCTCGGCGCAGGCATGCGTGGAACTGAACTGGCGCGCCAGGTCCGGACACGCTGGCCGGACTTGCCGGTGCTGCTGATGTCGGGCTACTCGTCCGAACTGCTGCACGCCCCCGGCGGACGCGAGGCCGAATTCGAACTGCTGCGCAAGCCTTACGAGCGCGAGGATCTCGCCCGGGCCATCGCACGCGTCCTGAAAACGGGCGCTCCGAACTCGCCGCCGGGCTGATGGCCCGCCACTGAGCGGAAGCCGCTCAGTGCACCGTCGCCGCAGCCAGACTGCGATCGATGAAGGCGCTGAGGGCGGCGACGTCCGGAATCTCGACATCGCGCCGGCCCTTTTCGGAGAAGCCGATCACCTTGTCCCGCGCCAGTCTGGACAGCGCCCGGCTGACGGTCTCGAACTTCATGCCGAGGAAGTTGCCGATCTCGGCACGCGTCATGCGCAAGGTGATGCAGTCGGTGCGAAGCCCGCGCTCCTCGAGCGTGTCCGCCCAGTTGCGCAGGAAGTCGGCCACGCGTGCGTCTGCCGGCAACGTGCACATGGCCATCATCGAGTCGCGGTCGCGCGCCAGTTCACGGCTCATCGCGGAATGCACCGCTGCCATCAGCGTCGGCGTGCGGCTGCAGCCCTCGAGCAGCGCGTCGTAACGGATCATCCAGACTTCGCCGGTGTCCATGGCGATGGCATCGCAGCCGAAGCAACCATCAGCAATGCCGTCGAAGCCGAGCCAGTCACCCTTGAAATGCAGGCCCACCACCTGCTCACGGCCGTCCGCCGAGACGTTCACCGTCTTGAACATGCCGGCGTGAACCACATACAGGCTGTCGAACGTGTCTCCTGCGCGATAGACCGGCTCGCCCGATCGCACCACGCGCCGCACCACGCTCAACTGCGTCTCGATCAGCGCCAGCAGCTGCGCGATTCGTTCGCCGGTGGGGCGCCGGGCCGCCGGGACCAGCACCGTGCCAGCGGCAGCGGTCGGCTTCGCCGCAGGACTTTGGACAGACGATGTGTGGGTGAGCGTTTGCATGGCGGCGTCCTGATCAGGTTCTGGGAATAGGCGCAGGTTAGGCCGCACCCATCAACCGCCGAAGAACCTTGCAAATCGTTCAGTAACGCTGGGTGAACGGGAAGTAACAGTTTTTCGCATCAGCATGCACTTCGACTGACATGGATCAAGCACCAAGACCGCCCCAGCACTTATGTTGACGCCGCGTCCCACCCGGGATTTCGGCCATGGAGGGGATCATGGAAGTGCTGCCGGTCGCTGATGGAAGTCGTCGCAGCGCCACGCTTCGGCGGGCCGGTGGTGGTTTCGCGTGACTGAACAGCGACTGGGCATGACGACTCCACCGTCATCCGCACTCCGCGGCGCAGCACGTGCAACAGCGTTTCCGGGTGGGGAGCCCGTCGGAGCGCGCGGCACCGGACCCCGACACGCCCCCTGTGCAGGGCCGTGTCGGCTCGACGCAATAATCGGTTCAGGCACGCAGTGAGCATCTCGTTGACCGATCGCGGCGACCGAGCGCCCGCCTCCCACGG
>ENA-UOWO01005309-UOWO01005309.1-activated-sludge-metagenome-genome-assembly--contig:-NODE-5309-length-13727-cov-5.351083_pt1 | contig 13727 bp, 14 predicted proteins | sample MGYA00238148_ERZ761564 | MGnify/ENA primary metagenome ERZ761564 (study PRJEB28885, sample SAMN05720194) | activated sludge metagenome | isolation source: Anaerobic digester | place: USA...
CTTATTTTGTTATCGCCTTTTTACTTTATTGGCTTTATCAGTCATTCAAATCAGCTATTTTCGCTGTTATCGGCTATTTTAAAATTCAAAAATCAGAAAAAACTAATTGGCAAGATTTTTTCCAGGAAAATTTCCGTTCTTTTTGGTTAAAATACCACCAAATTCACCACATCATCATCATTTCCTCTTACAAAGAACCGATTGAAGTCATTGAAATGGCCATGACTAGTTTGGCAGTTCAAAAGGAAATTAGTCTTAAAAAAATCCATATTGTTTTAGGTCAGGAAGAACGGGCTGGTAAAGATAATAATCAAAAAACCATTGATTATTTTTCTAAAAAATACAAAGGCGTTTTCGGTCATCTTATTTTTACTGAACATCCAGCTAATATAGCCGGTGAAACCGCTGGTAAGCATAGTAACGAACGTTTTGCTGCCCAATATTTCAAAAAACATTTTATTGATACCGGCAAATTTGATATTGACCACCTTACTCTTACTAGCTGTGACGTTGATACCATATTTAATCCTAAATATTTTGCTGCCCTGACCTATAAATTTGCCTCCAATCCATCCCGCTATCAACGCTTTTGGCAATCTCCTATTTTTTGGCACAACAATATTAACCAAGTGCCCTCACTTATTCGCATCACCGGAGTTCTTGGTAACGTTATTCACATTGCTAATATTCAAGAACCAGATGGACTTTTCTTCAACTATTCTTGTTATTCTTCTTCATTTAGGCTTATTGACCAAAGCGGTTATTGGGATCCGGATATGATTCCTGAAGATTGGCATATTTTTCTCCAAGCCTTTTTTACTACCGGCGGTAAAGCTCTGGTTGAACCTATCTTTTTACCCACTGTTGTTGATGCCCCGGATGGTAAAAACTATTTTTCTGCCCTTAAAAATCGTTATAATCAATGCGTTCGCCATGCTTGGGGAGCCATTGATATTCCCTATGCTATCGAACAAGCCCGAATTCATAAAGAAATTCCTTTTACCACTCGGGCTCTTCGTATTTTTAAGCTCATCCAGACCCATTTTATTTGGTCCAGTAATTGGTTTATTCTCACCTTAGGCACTTCTCTGCCGGTTATACTTAATCCTAAATTTTTTCAAACTGCTTTTGGCTTTAACCTTCCACGTATCTCTAACATTATCCTAACTATTTGTCTTATCCCGCTAGTTACATTGATTATTTTAGATTGGAAACTTCGACCCGACCGTCAAAAAAAAGGTTTCTTTAATATTGTCAAAAATATTCTTCAATGGCCATTTATGCCCATTGCCACCTTAACCATGTCAGTTTTACCTGGTCTTCAATCGCACACCAAACTTCTGTTGGGTAAAAAATTGGAATACAAAACCACTAACAAAAAACCCAATAATTAGGTTATCATTATTCAAATGATTAGTTTTTTATCCAAAAATAAATTTTGGATTTTTAGTTTCCTGGTTTTTTTAATTCTCCGTCTTCCTTCACTTTTCGAACCTTATTGGTATGGCGATGAAGGTATTTATCTAACTCTAGGTCAGGGAATCAGAAAGGGTTTAATTCTCTATAAACAAATCCACGACAATAAACCTCCAACCCTCTATTACTTGGCGGCCTTAGGTCAAACAGTTTTCGGTTTTCGTTTACTTCTCAGTTTAGTTATGATTCCGACAATTTTGTTTTTTTACAAACTTTGTCTTCACTTTTTTAAATCCAATATTGCCAAAATCTCTACCCTTATTTTTGTTGTTTTAACTTCTATTCCACTCATTGAAGGCAATATTGCCAATGCCGAAATTTTTATGCTCTTACCCACAATTATTGGTGTTTATATTTTTCTTAAATCCAAAAAAAATAGCCATTTTTTTATTTCCGGTCTTTTATTCGGTTTAGCTTTTACTATCAAAATTCCTGTTTTCATTGAAACTATTTTTTTTATTCTGTGGATTTTTATCCAAGATTTTCAACAACTTAAAAAAAATTTTTGGAAATTATTTTTTCGGGCATTTTTACTTGGCATTGGGTTTTTAACTCCAATGTTAATTTATCTTTTTTATTTTTATCAACTCCATGCTTTAATTCCTTTCGTTAGTTCTGCTTTGCTCCAAAATTTTTCTTATCTTTCTTCTTGGGCTACTGGTACTCAAACCGCCTCAGTTAGTAGTGGGGGATTATTAACTCGTTTATTAATTCTCTTGTTTGTCTGGATTATTTTATTTTTTCTTAAATCCAAAAAAAATATTTCTCTTCAGTTAACTTTTATTCTTTCATGGTTAGCTGCCGCTATTTTTGGTGTCCTTTTGTCCACCCGGCCATATCCTCATTATCTTATCCAAATGGTTCCTCCAACTATCTTAATAATTTCCAACTTATTGATTAAAGTTAAACTTAACACCTTTATTCCTGTTTTAGCCAGCCTGATTTTTATTGGCTTTATTATTAAAAAATATAATTTTTATTTTTATCCCAATCTAAAATATTATCTTAATTTTTATTCATTCCTTCATACTGGTTCTTATAGTCAATATTTTGGTCCTAGAGTCCTGAGTAATCAAAAAATTGCTCAAATTATTAAAGATAACACCACAGATACTGATCGGATCTTTATTTGGGGAGATGAACCTTATGTCTATGCTATGTCTAATCGTCTTCCAATTGGTCGTTATACCGTAGCCTACCATATTGTCGATTTTAATGGTTATAGTGAAACCATAGACGCTTTTAAGGCTAATCTTCCAAAATTTGTTATTTATTATCCAATGGCTAATCGTCCTTTCCCTGAACTTGATTATCTACTTCAGAATTATTATTCCTTAAACCAGATTTTTGATTCTTCCATTTTATTTTTCCAAAAAAGATAGATATGACTTTTTTTAACTCAATCCTTCAACCTTTATCTAGCTTAGGCCAATTTTGGCAGCAAAAAAATAATGGCCGAATCCTACGTTGGAATTTATTTTTTATTTGTCTTCAAATCGGTCTTTTAATTTGGAAATTTACTGTCCTGCCACCACAAGTCCCTCTTTATTATTCACTTCCTTGGGGGGAGGCCCAATTAGCCAGTCATTCCTCTCTTTTTCTTCTACCTACTATCTCTATTGTTGTTTTATTTATCGATAATCTTTTTGCTGTTAGTTTTTTCAAAAACTTAAGCCTTCTTTCCCGTCTTTCTGTTATCACTTCCCTTATAATTTCCCTTTTCTTTACTATCACTTTATTTAAAATTGTCTTCTTAATCTCTTGATTTATGTTAAGTTTCCTTTTGTCTATTTTTATTTCTTTTTTAATATCAATAATTCTTACTCCAGTAGTTAGGAATTTTTTCATTAAATATCATTGGGTCGAAGACCCTGTCAAAAGAAATCAAAAAACCCATAATGCTACTGCCATTACTGCCGTCCCTAGAGGCGGCGGCATTCCTGTTTTTTTGTCCATTTTTATCTCCTGTCTTTTATTTCTTCCCTTAGATAAGCACTTAATTGGTATTCTTATTGCCAGTTTGATCGCTCTTTTAGTTGGTATTTGGGACGACCTTAAAGATATTAGCCCTATTTTTAGGCTTTTTAGTAATATTTTTGTCGCTCTGATTATTGTTGGCTCCGGTATTGGTATTTCTTTCATTTCCAATCCTTTCGGTCCTGGAGTTATCGATCTTTCTTTTTTAAAAATCAATTTCACCTTTTTAGGTGATCATAGTATCTGGGTTTTATCGGATCTTCTGGCTGTTATTTGGATAGTTTGGTGTATGAATATCGTTGGTTGGGCCACCGGTGTTGATGGTCAACTTCCGGGATTCACCGCCATTGCCGCATTTTTTATTGGTATTTTAGGTTTTAAATATTCTTCTGATATTACTCAATGGCCGGTTATTATTCTTTCCGGAGCCGTTTGTGGTGCTTATCTTGGTTTTCTTCCCTTCAATTTTTTTCCTCAAACTATCATGCCTGGTTATAGTGGTAAAAGTTTAGCAGGGTTTTTTTTGGCCGTTCTTTCCATTCTTTCCGGAGCCAAACTTGCTACTCTTATCTTTCTTTTAGCCATTCCTATGATTGATGCTGTTTATGCCATTATTCGTCGTCTAATTAATCATCGACCGGTTTATCTTGGCGATGGTCAGCATTTCCATCACCAACTCCTCAAAAATGGTTGGAGTCGTCGGGCTATCGCCCTAGTTTATTGGTTATTTAGTCTAGTTTTAGGAATTATTTCTTTATTCCTTGATAGTTCCCAAAAAGTTTATGTCTTTATTGGTTTTGCTTTAATTTTTTTTACTATTCTCATTCACTTTTCTCGCCATAAGTAGTTGAAATCCAGCCGCCCTGTCCGTTACCTAAATCAATTTTATACCAATCACGACTTTCCTCTAACATTGGATAAGTTGCTCCAGGATTAACTTTGGTTATTTCTTTAGAGGCTGAAGAGCTTGATTCTCTCACTCTCAGCCATCCGGTTTCTGTTTCTTTAATTTTTATCTTCACAGTTATTGGTGCTGAAATTAAATCCGGATTTTCTTGATTTTCTTCTTCATTTACTTCTACCTTATCTTCAGCCAAAACCGCATCCACCACTAACTGATATTCCTTTAATGATTTCATAAATACATCCAATGTTTTATGGCCCGGGAAACTCAAAGCCAAATGTCTATCACCCTCACCAATATCAGCAATTCTTATTGGTGATAACCCCTTAACTTCATTATCTACAGTTACCGTGCATTTATTTGGGTTAGTGTTCACCATTAAACCGGCATTCTTTTTATCTCCGGTTTTTTCTAAATAAAGCACATAACCTCCGGAATTTTCGTCGCTATCACCAAACTCCCAATCAACTACTGTACTGATATTATTTTGCAATTTAATTTTCTTAGTCCAGCTTTTTCCGTTAGTCTCAAGTTTCACTTCAATCTCTCCTGGACTCAAAGTCCTGTTTCTATATGGCGTTAAACCCATTTCTTTACCATCAATAAATACCTTAGCTACTGGATAACTATTTATTTCAACAGCCGATTTTTTGTTCGATAGGGAACAGCCACCTAAAAATAGGCTGGAAATTAATATTATTAAAAATAAACCAGTTTTACGCATGTGCTTCTAGTTTATCAAAAAGTTATAAGTCTATAATTAATTAACTTCAATGAAAAAAATTATCTTTCCTATTTTAATCCTTTCTGTTTTTATCTTTTTCTATTATTCAAAATTCAATTCACCTCTAATTTTATCTCCGCTCTCACCAATTACTTTACCTAAAATAATTTCTCAAATAATCCCCCAAAATACTCCTACACCTGTTCCTTTTGCCACCATTGGTTTGGTCGGGGATTTAGGTTTAGGTCGTTTTATTACTACCACTGCCAGACAGAAAAATGATTTTTCTTGGAGTTTTTCCGGAGTTTCTTCTATTCTTCAATCAAACGATTTTAACTTGGCTAATTTAGAAAGTCCAATCATTTCTGATTGTCCCGAAGGCAAAACTGGCACCTTCACTTTTTGTGGCGACACTCGGTTTTTACCCCAATTAAAACAAAACAAATTTATCCTCAACTTAGCCAATAATCATATTTTTAATTATGGCCAGGATGGTTTTAACCAAACTAAAACATTTTTAACTCAGGAGAGTATTGGTTATGTTTTTTCTCATCAGGCCGACACCGAATTTTATTTCACCGAAGTTAACAGTATTAAGTTTGGCTTCTTAGGCTTCGATCTTGTTTCTAATCCCAATTTTGACCAACAAAAAATTATTAATCTTATTTCTAAATACGACCCTCAAGTCGATTGGTTAATTGTTTCCATCCATTGGGGCAATGAATATTTACCTCAAGCTGAAAACTGGCGCGTTAAATTAGCTCATCAGATGATCGATGCCGGTGCTGATATCATCCATGGCCACCATCCTCATGTTTTGCAATCATCAGAAATTTACCAAAACAAACCTATTTTTTACTCTTTGGGTAATTTTATTTTTGATCAAAATTGGTCCGTCGAAACTTCAACTTCAGAAATTATTCTTCTCAATTTGAACCAAAAAGAAGTCCTTAAAAAAGAAACTATTCCGATCAAAATTAAATCCAATTCTCGTCCTGAAGTGGTCAATTAAACCATTTCATTAATTTACCCACCAAACCGCCTAATTCTTTCTCTGTTTTACCCTTTCTGTTTTTAATTGTCTCTAAAACTTCTTCCGGAGTATAAACGGTTTGATAGAGTTTCTTTTCTATTGAGTCGTACTTTAATTTTTCAATCAAACTTTCCACCAATTTCCCTATATCATCTCCAAAGAATATTAACGGTTCGTGTTCACCATACTCAAATTTAGCCATTTGCCATGTCAAACCCACTTCTGATAAAGTTCCTACCCCTCCCTTAAAAATCACAAAAGCATCACCCACCTCGATTAGTTTATTTAATCTGTTTGAATAATTTTTAGTTTTATATTCTTTATCACTCAACTTATGATTCTCTTCATTAAATCCCTCAAAATTTTTTGGTTTCCTTTTTGGATCAATTATTACCGTTTCCACTCGTCCACCACCTGCCTTAGCCCCTAAAGTTGCTGCCAGCATCACTCCATCACCTCCACCATTAACGATTATGTAGCCATTCTCTGCCAACAATTTAGCTGTATTATAAGCATCAATAAAATGTTGGTCAGTTTTTTTAGCTTCAGCGTCGCCAAATAAAGCTACCTTTTTGATTATTTTATTAGTTTTTGCCAACATAATTTAACTTTTTCAAGTTATCTTCTACCTTACCATCAAACACCGCTCCTCCGCAATAAGCAATCTCTACTCCCATATCTCCTAATTTTTTTATATTATCTTTATTAACTCCTCCGTCGACTCCGATTAAAAAATTTAAACTGTTTTCTTTTCTTATTCTGACTAATTGTTGGATTTTTTCATAAATTTTATCTTCCATCGGCAAACTGCCAAAACCGGCCTTACGGCCTAAAAGTAACACCACATCAGTTTCTTCGGGTATATTCCCAATTTCAGTCTCAATATCAAAAGCTAATCCTGCCTCTAAACCATTATCTTTGACCTTTGCAACAAATTCTTCTCGATTACTCATTAACTCTACCTGACCGATAATTCGATTACTATTGATATTAATTGATTTTTCGATCCATTTGATTGGCTCTTTTACCATCAAATGGGTTTCCCACAACACATTATCAACATTTTTAATTTTATTGATCAATTCTAATTCAAAAGTTTTTCCAAAACCAAAAACTCCATCAATCACGTCTATTTGAATTCGTTTGATCAAATCTTTAACCCTAAGAATTTTTTTCTCAGCTTCAAAAAAATTTTTCTCTAAAATGGTTGGAATTATTTGCATATAGCAATTGCACTTTCAATCAATCGGCAACTATAGCCGTATTCATTATCATACCAAGCTCCAATACTCACCATATCATCAGAAATTACTTTAGTCATTAAAGCATCAATAATGCACGAAGCACTGTTTCCTAAAATATCCGAAGACACTAATGGTTCATAAGAAACTTTAAGTTTACTCACTAATTCCGGGCTTACACTCGCCTCGGCAAAAATTGAATTAATCTCTTCCACTGTTGTTTTTCTGACTAATTTAAAAGTTAAATCAGAATAACTGCCGCAAATCACCGGTACTCTGATAGCTGTCCCGCCAAATCTCCCCGCCGCTGCGGGGTAAGCCGCAATTACTGCCTCAGCCGCTCCGGTTGATGTTGGCACGATATTTATCGCTGCCGCTCTGGCTCTTCGCGGATCTTTTCCATTTCCGTCAACAATATTTTGGTTGGTAGTGTAAGCATGAATTGTCGTTAATGTTCCTTCCTGAAAACCAATTTTTTCATCAATTAATTTCACTATCGGGGCTACGCAATTAGTTGTACATGAGCCGTTAGAAATTAAAGTTTCTCCTTTGTATTTTTCCCCATTTACCCCCAAAATATACACCGGAATTTTCGGATCTTTTGCCGGAGCTGAAATTATCACTTTTTTAGCTCCGCCCTTAGTGTGAGCCAAAGCTTTATTATCAGTAAAAGCTCCGGTGCATTCCAGTACTACATCGACATCATAATCTTTCCATCTGATTTTTGCTGGGTCCATTTCACTCAAAAAGGGGATTACTTTATCGCCAACTTTTAGCCGCCCGATTTCACCCGCTTTTTCCGGATCACTGAAATCAATTTTTGCTGGAAATCTTCCATAAACTGAATCATATTTAAACTGCATTACAAAAGTTTCCATATCAAATTTAATCGTATTAATTGCCGCCACTTCTACCTCGTATTTTTCCATCAAAATCGCCCTTAACACTACACTTCCAATTCTTCCAAAACCATTAATTCCAATTCTTACTTTTTTATCTGTTTTCATAAAATAATTCTACAATGTCTTACTGATAAACTGAATAGCTGATAGACTGACAAACTAAGACCACGCTGGTAAATCACCTTTAACCAACATTTCCAACATAACACCACCACCCGAACAAATAAAATCAATTTTATCTTTTAATCCCAAATCTTTTATTGATGCACTGGTATCGCCGCCGGCAATTATTTTTTGTCCTTCATTTCCAGCTACCGCTTGGGCCATTTTTATTGTCCCGTTTCTAGAATTTTCTTGTTCATATAATCCCATCGCCCCCGCCCAAATTATAGTTTTAGAACTACTTATTATTTCACTAAATTTTTTAATGTCTTCTTCACTTAAATCCAATCCGTCTTCCCTCAATTTAGCAATTTTTATTTTTTGATTATTAATTATTAATTCTTCATTATTAATTAATTTCGGTAGTTTTCCTCCGATCAATATTCTATCGGCAATCTCTGCTAACTCTGGTAAGTATTTCAGTTTATCTTCCTTCGCTCCCCCCAAAACCACCGTTATCGGTCTTTCTTCTTTTTCTAAAATCTGGCTAATTTTTTCCGCTTCTTCCATAAAACTAAAACCATAATAAGTTTCTAACTCTCGGTGCAAAATTATTGAAGCGTTTCTTCGGTGAGCCACCGCAAAAGCATCATTTACCAAAATTGCCGCCTGTTTTTTAATTGCTTCAAATAAACTTGTATCTCCCACTTCTTCTTCGTTCCAAAATCTTAAATTTTCTCCGAAAATTATTTGATTATTCACCAAAGCCGCAGCTATTTTTTGTTCGTCTTTAATATTATCCACAAACACACTTTCAATCATGTCTTGACCATCCATTTCCAATAATCCCATTAAATCGACATATACCGGTTTAAGCGATAAACCGGAATCATAATTTGTCGGCTTGCCCGCCAAAACTGCCTGCCCGTCTAAACCGTAAAGCTGTTGATGGGCTCCGCTGTTGGCAGGCCTGCCTCTATGCCCCAAAATTATTATTCGGCAATTTTTCTCTAATAAATATCTGATTGTCGGAATGGTTTTTTTCAGTCGGCTATCATCCAGAATTCTTTCTCCTTCAAAAGGCAAATCAGTATCCATTCTCAAAATCAAATTTACATTTGTCGGTATTTCCTCAACTGATCTAAGTTGTTTCATATTTTTTAATTTTTCTAATTCTTCGGATAAATCTTTCCTCGCTGGCAAAAACCGCTTTCAAAAACTCTTGGGCAATTTCCAAATTTTCTTCTTCTCCCATAAAATCAGCCGACAAACACAACACATTAATATCATCATCTTCTTTCATTTTTCTGGCTTGTCTGGCGTTAATCGCCATTGCCGCCCTGACTCCTTTAACTTTATTTGCGGCCGCACACACTCCCGCTCCGGAGCCGCAAATCAATATTCCTAAATTATTATTAGCTACCACTTTTTCTCCCAAATTCACGGCTACATCCGGATAATCATCATCAGAATCATATTTTCCGCTTACATCAGTCACTGACCAGCCTTTTTCTCTTAAATCTGCAATTATTTTATCTTTTAACTTAAAACCTCTATGATCTGCTCCCACCAACACTTCTCTCATAATATAAATATATCATTTTTGCTTTAAAATACCTAAATATGGAGTCTATTATTCTTAATCATAAAAAATATTCCTATTCCGTTGTCCGAAAATCAATTTCTTCACTCAGGCTTCGGCTTAAATCATCGCACTCCTTTATCGTTTCCTGTCCCCGCCTTACCCCGAAATTTGTTATCACCCAATTTATTAATAAAAATAGTTCTTGGATTACTTCCCATTCTCAAAAAATTCCCCCCAAAAAATCCATCAAAAACCTCAATCATATTTCCGTTTTAGATAAAACTTATCAGCTTATTTTTATCCCCACCAGCCGCGATTCAGTTATTATTTATCCGGACACTCAAAAAATTTATGCCAATGTCTCATCCGATTCTAATTCTCATATCAAACAAATTTTAGAAACCAAACTTCGACCTTTTGCTCTTTCTCTTATCAAAAACGAATTGTCTTTATTAAAAAAACAATATGATTTTGATTACCACCATATCACTGTTCGCAATCAAAGTTCCCGCTACGGCTCATGTTCTTCGCGGGGTAATTTAAATTTTAATTGGCAAATAATTTTCTTTCCTTATCTCCAGTTTCGCCACATTTTACTTCACGAACTCACTCACTTAAAAATCAAAAATCACTCCAAAACTTTTTGGGACCAATTAGCAATTTATGATCCAGACTCCAAAAAACATAATCTCTGGCTCAAAAAAGAGGGGACTAAACACTTCTTATTCTAAATAAATAAATTTGAAGTCATAATTTTGGAACGTATTTGAACGTGGGCGACCACATTCATTTTCCAGTGGAAAAATTTATGACGAAAATTTCTTAAATCTCAAATTCTATACCAACAGGACAATGGTCCGAACCCTCAACTTCGGGCATTATAAATGCTGATTTTACCTGATTTTTAATTTTTTCATCTATAAAAAAATAATCAATTCTCCAACCCACGTTCCTTTCTTTGGCCCGGGTAAATTGATCCCACCAACTATAATTTCCCCCTTCTTTATTAAACATTCTAAAAGTATCTACCCAGCCATTTTCGATTAATTTATTTATCCAGGCTCTTTCAATTTCCAAAAATCCGGAAACTTTAGAATTTTCCTTAGGTCTGGCCAAATCAATTTCTGTATGAGCCGTATTCACGTCTCCGCAAAATATCACTTTCTCGCCATTGTCTCTTAACTTATTAATATATTTTAAAAAATATTCATAAAAATCCATTTTATATTTCAATCTACCCTTATCTCTTTTCCCGTTGGGGAAATAAACATTAAGTAGGGTAAATCCATCAAATTTAGTAATAATTACTCGTCCTTCATCGTCCCAATCATTATCTCTATCGCCTACAATCACTTTTTTCGGTTCATCTTTGCAAAAAGTCACCACTCCGCTGTAACCGGCCTTTTGAGCTGGGTTCCAATAACTCTTGTATTCATTTGGATAATCCAACCCCAGTTCCACTTGCTCCGGTCTGGCCTTGGCTTCCTGAAAACAATAAATATCTGCCCCTATCTCTCGCATTTTTTGCCATAAACCTTTTTTAACTCCCGCCCTGATCCCCGCCACGTTCCAGGAAATTATTTTTATCTTATTCATACCTATATTTTATCAATTTAACGAAAATAGTGCCCTGTTAAGGGAAAGGTGGTACGTAGTACCAAAGGGTTTTTAATTTTGTTATAATCAAACACACTCAAACCAACGGGAGTCCCGCAGCGGCGGGATTAGGCATAAATTATGTACTATGTATATGTACTAAAAAGTTTAAAAGATAACGAAATCTATACTGGGTATAGCTCAAATTTAAAATTAAGAATTAATAGACACAACGCAGGCTTAGTAATTTCAACCAAAAATAGGCGACCATTAAAATTAGTTTAGTATCAAGCATTTCTTTCAAAAAAAGACGCTATCATAGAAGAAATTTATCTTAAATCTGGTGGAAAAGCAAAAAATAATTTAAAAACAAGAATTAAATCAAGTTTAATTATTTGATATAATCGTAAACATCAAACCAACGGGAGCCGGACGGTTAGGCAAAGGTCTGTAAAACCTTCGTAAGCAGGTTCAACTCCTGCCCGTTGGACTTTTATATCCACCCCTAGTCATAAGATTCTTAATTTTTCAATAAAGACAGTCTTAGTTTAGGTTCGAAAAATTCTTTTTTAAACCTCCATCTTGTCATATCAACTGGTAGCTATATTTATCACAATATAATTGTTACCAGTTAATTAACCAATATGACCAACAAAAAGATCTGTCTTTGTAGTTCTCAGATTGAGAAAATTATTCATCTGTTGGAAAGCAAAAATCAATTTGTCTTCCATCGTGACCAGGAAATTTCTCTTCTCACTCAGGATGATGAGTATAGTACCGTTTCTCGGATCTCTATTTATCCTCCTTATGCCATAAATATCGATCAGTCTGGTATTTTGGCCGTTGAAGTTGGCCAGGAAAATAATTCCGGTTTCAATTATGCCACCAAACTCAAAAACATGTTTCTTGAAGCCGTCAAGCAACTCAAACTTGTTTAATTAATGGTATAAATAAGCACACTTATGAATTGTCCTTTTTGTCATAGCGATCAAATAATTGTTGCCAATTCCCGCCCCAGTCGCAAAAATACCCAAATATGGCGCCGCCGAAAATGCCTTAAATGTGGCCAAAGTTTCACTACTCGCGAAAAAATGACTGCCTCGTTTATCGTCGTCGAAAAACGTGACGGCCGCCATCTTCAATATTGCCATAGTAAACTTTTTGCCAGTGTTTATCGGTCACTAGCCGAACATAAACACAATGATTTTGGTAATTCTGCCAAATTGGCCCAGGATATTGTCCAAAAAATAGAAGAAATTTTAATTTCTCAAAAAAAATCTTTAATCAAAACCAAAGATCTTTGTCAGATTACTTTTAAAACCATGGCCAAAACCCATCCTGACGCCGCCATCAGATACTTTGTTTATTTCCACCAATGTTCGTCTGTTTCTGAATATCTTTCCCAAATCAGAAAAATTATCAAAGCTATTTGATTTCCTGATAAACTACCCTTGTGTATCTTAAATCACTTCTTCTCCAAAATTTTCGTTCCTACGAAAATAAATTATTTGAATTCGATCCCAAATTTAACTTAATTCTTGGCCCTAATGGTTCCGGTAAAACCAATATTTTAGAGGCGATTTTCTTTTTGTCTTCTGGAAAAAGTTTTCGTTCCAGTTCTCAGTCAAAATTAATTAACTGGAACACTTATTTTTCCTCGGTCAGAGCTATCTTATTTAAAGATAATCAGGATAAAACTGAAATTGAAGTTAGAATCTCCAAAGATCCTAACCAACTAAAACCAACCATTTCCCGTAAATTTCTTATCCAAAAAGTTGTCAAACCCCGTAAAAAATATTTAGGCATTATTAAAAATGTGGTTTTTCAGCCGGAAGATATCCGTCTAGTCACCGGTTCACCCAACCGTCGTCGGGAATTTCTTGACGAAATTTTTTCTCAAACCGAATGGCGTTATACTTCAGCCTTATCTCAATTCAATAAAGCCCTTAAACACCGCAACGAACTCCTTGATCAAATCCGTCTTAATTTTGCCAACCCTGGCGATCTGTTTTACTGGGATCAGGTTTTAATTAAAAATTCCAATATTATTCATAATTTTAGAATCAAATTTATTAAATCAGTCAATGATTTTTTTGGTAATCACCCTGATTCCCAAATCAATACCCTTAGCTTAAATTATCATCCCTCTCTTTTATCCGAGGAAAAACTTAAAAGAAATTATCCCAT
>ENA-UOWO01005311-UOWO01005311.1-activated-sludge-metagenome-genome-assembly--contig:-NODE-5311-length-13724-cov-22.594338_pt1 | contig 13724 bp, 14 predicted proteins | sample MGYA00238148_ERZ761564 | MGnify/ENA primary metagenome ERZ761564 (study PRJEB28885, sample SAMN05720194) | activated sludge metagenome | isolation source: Anaerobic digester | place: USA...
GACCAGCCCGGCTGAACCCGCCTGAAATAAAAAGGCATCCGCAGCGGTTATTCTGGCAGCATCGCACTATAAATCCGGAGAACAATATGGCTCATCATCTTCACCGCGAACAGAGAGTCCGCGCCAGTCTGGAGGAGGTCTGGACCTTCTTTTCGGATCCCCGCAACCTCGATACCCTTACGCCTCCTGATCTGGCTTTCCGTATTATCGGTGATCCAGCCGCCGGCATGTATCCCGGGCAGATGATCGAATATCGCATCCGTTTTGTGAAGGGACTGTGGTCTAAATGGCTGACCGAGATCACACATGTCGAGGAGCCGCACTTTTTTATCGATGAACAGCGCATCGGACCCTACAAGCTCTGGCACCACGAACACCGCTTCATTCAGCAGGGAGAGGAAATTCTTCTTGTCGACCATGTCACCTATGTGGTAGGCTTTGGCCTCATCGGTGATCTGCTTGCTCGCCTCTGGATCAACCGCAAGCTGGCCTGGATCTTCGATTTCCGTCAGCGAAAAACCACCGGGTTGTTCGGCTCCTCCCGGCTTGCAGACTGAGGTGTCTCCCGGCTTTCTCCTTTGGTGGCCGATCCCCATGATCACACAATCCCGGAAATCGCGTAAAGGGCACCACCCCGGCTGCAGCGAGTCCGGCATCGCGGGCCACCGGATTGCTGAAACCGCTGGAGTGCAATCTACACAACAACCATACTTTTTCAAAGTGCTTTCTGTAAAAATACCCGCCTGGCTCTAGCCCTAAATATCGGCAACAAGGAATATCCACTTTGCAAATTTCATAATTCTCTTTTCTCCACACTAAGTGGAAGTTACATAGAGCAAACTGTCATATCAGCGGCATGACAGAAGCAACAGCTAAAAACATTGCGAGCCCGGCTATTCTTCCTGGCTTCAACGGAATCACAACGCCCTCAACACAAGTCCGATGATCGCAAAGACAAGCGCCATATTCATCGCGATCAGGAAGGCATAATACAGTGGACCAGTACGTCCGTTCTCATCACGGGTGATATCCCTGTACTGGTCCAGATATTTGTATATGATGAGCCACCGGAGCCAGAGCCAATTGATCTTGACTCCGCGCTTGTGTAGAATACCGATGATCATCATTGCAGGAACAACACCGCCCAGCGCGCTGAAAATGGCTATGGCAAGAAAGAAGTTGCTTGCTGTAATCATTATGGCCTCCAATCTTGAAATCCAGCCCGGTTAATCAAAAAGGATGGGGGGCTGCAGGGATCCGAAGCGCGAACAGGAATTTGTGGAAGAATGTTTACTGATTGAGCAATTTCAAATCTGTTGTGGCCTGGTTGATGTCTACATCCATGACAAAGATATCCCCGTTTCCCGATTTGGCGCTAGCATAGGCAATGCGTTTGCCGTCCGGTGACCATGCCGGGCATTCTGTATGATATTATTTCGCAACCGCAAGCGGAAGCGATTTCCCTCCTCCAGACGGCATTATCCAGAGACCAACCTTTTTATTATACGAGAAAATTTCGGACAAGTGACAAGTTCGTAAAAAACATTTCAATTAATCCGACGACACGGATCTGCGCCACGGCTTTGTGGTTGCATAGTCCAAGGATAATTTTCTCATCATATCAGGAGATACAGACTGCTTGTTTTTATTTTCGATACAAAGGATCAATAAAGGCTTTTCACAGAATAAACAACAACACTCTGGTGGCATCAGGAGGGCTTTTGCTGGTGTGGACGTCGGTGGACAAAAGTGGACAGATATAAATAAATTGAGAGGTTAGAAAAATGGCGGGCTACAAAATGGGGTGTTGTTTTTTAGCGATTTACTGGGATCGGCTCGAATTGCAAGTCCGGGGCGCCACCAGGCTACCGTGCATTCCCGATGAAGTAATAAACTGATCCATGACGCGGATATCAACAAACTTCATAATCATTCGAGCGCGGAAATGGCAGCCGCGCCGGACCAGATCATCCCGGCTCTAAAATCACAGAATAAAAACCCAACTTTCTGTTTGTTGTTCGGACAATTTTCAATACATTCAGAACAGGGAAAACAGCTTTCAAACTATATCCTAATATGACGAACGTATAGACCAACATTCGTACAACCAATGGTCGGCAACCCTGTCGCGGTCCTTAATAGAATAGAGGTTCTATCATGAAAATGGTATCGAGCATAAGCAGAACTATCGCTGGCCTGGCATTGACAGGCTTGTTGCTGGCTGCCTGCGCAGGCCAGGCGCCCGGAAGCAATAGCGTCCTGAAAGGGGCGGATGATGGAGGAGCGGCTCCGCTCGTGTTACAGCCGCTGGATTATACGGAAAACCCTGTCGATATTCCGAATCCGGATCGGGGCTTTTACAGACCGGAAGCCTATGTCATTCCGGTCGAAAGAGGAACTCCGGGTTTTCCTGACCTGACAGCCACGATTAGCGGGACCAACGTCCCGGTTGATGCCCGCATCGTCTATATGGAATTTGACCTGAAGAACTTTTCGTCGAATGCCCCGCTCAATGGAAAGCCCATCGGCCCCTGGAGTGCTGAGGGCGCTCTTCCGCCGGAGTACGGAAAGACTCAACCTTTGACGCCCGCTGCGCTTGATTATGTGAGGGCAGCGCTGCAAAAAGTAAGAGAGAGCGAAGCTGTCGCTATTGTCAAATTTAATTACGATGGTCGGGGCCACACCTACGTTGATAATAATCGCTTTAACCAGATCATTCATGACTGCGAACCCGGGGCGCCGAAAGGACGGGTTTGGTATGAAACCGGAGTAATCAATGAATCTGACCGGTGCGGCATCCCCGGTCATGAAGACAAAAACTGGGTACAATATCATCTGTGGCAGCTTGGCAATGTATTCAGCGAATTCGAAGAGTGCATCATGGCTGTCAAAGGAGGCCTCTTTGGCCCATGGGGCGAAATGCACTCCTCATCCTATGCCAGAACGCGGGAGGGGTACCACTGGCTCTTAAAGGCGCTGCTGGGCTATGTCCCCGCTTCACGCTCCATTCTGGTGCATGCAGGCGGAGTCATGGCATGGCATAACATGGAATACGGTACTGATTACAGCTTTACTAATCTCATGCCGGCGCCGGCACGCGGAACACCGGCGCAGCGGTTCGGCATGTTCAACGATAGTTACTCGGCGGGTTCGCGGGGCGCCGTGCCTGATGACAACGGCTCGCTTTCCGAAGGGTATGCCTTGATTGGAAGTGGTGAATACAGTGATTACGATCGTAACGCTGTTTTAACCTGGATCAGAAATCAGAACAATTTTTATGGCGGAGAAACCGTTGGACCGGGTCCTGCTGAAAATATCTATCCCAGGTTTCCGAATGTTCTCTATGAAGCCGCTTATGCTCAAACAACGCATTTGAACACAAGTTACAGCCAACGCACCTATAAACTTTGGGGTGATTTTGTTTACAATGAGGAAAATGTCACCGCACCGTTTACGCCCCCACACGATGGAGTGACGCGAACGGCCGTCTTTGATCCGGTATATAACGGCCGCAACGGAATGGAATACATGCGGGACAGATTGGGCTACCGGCTGGTGCTGCGCGAGGCCAAAGCAAGCAAACGGGTGGAGCAGAACGGTACCCTGAGGTTCGAAGGCAAGATCCAGAACGTCGGCTTCGGCAATATAGTAAACCGGAAAAATGTGTCGATCATTCTGAAAGCTAAAAATGGCGCCAGCACTTACACGGCGCTGACTAACCTGGACGCGAGAGATTGGCGGCCCGATGTGAACAACAGGGCCGACCATACCGCGGCGTGGCGTGATTTGAACTTTTCGGTGAAAATGTCCGCATTGGGCAGCGTTCTTACCGGGGAGTATGATATCTACCTGAAGATCAGTGATCCCAAAGAACAAAGTCCCAACCGGCGCTGCATCCGGTTTGCGAACAAGGGCAACAGCTGGAATGCTGACCTCGGTGCCAACCTGATCGGCACGACTAAAGTGGTCCCATAGATCGGGATCCGCACAGGCGATCGCATTTCGAGTGGAGATCAAACCGGTTAAGGCCTGGCCTTCGCGGAACAGCATTTCTGCGGGTTTCGCTTTATTTGCGCTGGCCCGAAGTGTGAAATATCATCCGGGTGTTTGGGACCGAGTCAGTGCCGCCGGATTACGCTGAATTCGGCGAACCGCCAGTCACGCGAAGGGAGAATAATCAGCTATGAATAAAATTGCGCTTGTTCTCATGGTGCTCTGCTCTGCGCTCTTTGGGCAGTTGCAGCAGAACTGGCATGAAAAGGGAGATGTTTATTATTCAAATCCGATTTTTGCCGGAGACTATCCTGATCCAAGCATTCTTCGTGAGGGGAATGACTATTATCTGGTGCATTCATCCTTCGAATATTATCCGGGCTTGTTGATCTGGCATTCGCAAGATCTGATCAACTGGTCTCCGCTTGTCAATGCCCTGCACAAATACGTCGGATCGGTCTGGGCGCCGGATCTGGTCAAGCATAATGGCAAGTACTATATCTATTTTCCGGCGAATAACACCAATTATGTTATCACTGCTGATGATATCTCCGGTCCCTGGAGCGATCCGATCAATCTGAAGGTCGGCAATATCGACCCCGGACATGTCGCGGACGAAGAAGGCCGGCGATATTTATATTTCAGCAGCGGCGGCTATGTGCGGTTAGCTGAGGATGGCCTTTCTGTGGTCGGTGAATTGCAGCACTGCTACGACGGCTGGCCGATCCCCAGGGAATGGTCGATCGAGTGTTTCTGCATGGAAGGCCCCAAGCTTGTAAAGCACGGCCGGTACTATTATCTGACCGTCGCAGAGGGCGGAACAGCGGGGCCGGCCACGGGACATATGATCATCTCGGCGCGCTCCCAATCCCCCTTGGGGCCATGGGAAAACTCTCCCTTTAACCCCATCCTGAGGACCAATTCTCCTGCTGAAAAATGGTGGTCCGTCGGACACGGGACTCCTTTTGCGGATGCCAGGGGCGACTGGTGGATGATTTTCCATGGCTATGAGAACGGACATCACAATATGGGCCGCCAAACCTTGCTGATGCCGGTGGAATGGACAGAAGATGACTGGTACAGAATTCCGGCCGGAGCCAGAGTCGATGAACCCGTTCAAAGACCTGCTCTGGAGCCCTCATCTTCAGGATTCGTATTGAGTGACCGCTTTGATGGCAGCTCGTTGAAGCCGCACTGGAAATTTTATGCGGAATATGATACCAGCCGGTTCCACCTGCAGGAGAACAGCCTGATCATCCAGGCAAAAGGAAATTCAGTCGCCGAGTGCTCCCCCCTGCTTTGCATACCAGCCGATCATTCCTGGATCGCCCGGGTAGAGCTGTTTATGGAAGGAGATGCCACCGGTGGATTGGTGCTCTTTTATAACGAAAGGGCCTACTCCGGCATCCTGGCGGACAGGGAAAACATCCTCGCCAATCTGCGGGGGTGGCAGTTCCCGACCGAAAAGAATGTGATTCAGGGCCATGTATTCCTGCAGCTGATCAATCGAAAGAATCTGGTTGATCAATACTACAGCCATGATGGCTCCACCTGGACGAAGATAGAAAGTTCCATCGAGGTTTCCGCCTTGCATCACAATGTTCTGGGCGGATTTCAGAGTCTGCGCATCGGCCTGTGTGCCGTTGGCAATGGGAAAGTCAGATTTAAAAATTTCAGCTATGAACCTTTGGAATAGCAGCCGGCCGGCGAGATTGGTGCAAAAAGATCTTTGCGATATTCTGGACACCAGAAAGCCTTACTGTGAGATCGACAGCGCTATTTTTTATTGCCTGGAATCCTGGGCATTTCTCAACTCTTTACGCAGCTGCCGCCAGAGTTTTAGACTGAAGGACAAATGAAAATAGGCTGGAATCGAGTCAGTACGCAGCAAGTTCCTAACAGGAGTTGAAAGGCCGAATGAGGAAATGACTATTTGGAGGGTTTCTTGAGCCTGGTGAGATATTTCAGGTCATCGAGATCCTTGGGCCGCCCGGCCGCATTTTTCATCTTGATCAGTGCATCGAGGCTGCTGAAATACGCTGGTGTTATGCCGTAGAGCCCCTCTACCCGGCTTGCCCATACCTCCTCGAAGCTGACCCCGGCAACAAAAGGATGAATATCGGTTTCCACAACGTTTTGCCGGATTAATATTTTCTTTTGTAACAGATCCTCCAGAGACAAGTCACCAAGGTCATAGCCGAATTCGCGCAGTGCAGCCATCACATTACGTGCATTTTCTCGCTCGGGGGCGATGAAAAGATCGATATCCAGGGTTGCACGTACATAACCGTGGATCGGAAACGAAGCAGCACCGATGATCACATAACGAACTTTATGTTCGTTTAATAATTTCAAAAGACTTTCGGTGTCCATAGCGGATCAGTTGCTCCAGGAATGCCTTCTTGCGTTCTTCCAACATGAAAAATCTTTGCTGGATGGTCATTTTGCCCTGTGATTCGAGAGTAAAATCAATCTCGCGATCTTCATCAGAATCCGACAGCTTGAGAATCGCCATCCTGATTCTCCCTCCTTTCTATCCTATTAAAAACTCATTGTCTCCAAAATTTCGTAAAAATTACATCAGGAAGCAAGCCAAATCGGCGGAATGAACCTCTGCGCTGACGGGTATTATGATGTCTATCGTCTATCAACTGACCACAATCACTAATAGATTCGAGCTGAGCCATATGCACATGGAGAGAAAAGGCCTAACAGCTTTTTTCCCGGTTGAGGTTGCCATCGAGACCCAATGAGAAGCCTAATCCCAGCAGGAAATGTTTCAGCGGCTGCATCTCGGCCTGCAAGCCCGGATACGGCTTTTAACGGATCGTGCATCGGCGATGGAAAAAGTATTGACGTTGCTGAGGGAAATGGTCAGACTGAAAATAGAGATAAAACGGTTGGCGGCTGGAAGTCAAGTAAATTATAGAGTCAGACAATTCGCGCTATCACAATCCGAGAACCGTTGATTCTCTCGGCAGAAATTGGCGCACCAAATTCCCGACCCAGTGTGGTGAATGGTGAACCGGCTTACATAGAATCAGGAGCTGCAGCAGGCACCACCCTGCTTTTTTCCATGAATTGCAGCAACTCGACCGGCGCGCCCGACTCGATGATAAAGGCAACCATCACACCCGCCGAAGGGCTGTTTGGTGCGATCAGCACCTCTCGCCCAGCCATCTCGGCCTCGAGATCATCCACCTCAAAGGCAACATGGGCTACAGTTTTCACCAGCTCGGGCAAGGTGCACCGCGGACCGTAGCGCATCCACTGAATGCCGAAGGGATTGCTGGCATCGTCGGTGCAGTGCAGATCAAACTTTTCGAGGTAGGTTTCACCGGGCTGCGGAATTTTCGTCGGAATGCCAATATGATGATATGTCCTCAAATGATACTCCTTACAGGATATGGCAGCCAGTCCAGCATCGCAGCCACCGAATTGGCGAAACCGCTGCAGTGAAATGTACACATCAACCGTACTTTTTCAAAGTGTTTTTTACAAAAAAGCTCGCCTGCCTCAAGCGCTCTCTATTTTCCTTGCATTTTATCTGCCGGATCGTTATGCTCAATTATAAGCAAGAGGCACTGCAAGAATACCAGGGAGAATGGTGCCATGCAGAATAAATGGGGAATATCGGCCATGATCATGATTATGTTCAGCATGATGTGCCATAAGGCGCCAAGCCGGGAGGAACTGGCCTCACAAATCCAGATGGCTGGCTTTTTGGTGCAGCAGCAGGGGTATGAAAAAGCCATGCAGAAATACATCGATCCCCTGATCGCGCATTTTGAAAAAAGCTATGGGCATGAGAACGGTCTCATCTATTGTGCAAATGGCCAGGTCGAGACCCTGCTCTATCTGGCGCAGGCGGCAAATCTGAAGCAGAAAGCTGTCGCTCTGGACAAGTCCTATGCCTATGCCTATTATCTCAAGGGCTACGTGCTGATCGAGATGGGCCAGCATGCAGAGGCACGTCCCTTTCTTGAAAAGGCCGTGACCCTTTCGCCCAGCGATCCGCAGTTTCTTTGCGAACTCGGCAATTGGCATCAGAATGGTCAGGAATGGCAGCAGGCTCTGAGCTTATATGAACGTGCGGAAGAAGGAGCCAAACTCCTGGAACCGGAAGGCACGACTGAAGCCCAGCGGCGTGCGTTGCGGGGTAAAGGCTTCGTCTATACTGAACTGGGGCGGTTCGACGAGGCCGAAGAAATGTATCGATCCTGCCTGCAACTTGATCCCGGCGATGAAGTGGCCGCGGGTGAACTGGAATATGTCATCAACAGCCGCCAGGATGCCCAGCCCTCCCTCTGAGCCGACACCCCATCCTCCCTTTTCCCGCATTGGGATTGCGTTCAAAGAAAACCAGAGCTGGCGGCCGCTACAACGGTCGCGCCGGCATCTCCTGATGCGGCCTCAGGCGGCAGGCCCCGGATCTTTTTCCCCGGCATGAGTCGCATGGCCGGAGCACTTTGTGCATCGATGGTCCAGCCGGGCCTTATGCCGCTGGTTCACGACCAGCCGGGTCCCTGCCGTTAGTGACTTGAAAAACTATGGCAGATTAGTGTAAAATCAAACCCGGCCTCCGCCGGTTGCAGGCGAGGGAAGAACAAAACAGCTTTAAATTCTCAAGTAACTTTTTCCCGGGCATTGCATAGTATATCTAAAACAGGCTGCCCATGACCGATTTCCACAAGCTTTACACCCTCTATGCGGATGATATTTACCGTTTTTCCCTCTTTCTCTGCGGCGATGCTGTGGAGGCCCAGGATATCACCGCCGAGACCTTCGCCCGCGCGCTGACTGGTAAAGCCCCGCTGGTATCGGCTACGGTCAAGGGCTATCTGCTCATCATCGCCCGGAATTTATATCTCGAGTCCCTGCGGCGGCGCAAGCGGCTGGTGCGGCTCGCACCGGAGCTGCCCGATGTGAGCGCGCATCTTGAGCAGGCCGTCAGTGATAGAGCCGAATGGGAGGCCCTGCAGCACTATCTGCAGGAATTTGCAGAGGTGGACCGTGCCGCACTGCTGCTGCGCAGCGACGGACTCTCCTATGAAGAGATTGCGCGCGCCCTCAACATCTCGCTAGCCTCTGCCAAAGTCAAGGTGCACAGGCTGCGGCTCAAGCTGGCCGAGTGGCGGGCGAGTCGCGAAAAGGATTAACCTGCAACCGGAGAAACCAATGGAAACCATGCCCCGCAATGTTATACTCGACCTGCTGCCGGCTTATCTCGCCGGGGAGGCCAGTGAGGAAACGCGCGCCCTGGTTGAAGGTTACGCGCAAACCGACGTTCAGATCGCCAGGCTGATCCGCACGCGCACGCTCGCGCCCGAGGTGGTGCCAGCCGTGCCGGCTGAGCTGGAGATGAAAACACTCAGGAACATCCGCCGGAGCATCCGCCGCAAGATGGGCTATGTCGCCCTCGCTACCGCAGCCATTCTGATGCTCCCTCTGGCGGCAATGCAGTTCACCAGGGAGGTCAACTGGAGTTTGTTCGATTTCCTGGTGATGGGCGTTCTCCTGGGCGGCTCCGGTCTGGCGTATGTGCTCCTGTCCACCATCTCGAGCAATACCGCCTACCGGGCGGGCACTGCCGTCGCTGTGGCGGCGGGATTGCTCCTGGTCTGGGTGAATCTCGCCGTCGGGATCATCGGCTCGGAGGATAATCCCGCCAATGTGCTCTATGCCGGGGTGGTGCTGGTCGGCCTTCTCGGCGCCGGGATCGCTCGTCTCCAGCCGCGCGGCATGGCGCGCGCCCTGTTTGCGGCAGCGATCACCCAGATGCTGGTCCCGGTGACGGCGCTGCTGATCTGGCGGCCCGCTCTGAACGATCCCCCCGGAATAGCCGGCGTCTTTATGCTCAATGCCTTTTTCGCTGCGCTCTTTGTCGTCTCCGGGCTGCTGTTCCGGCATGCCAGCACCACGACGTCGGTTCAGGAGTGAAAGGTGCAGCGCCAGCTTCACCATCTTTTATGCGCGGCGTACATTCACCTCCGGCCAGTGGCTGCCGGGTTTGCGCGGTGTGAACTTGCGCAGGTGGCTTTCGGCGTCGCGCGCCTTGATTAGGCTGCCCACCCAGCCAAAAGAGAGCGCCTCCTCCATATATTCTTCGTAACTCACGCGGGTTTGCCGGAGCCCTCTTTATGGAAAATCAACCAGACTTCGGTGCAGCTCTGGTGGAAAAAGACACAAACTCTGCAATCTTGATCTTTCGCCAGTAGTCTCTTATACAGGCCAACCGGTCCAGTAATAAATATTGATTTGAATTAAAGGGAACACGTATGTCTGTCAGAATAGCGGATGACGCCATCTATACGAGGGGAACTTCTTTTCGCGCCAGAGCCGAGGCCCAGCAGCGTCTCTTCCGTGAAAACATTCTGAAGGCCGGCCACGACCGATGGGGGCATATTTTACTACCAACGGATGCCAATAACGGATTAAACTTCGCTGGTCCAGGAGCATTCGAAGCGGCACGCAAGCGGCAGCAGGAAGGCAAGGGAGTCGCCGACCGAACCTTCCATAACCTGTTATCCAGCCAGGCCATGTGTTTCAATATTTTCTCTCTGCTGGATCTGGACAAGGATCTCGCTGCGAGAGCTCTTTCACCCTTTTTCCCGCATCTGACTGCCGTGAACGAAATAATTATTGAATTCACTCCAGATGAGGATATGTTTGGCGATCAGAGCAAATTCGGAGGAGTGGATTCAGACGTATACATCCAGGGAGAAACAGTTGACAGGCAGACCATGATCATCCTGCTGGAGACCAAATTCGTTGAGCCGGAGTTCAGTATTTGTGGCTTTCGCAAAGCAGGCAGAGCTGAAAACAAGAAATCCGTCTGCCCCGATGCCATTCAGCTTGGCCAGGAGATGAAAAACTGCCTCTATACCAGCAAAAAGCATTATTCCTACTGGAAGCGAAGCCTTGAACATAATATTTTGAAAAAGGATGCCGTGCCCGAAAGAGGCTGCCCTTTTGCAGGGCCGCTCTGGCAGCTGTGGGTGAATTTTACCCTGGCTCACGCTGTTGCTCACTCCGAAAAGGCTGGCATCGCCTGTTTTGGCGTTATCGCCCCCGCCGCGAATACTCGGCTGTTGGGCGCAGAGCACGAGCTGATCCCCCGTTTTAAATTTCTCCTGAATCATCCAGAAAGAATGGTCTATATCGACAGCGATCAATTGATCCGGTCGATTAAAACCCATGTCGCCGAAGAAAAGCTGCCCTATACAAATTGGGCGGACTATCTGGAGGCGCGCTATATCATCAGATAATCCAGGCGCCCACTTTTCAGCCACTAGACCAAATCTTGGCTTAGTGCCCGTCTTCTCTCCACTGACTCCAGCGCTTCCTTTCAGATTCCGGCAATCACTTTACTGTATGTATTATAAAACACTTCACTTATCCCCATTGAATATTTTCCCTTAATCAGCAATTTCCTGTTGCTTTTCGCAAAAAATGCTTCTATATTGTTTCGCCGGCAAGTTTGCCGGCGAAAATCGGGAGCATCCATGCACAACGATCCCCTTCTGCAAAACCTGCCTGCTGCCGCCGACCTCCACAGCCTGGCTGGATTCGGCTTTCGCTTCGGCGATAAAGGCGCCCACACCAGCCGCACCATCATGCTGAAAGAGCTCGAGGTACTTCTCAGCTCTTGCCCGCCCTCGGCAAGCCGCACTGAATATGATCAGGCCATCATCGAACAAAACTGCCTCGGCAAGCAAACTGCCTCCAGCCGGGAACTCACGGCGCAGCGGCTGCGCGAACTCTACGCGCTGGAACCTGCTGTCGCCATATTTCGCCTCATGAGAGTTTTCTGGGCCATGGACGAGAAGAGCAAGCCCTTGCTGGCCCTTTATGCCGCCCTGGCCCGCGATCCGATCCTGCGCCTCACCGCCGGCCCCATCCTCGAGCTGACGCCTGGCCATGAACTGAGCCGGCAAAAAATGCTGGATGCACTGGCCGGTCCTCTGCAATCACGGCTTAATGCGGCTACTATGGATAAGGTGATGCGCAACACCTCCTCCTCCTGGACCCAATCCGGACATCTGACCGGCCGCATGCGCAAGGTGCGGCGGCAAGTGGAGCCATCGATCCTCGCCGTCACTTTTGCGCTGCTCCTGGGCTACCTCCTCGGCCATCGCGGCGAAGCACTACTGCGCACGCTCTGGGCACAACTGCTCGATCTGAGTGAGATGCGAATCAGCGAACTGGCGCTGGATGCCAAAAGAATGGGACTGCTGGAGATGAGCCAGTCGGGCGGCATCCTGACCATCTCTTTCAACACCCTGCTGACAAATGAAGAAAGGCAGCTGGTCCATGGGACGCATTGAGAACCTTGTCGCCAAATATAAAAACCATATTGCCATGCCCTGGCAAAAGAACCTTGCCGGCGATCAAAAGACTATTTTCGTGGTCTATCCCGAAACCGAAGAACGCCGCCTGCGCGCCAGGTTGCCGCTTTTCGAGATCGCTACCAATCGCACAGGCCATCGCTGGAAAGCCTTTGATTTCACCCGCACTTTTTCCACCTGGATGGCACGGGTCGAATACAAGGAGATCTATTTCGAAGAACCGGATTCGATTTCTATGAAACTGCACAGCGATTTTTTGCGTTATGCCGCCGATCAGCTCCTCGAAGCGCTCACCGCCGAGGAGGTCGATGAAAATACGGTGGTCGCGGTTCATGGCGTCGCCAGCCTCTACGGACTAGCCAAGGTCTCCCTGCTCCTGAAAGAGGTCGTTCATGAGATACGCGGACGCCTGGTGCTCTTTTTCCCCGGGGAGTATGAAAACAATCACTATCGGCTATTGGATGCACGCGATAACTGGAATTACCTGGCGGTGCCCATCACCTGTCAGGACGGCATGAATGAGTAAGGCTTCTACAGGCCGGGCTACGATCATTTCAGCATGGAGTGGATGAATGAAGAACAGGGAACTTTTTGTACGGGATCCTCTGGCGGTTCAACTGATGAACGACGGCGTAGCAGCCGTGAACGAAGGCCGCACGGAAAAAGAGGAAGCAACCCTTCGCTTCGAGCTGGAGCATTTTGTCTGCGAAGGCCAGTACAAGTCCGGCCTGATCCGCATCCTGGAATCCTACCTCGGCAGCGTGGACGCCGCCGTGCAGCCGGCCGCCTGGGTGAGCGGCTTTTTCGGCAGCGGCAAGTCGCATCTGTTGAAAATGTTCCGCCATCTTTGGGTCAACACGGTTTTCGCTTCGGACGGCGCCAGCGCGCGCGGACTGGTGCATCTTCCGGTCGAAGTCACCGATCTTTTGAAGGAGCTGGATACGCTCAGTCGCCGCGCCGGCGGTTTGCATGCCGCTGCCGGCACCCTTCCCTCCGGCGGGGGCGAAAGCGTCCGTCTCGCCATCCTCGGCATCCTCTTTCGCTCTCTGAATCTGCCAACCTCTTATCCCCAGGCCAGGTTCTGGCTCTGGCTTAAAAAAAACGGGATTTTCGACCAGGTCGCCGCTGTCGTGGAAAAAGCCGGCAAGAGCCTGCTGGCTGAACTGGATGATCTCTATGTGAGTCCGGTCATCGCCTGTGCCCTGGAAGAGATCTATCCCGATTTTGCTCCCAATGCTAGAGAAGTGCGCTCCATTTTAAAAAACCAGTTTCCGGTTGTGCAGGATATCTCGACCGCCGATTTTATCCAGACCATCCGCCAGGTTCTCCCCCGCAACGGCCAGCTGCCCTGCACGGTGCTGGTCCTGGACGAAGTGCAGCTTT
>ENA-UOWO01005315-UOWO01005315.1-activated-sludge-metagenome-genome-assembly--contig:-NODE-5315-length-13718-cov-4.830637_pt1 | contig 13718 bp, 8 predicted proteins | sample MGYA00238148_ERZ761564 | MGnify/ENA primary metagenome ERZ761564 (study PRJEB28885, sample SAMN05720194) | activated sludge metagenome | isolation source: Anaerobic digester | place: USA...
TGGCTGGTGTTTTTCGCCTGGCTTCCTTATCTGCACGTTTTCGAGCGCGGGGTGGAGCACCGGCGCCAGTTGCTGCGGATGGGCTTTGTCACCTCCCTGGTGTACGTCCTGATCATGTTCAACTGGATCGCGCTGGTCACCGTACCCGGCCTGGTCGGCATGGTGCTGCTCTACACTGTCGTCTTTTACCTGCTCTTCGTCTGCATCAACCGGATCTACCGTGCCTGGCCGTTTTGGCGCTACGTCGGTTTCGTCTCGCTGCTGCTGGCATTTGAGTTCGTCGAGAATTTTGGGGAGCTCCGCTTTCCCTGGTTCAACCTCGGCTATTCGCTGGCGGATTACAACATCCTGGTACAATTGGCCGATGTCGTAGGCGTGGTCGGACTTTCCGCCCTGATCCTGGTCATCAATGTCCTGCTCTACCAGCTCCTGCCTTTTGGCCAGAAACTGCTGCTGGCCCGCAAAAACTCACCCGCCAACGTGCTGCATCCGCTGCGCAACAGGCGGGTAGGCTCATTTGTCCTGAGCCTGCTGATCTTTGCCGTCTGGCTTGGCTACGGATACAAATGCTTAAGGGATCTGCCGCTGGAGAAGCACGACGCCGGAATCTTCGTGGTGCAGCCTTCCATCCCCCAGGACTTGAAATGGGAACGCGACCAGTATTACAAATCGATGGCGGTCTTCAAGGACCTGACCCTCAAGGCAGCGGCGGATTCGGCCAAACTTGTCATCTGGCCGGAGGGCGCGGTGACCAATTACCTGATGCGGATGCCGGAGATCCAGACCGACCTGCGGGACATCCTCGACGCCGCGCAGGTGGATATTTTTACGGGATTCCCGGACCGCACGCCAGCGCCGGAAAACCACGTCAATTCCGAACTTTATTACAACTCCGCCTCGCTCTTTTCGCCTGATAATTTCTATCAGGCCATCTACTACAAGAACATCGTTATCCCGGTGGCCGAACGCATGATCCTGCTGGACCAACTTCCCTTCATGTGGAAACTGCAGTTTGGCCAGGCCAATTGGGAGTTCGGCAAGGAATTGCGTTACTACGAAAGCGGGGGCTTCAAGTTTTCGCCCTCGATCTGTTACGAAGTGGCGTTTCCGGATATCTTCCATCGCATGGCGCTGCCAATCGATCCGGCCAGCGGGGAGATCCAGAAATGCGATTATCTGGTCAACATCACCAACGACGCCTGGTTTGGCACATCCTACGGACCCTGGCTGCACGCGGTTATGGCGCGGTTCCGAGCGGTGGAAAACCGCATCCAGATCTACCGCAGCGCCAATACGGGCATTTCTCTGGTCGTGGATCCCAAGGGGAGGATCCTGGCCAAGACCGATCTGTTTGAAGTGAAGGACATCACAGCGCCGCTGTACACGACGCCCAAGGTTCCGCTGATCAGCAAGATCCACCGCTATCCGTGGCTGATCGTTGCTTTGGCCTTGCTCCTCGTCGCGGCATCTCTGTTCAGGAAAATCGGGAGACCACTATGAAAAAGTACTTTTACACCATTGGTGAAGTCAGCAACATGCTGGGGGAAAAGCCTTACGTGATAAGGTATTGGGAGAGCGAATTCAAATTCCTCAGGCCCCGCAAGGACGAAGGCCGGATCCGCAAGTACTCCGAGGAAAACATCGAATTGCTCCGCCATATTCAGGACATGCTGCACAACCAACGTTTCACGATCGAAGGCGCCCGGCAGAAACTGAAAGCCGAACGCAGCACTCTCAAAAAGGGGAATAATATCCTGGCCGAGCCGGCGGAGTTCACTTCCGAGCAGTTGATCGGAATCCTCAGGGAAGTGCGCAGCCAGCTTCAGGATCTGCGCCAACGCTGCCAGCGCCTGCAAGGAAAAGCCGGATGAATTTTCAGGATATCATTCTCACACTGCAAAGGTACTGGGCGGAGCGGGGCTGCAACCTCCTCCAGCCCTACGACATCGAGATGGGTGCGGGAACCTTCCATCCCGGCACCTTTTTTGGCGCGCTGGGCTCCAAACCATCGGCCATCGCCTATCCGCAGCCTTGCCGGCGTCCCAAGGACGGCCGTTACGGCGAAAATCCCAACCGCCTGCAGCATTATTACCAGTTCCAGGTGATCATCAAACCCAGCCCGGACGACATCCAAAACCAGTATCTGCGCAGTTTGGAGGCCATCGGCATCGAGATCGCCAAACACGACATCCGCTTTGTGGAAGACGACTGGGAATCGCCTACCCTGGGCGCTTGGGGCCTGGGTTGGGAGGTCTGGCTGGACGGCATGGAGATCAGCCAGTTCACCTATTTCCAGCAGGTCGCGGGGGTGGACATATTTCCCGTCAGCGTGGAACTCACCTATGGCCTGGAACGCCTGGCCATGTACATCCAGGACATCGACGACTATCGCCGGTTGCGTTGGAATGACCGCACCCTCTACGGCGAGCTCTTTTTCCCCAAGGAAGTGGAATACTCGGAGTATAACTTCAACGCCGCGGATACCGCCCTGCTCTTTGACCTCTTTGGCGATTACGAAAAGGAATGCCAGGAACTGCTGTCCAAGAAACTGGTTTATCCTGCCTACGACAATCTTCTGCGCTGTTCCCACACCTTCAACTTGCTGGACGCCCGCGGCGTGATCAGCGTCACCGAGCGCGCCGCATACATTGGCCGGATCAGGAATCTGGCCAAAGAAACGGCTGGGGTCTATCTGCAAAAATACAACACAGATCAAAACTAAAAAATCGCATAAGGGATTTTCTCTGCCGGAGGGTAATACTCATGGAAACGATGGAATCCGATGCCCGGTTAGCGATCGGGCGGGTTTTCCCTCTTCCAAGGAGTAAAACCATGCGCTATTCACTGCTTTTTGCCTTGTGTCTGCTTGCGGCGCTGACCTTGGCCTCGTGCCAGATCTCGATGGTCGAGCCGCCTTTTTCAGCCAGGTTTCAAAACATGCTTTACACCGATATCCACATCTCTGTGGACGGCTACGGCTCAAGAGTGATCGCCCCCGGCGAAACAGTCACCTTCAGCATCAATCGGGCCGACGGCAGCTACCGTTACCAGGCTTACACCTACGGCAAGGACGCCTCCGGCCGGCAGATCGGACTGACGGTGGATTGGAACCGCAGCTGTAACATCAGCGGCAATTCCTACACAGTGTATCTGATCACCCTCGAAGATCTCTTTTTCCTGAAAATGCGCAACGCCGGCTACCACGACCTGCATCCCCTCTACGTGAACCTCGGGATGAGCGACCAGACCACCGACGACATCACCATCCCCGGCAACAATGTGCTTTACAACACCGGTTACTACTTTGCCCACGGCAGCACCAGGATCCAGGCCACCTGGCAGGATAAGCCGACTGATTACACCTACTGGGTGCAAGGCCAGCATTTTTACTTCCCCTGGTCTCAAAACCAGTCGATCACACTCATCAACGATTTCAAAAAGGGCGCTGAACCGCAGCAGAATTACGAAGTCCAGACGAATCCCGTCAAACCCCGATCTGACGAGCCTTTCGGCATCGACGCAGGCGTGGCGCGGAGCGGTTCCGCAACGAATAACTGACCCCGGCGGATGCTGAGATCATCTTTCATTTTCAATAACGACAGCCTGCCCCTGCTGGCGACGGCGATCCACAACGGGCATGGCATGCCGCGGGAATTGCTGGACAGCTGCGGTATCAGGGACGCGGACCGGCTGCGGGAGGAAGATCCTTTCACCGGCGAGATAGCGGGCCTCTTTCCCAATCACATGATTCTCGCAACTTCGCGCTTTGCCATTGATCTCAATCGTTCCGCTGAGAAAGCCGTTTACCTCGAACCGGAAGATTGCTGGGGCCTGGCCGTGCGCCGCCAGCCCATTCCTGAGGCGGTCCTGGAGAGGCTCCGGGCCGACTACTCAGCCTGGTACAAACTGGTTGGCTATCAGGTCGAAAGGTTGCTGGAGCTGCATCCCTTTATCGTCGTCCTGGATCTGCACAGTTACAACCACCGCCGCGGCGGGCCGCACGCCGAGCCCGACCCGCAAATACAAAACCCGGACATCATCGTCGGACGCAGCAACCTCAAGGATGTTCACTATCCCGCTGCGTCAGCGTTACGGGACATTCTGGACGGCTCTCAATATCTGGGCCAGGCTTTGGATTGCCGCCTGGACGTAAAATTCACTGGCGGAAATTTCTCCCGCTGGCTGAATGCCCATTACTCCGACCGCCTCATCTGCCTTGCCGTAGAATTCAAAAAAACCTTCATGGACGAATGGAGCGGAGAGATTGACCGGAAGGCATTTTCGGAATTGAAGCGACTCTTTGCCGCAGCCATCCGCGACTGGCTCGGCCAGACCTACTCCCTCAAATTCTGAGCCCGGCACCGTTGGGGCACCGGGCTCAGGTTCAAACAATCCTTGTTTGTTTACGCTGTAGGACCTTTTTCTATTCCCCGCTCACAGCCGTGACCCGGTAAAAGGCCTTGTCGCCGGGGAAGGCCGGATCCTGCCAGGAGAGTCCGGTTGCCGTGCCGACCTGGATGAAGGCGCCGTAAGGGTCATCGGCCCTGTAGATCCGGTAGCTGTCGGCTCCGGCCACGGCTTCCCAACTGACGGTTCCGTCCACTCCTATGTCGGAGACGGGGGCTTCCAGCCCGGCGGGATTTTCGATGTCAAAGTGGAAGGCGGGCTGTGCCACAGCGGCTCCGAAAACGTTATGCGATTCGACCGTCCAATACCAGCGTTCGCCGTAGTTGAAAGTGAAACCGCCCGCGGTGACCGGATTGAAAGTGGTCGAGGTGGTTTCCCAATAATTCTGGTCATACAGGGCGTCTTCGGAATTGGCCAGGTAAACGGCGTAGTATTCGACGGGACCGCCGCCCGCGGGAGGATTCCAGCCCAGATCAAATCCTGAGACGGGCAGGTCCGCGGTGCCGTTGGCCGGGAAGGCCAGCGTGGGAACTTCCGGCAGCATGGCTTGCGGCCACCAGGCGTAGGTGGTTCCGCTGGCCGGATACACCGTGCTGGAAATGGTCATGCGGGAGTCGGTGGCCGTCCCTTCCTGCGGATCGGCCCAGCTGGTGGTGCTGGTCAGGTTTTTGAAGTTGGTGGCCGCGGTGGCCGGCAAACCGCGCAATCCGACCTCCGCTGTGGTGCTGCTTGTATTGCCGAAGGCGAAACTGCCATAGACCGCTTCGATGCGGTTGCCGTTTTCCAGGAGGCGGAGCTGGAAGTTGAAACTGTCTCCGCTGACGTTGACCCGGCGGTAATTCGTCCATTGGATCACGCATTCGCGGTTGGGCTCCGTGCCGGTTGTTACCAGCCGCAATTCAGCTCCCGCCTGCGCCTGCAGCGACCTCCCGAATCCGGCGACGCGTGAAACCAGGCGGGCCGGATCGATCGCCGCGATCGTCCCGATGGGGTAACTGCTGTTGGTGGAAGTAAGGTTTACCGCCGGCTCCAGGGCCGATTGCCCGAAGCCGATCCAGCCGTTGGAACTGATGCCCAGGCGGTCGAAATCCATGCCCAGGTAGTTGAAGGTAAAGCCGATCGGGAAGCCGGGCCCGGTGGTTGTCGCGCTGCCGCCCAAAGGATTGGCCGGATCCACGAAATAGGCGTTGCGCGTGGTTGTATTGCCCAGCGACGTGCCTCCAGCCACGGGCGTGTAGGTCCCCACCGTATTCACGAAGACGTAATTCGCCGCCAGCGCGTAGCCCGTGCCGGTGAGAGGGATGTTGAGATTCGGATAGTTCCAGAGATTGCTGGTGATCACCAGATTGGCTGAGTAATCAAAAGCCTCCGAGGGTTGGAAATAAACGTCGAAGCCCAAGGTCCCGAAGGCGGGGATGCTGAAATCCTGGATGCTGGCGGAAAAGCCCGGGGCGTCGAATCCGATCGTCCCGCTGACGCCGGAAGCCGCGTAATTGTGCAGGGTCACCGGCAGGGTAAGTGACTGGCCGATCGGCAGGAAGGGGAAATCATAGGATGTCAGTGAGGCCGGGTAGCCGCCGGTGAGGTTGTTCAGCGAATACTTGTTTGCTTGCAGGATCTCTTTGCTGGTCATGTTTTGCAGGAACAGCACCAATTCGCAATTGTCCGGGACCCATCCGGCATTAAGCGTGAAGTTCAATTCCACGGTCGTTTCCTGCCCGGTGTTCAGGGAAATTGCCGTGCCGTTCTGGTCCGGGATCATCAGGCGGTTCACGTTTTCCACGGTGGTCTGGTTGAACCACACCTGCGGGATGTCCGATTCCGTGAGGACCGCTTGCAGTTTGACGTTGGTGTTGGCATCGGCTTCCGGCTTCGCGACCACCACCTGCACGGTGTACTGGCTGCCCGCCGTGCTGCCCACCGCGTTGATGGTGTAATGCGACGCGATCGCCATGCGCTGGTTGACCAGGGGTAAGTAGGTGGAATAGATCGAACTGCTGGTATCGCCTCCCACATGGGAGAGCACGCCGTCGAAGTAGGCTGTGGGGTAGCCCGTGACTCCGTACCAGGAGTTGCGGGCGTTGGAATAGACGTTGGCGTAGGTGTCGCCGTTGTGGTTTTTGACGATGGCGACCGGATCGCCGTTCTGCAGCAGGTCGTGGCAGGCCATCGCGGCGCCGGGGCAGTATTGGCACCAGGTCCCCGTGGCGACCTCGACCACCACCATGTTGCGCGGCAGGGCGCTGACGGCCGAGAGTGCGGCCATCAGGATCAGCAGCAAGACAAAAATTTGTTTCATGGCATCTCCTTATAGACAAAAATTATCCATAACTATAAAGCAATTTTTGTTCCGTGTCCAGCCTTATTTTGCACGTTAGCATCCCGGCATTCACCGCTCAGGAGGATTACGGCCGGTTATTACGCTTGGACGCGGGCCGCGGGGCACTAAAGCCATTTTCTCATTGACAGATTTCGGCCACCCCAGAATTTGCTCATTACTAATGCGTTCCGGAATAGCTCAGCGGTAGAGCGGGTGGCTGTTAACCACTAGGCCGGGGGTTCGAATCCCTCTTCCGGAGCCATTTTTTTTGCCATCCGCTTTACATCCCTCATGCCCTGCGCTTCAATCTCTCTTCGCTTGTCCGCAATTCACCACGTCCCTTTTTGCTTGACAGAATTTCCCTGCGCCGGAAAAAGAAAAACAAAATCTTTTAATGCTGGGATCCAGCCCAGGTTCCCCGATCCCTCTTTTCCAGGTTGTATATCATTTGAGGAGAGAGGCTCTTTCCCTTTATATAAATGGCGGCCGGCCAATTTTCGTGGCCAACAAATGGATTATGACGCCTTTCTCAACCAGACAGGAGATTTCATGCCTGATATAGTTTACACCGAATACGAACCCCGCCTGGCCAAGGCCATCGCGGACATGTGGAACCGCAGCGGCGAGGGCTGGCAGGGCCGGTTTTGGAACAGCAGCGAAAGCAAGGTCCTGCTGGAACAGCAAAATTCTCCTTATCTGAATCTCTATCTGGCACTGGAGGGCGACGAGGTGCTCGGCTATGCCAGGCTCTGCAACTATTCACACGAGTCCGGGGTCGCCTACATCGAGATGCTGAATGTGGTCCCGCCCCGCCACGGACAGGGGATCGGCCGGGAACTCGTCCAACGCTGCGTCCTGCGGGCCGCCGAACTGGGCTTTGCGCGGATCGATCTCTTCACCTGGGCGGGCAACCTCAAGGCCATGCCCCTCTACAAGAAATGCGGTTTCTTCTGGGAAAAGATGGATTCCGGCTACACCCACCTGATGAATTTCCTGCCGGGCCTTATGAACACAGAACTCCTGCGGCCCGAATTCGAGTTTTTTGACTGGTACCACGATCAGGAACGGGAACTCACACTGGATCCGGACGGCAGGCTGGAAAAGGGTTTCGAACTCTACGACTACCTCTGGCGCAAGGATGGCAGGTCGCTCATTGTCTCGGTGGAAAGGCAGGGGCGCGGGATCCATGCCCTGCGTACCGACGATTTTGAGTTTCAGACTCTGATCGATGATCCGGAACCGGTGTTCGGAGCGGAATATCCCCTCTCATATCAAGTGACGAATCTCAGCGGCAAGGAACTGCAGCTGGACCTGCGCGGGCTGGATGACCGCGAAGTCCGCCACACGCTCTCTTTCGCGGATAAGGTCGCCGCTTCCCTTACGGTTCCGTCAACAATCTTCATCGAGGCCTCTGACCGCCGACTCAGCGAGTGGGAAGCCCGTCCCGGAGTCAGCGCGGAACTGTCCATCAACGGCAAAAAAGCCTCGCTCAAAACCGGTTTGAAGATCAACGCTCCGCTCAGCCTGAAGCTCCATCCCGAATTTTCCTCCGTGCTGCCGGGCCGGGAGAGCAGGATGCACCTGAACCTGGAGAACAACTTTTCCCAGGCCTGCGCTTACGAGCTCCTGTTTCCGGATACGGACGAGATAACGCTCCCCCAAAAGCGTTTCCAGGTCAGCCTTCAGGCCCATCAGCGCCAGCATCTCCCTTTGCCTTTCACAGCGGAAACCGCGGCGGTTTTCACTCCCAAGATGAAAGTCGTAGCCTCGCCTGAAACAGGACGCCGGATCGAGTTTGAGCGCCAGCCCACATTGGGCGTGCACATGCTCGGCTCCCAGGCCCAGGCCATCGCGCCTGACGGCTTCTATCTGCTCAGCGGCCTTCAGGAATTGGTTTTCCAGCAGGACCGGCAAAAGAACTGGGGTTACTTCTACAGCAGATACGGCTCGAACGTAAACATCAATCCCCCCCAGATCGGTCTGCCTTACAGCGACGAATTCGAAACCCTGGATCCCATCCGCGCCGAAGTTTTTGACCTCGGCCACGCCAACCGCCTGGAATTGACCTTTGCCAGCCGCGCCTGGGCGGGTTGCGAGTTTACCCTGGTCTTCACCCTCTATCCCTGCGGCCTTTTGGAATACTGCGTCCGCGCCGTTAATCTCCCGGAGGGCGAGGACTTGAAAGCCCTGCTGATGGTCGGCCTGGACAGTCCCGGCTTCACCTACCAGAGCGGCGGAAAACTGATCGGCCTGGAGTCTGACCTGCCGGATGTCACACTGCACGAACTGCTGCCCCTGGATCCTGACTCCAACTGGGTTTTCTCGGGGACAGAGTCCGCCAGCGCCGCCGTGATCTGGGCTCCCGGCGAAAAAGTGAGCCTCGACCGCTGGTGGCTGGCCTGGGAGGTGGATCTGGCCCCCTTGCGCGGACGGGAACTGCCCGAATCCCCACCTTTGCGTATCTACCTGGACGTGTTCAAAAACGCGCTGCAAGTCCGCAATCTCGCCCTCAACGAGATCCGGGAAGCGCCTCCGGTCCGGCCTACTATGGAACTGGTGGCCAACCACGGCGATCCCTGCGCCGGCTCCAGCCTCGACCTCGAACTCATCCTGTGCCAGGACAGTTTTTTGCAGGGGACGGTCCGGATCTTTACCTCTTCGCAAGGTTTGGTGCGGGAAGAGCGCATCACCCAGGAAAGCGGACGGCGCAGCTGGGGCTGCCAGATCGAACTGGAGGGGAAGAAGCCTTTGGAAACCGTGGCCTGCGAACTGGATCTGCCGGTCTATCAGGTCCGGCGGGAACAGCAGCTGCTGCGACCAACCGGAGAAGTGAGCCGCCGGCAAATTGAGAGCGGATCCGGTCCGCTGCTGGTCCTGGACAACGGCTGCCTCAAGTATTCGGCCGCGCGGAAGACCAGCCTGCCGGGCCTCGTTTCGCTCCTTCACGCGGGACATGAATGGCTGGATTGCGGCTACCCCGGATTTGGTCCCAAGGGCATCTACAATCCCTTTGTGGGCGGCCTCACGGTCCGTCCGGGCAGCCTCGCGCTTACGTACTTTAGGGAAGAAGCGCACCAGGCGGAGTTTTCCACTCTGCGCGATACTTGTGGCAATCTCTGGGAAGGGATCGCCATCGAGACCCGCGTGGCCAAGTTCAAACCCTTGCGGGGCCTGGTTTTCCGCCAGCATTACCTTACCCGCCCCGGCCTTCCGGTCCTGGCAGTGCAGATCGAGATCGTCGCCTCCCACGGCAAGGCGGAATATCTCCAACTACCGCTCTATGCCTTTACCGTGCCGGATGGCGACGTTAAAAACGGTTTCCTCAGCATCCCGGACGACAAGGGCGTGTGGAACGACTACCACGCCGGACGCGAACCCTTCTACTATCGCAACGAAGTGCTGCACACCAAGGTAGGATCGCTTGATTTGGAAACCCGTCTGCACCTGCTTAGCCCGCGGAAAACATACCGGTTCTACCAGATCACTAAAGAGATCATGATGCAGGGGATCTACCTCTACAGCCAACTACTCAGCGAAGTCCCGCAATTCCTGCCGCCGCTGTTTCTGGTCTGGAGCGGGGAAGAGCTGCGCCATGAATCCTGCTCCCAGATCCTGGCTATGAAATTTGCCCCGGGCTGAACTCTTAACGCATGAAGAATGTAACAACTGGCGTTTCACGATTAACCAGGATAGATACTCCCTCCTGCCATGCCTCGAAATGTATTCCCAACTGGTACTCATGGGTTAGCTGCCCATGCTATTCTCGAGCTCCGAGCTTGCCGGGCTAATCTGGCGGCGACCCCAATACTCGTTTAATCTCTTCATATATCCGTTGCGATCGTTCGCTGTCATAGCTGCCCAAATCAGCCCTATAAAATTCGAGGGGGGAGAAAGGCGGAATCTCGATATTGTCCCAGTTGTCAACCACCCGCATTGTTTGTTCAAACTTCTTCTGGTATCTGCTGCGAATCTCTTCCAGGCCGCGATTGGGGTACTCTGGTATTAAGACATCGAGCTCCACAAGGATATATCTCAATTCCTCGGTTTGCAGCTGCCAGGCAAATCTGTTGAGTTTGTCCCATTCAAACTCCATGACAATTGCAAGTTCTCCATCCGTAGAATATCCACCTTCCAGTTCAGTGAATAACAGGTGTAATCCGAGATTGAACAGGACCTTGCACATTCCTTTGTAGTTGTACGCTATGATGCTATAGTTGCAATCTTCCCCCTGGGCTGTGTCGATTAGCTGCCTGGTTTGGCAAAACTTTCCCAAGACATTGCTTATTGGATCAAATTCACTACGAAGCCAAATAGGCTCTTTGGTAAGCAGGAATCCATCTTCCAGATTGTAGCCAATCCGGACAATATAGTGGGGATCGGGATAACCTGAAGATAACATCCATTGCACATTAATGCCCGCTCTTAGGAACTCGATCCAGACGAAACCATCGGTCAGTATCAGATTTTCCGGCATGGTCTCCATCCTCCTTTCAGTTTTTTGTATGCCCAAAAACTTACGTTCAGAGATATGTGCCCTCAGGCTGCATGGATGCGGACGCAAGGGTTTGCAGGAAGAGCCTCTGGTCCCATATGAGAACATCGCAAGGGGCTCTCTTTGCATGCCAGCCAATGCAGCTTTTCTGAACTATGTGATCACTTTTCCAAGGGCTGGCGATAGACAAGCACTCCATATCTCAGGCTGTTCACCCTGTCAGAGTCATCTTTGATCACATCATAGTCTTCGAACGCCTGGTCCTTGACCTTTACGGCGATTACTACTTCACCCTCTACATCATCACCATACCTTTTCAAGTAATAGAATATGTTGTCATCCTGGTGAAACCACACTTCATTCGGGGCTTTCAGGGTATCATCGATGCAGTTCAAGTATCTGACCTTAAATCTCAGAGCTTGTAGATCGTCTTCCATCTGGTCATCCTCCTATCGGACATATGAATAATATTCAGCAGAATGCGTGAAAGGCTGCCTGATCAGCCCCAAAGGTGTTTGGATCGAGCTTGTAATGGTCAGTATAATTATTCCCAAACATGAACTACACATTGGTATCCTCTACCCCCAGGGATGATCACGATCTTGATGAAGCAGTTTATTTTTGATCTGCAGTTCAGTTTTTCCATTGTTTACAATGATGGTGATGTCGTCTTCCGCCAAATCTGCCAAGTCTCCAGTTTCTTGAAACTTTCTCAAGCGTTCCCTTCGGGCTTGCAGCCTGTTCTGCTCTGACTTCTTGGTGGGCCAGCATTTGTAAATAATCCATAAAGCGAATAACGTTGCGCAACCTGATCCCATTGGTATGCTCCTATAAGTCCATTTCAGCATGCTAGCTGTTACTCTTGCAAAGGGTTTTCTCCATCTCTTGCACGATCTCCATCGTTCTCACGCTCACGGTGGTCACTCGCCTGAGCAGCTCGATGACCTTGTCCTGGTAGTCGGCAAAGCGGTAGCTGTTGAAGAGTTTGGCAATGGTGGGGTCTTTGGGTTTCTTTTCCCTGTATTGGTCCAAAATCCATTCCAGGGCGCTTCTGTTGCCGAGTTTGTAATCCCAGGCGCTGGCGGGAACGCCGGTCAGCCTCAGTTGATCGGTGAGGATGATGGTGCCTTCCAACTTATCCGCCTTCAATTTGGCTTTGGGCGGTAGCGGTTCCGGGCTGTCGTCCTTGGTTTCCACTATCTCCAAAGGCCAGGGCTCCGCGGTCTCAAATCCCAAATGCAGGTCCATCAGTTCCCTACCCCAATTTGCCCATTGCCAAAAGTCCGCTTGCCAGGGCAGACGTGGCAGCGAACGCTTCAGATTGATCTCATATTTCTTGCGGTATAAAGGATCGTGCAACACCCCATACACATAGTGGAAGATGTCCTCTTTGCCGATGCTCTCATCCTGATAATGCTGCCGGAATTCATTTAACGCCCAGTCTGTGATGTTGTCGTGACGGGTGCCGTCTCGGTCGTAACGATATAGGGGAAGGCATTGCGTAGGGTCTAAGGAAAACATAGCCAAATTGGGCATAGAATTAGTTATTATTAAACCAAAATCCAAGCGACTACCTGATATAAAGCAAATCACCGTATTTTCTTTTTCAGGGAAGAAAACTGGGAAAATTGAATCGTGCTGATATAATCTGTGTGTTATAATCTTGTCAAAATACGTATAAAGACTTACAAATGGACGATACATAGATTTTCTAATCCTATTATCGTTAAATTCGAGATTAGAATTACGTTTCAAATGTGTTTCAAGTTCCTCAGTCCATTTAATCGTTCTATCAACGAAATCATTTAGAGGTATGGGAAAATCTGCATTTTGCCACCTCGATTTCTCAGCATTAAAAAAATCTATGAAATACTCTGCCTTCTTTCCAACAGCATCCTTTGAATAATCGTAAACCCATTCATCTCTATTTGTGACTATGCCCAAAGAATACAAATCAAATACAACACCATTCTTTATTGAGCTGTTTTTAACAGATTTGTCTGCAACAGGTATCATCTCTTCCCAGTCATTGTCAGTGAGATTTATCCAGTTATTGTCTTTGTCGGGTGCGATGTTGGAAAAAGGAATTGAGGGTAATCTATTTTCAATAAACCAGAGCAGTTTATCATCCTTGAGGCAGTTGTCTTCCAACGTGAAATATGATATCCGGCATTGAGCGTTTTCCCGTTGTTTCTGCTTAATCAGAAACATCACAGCCACACCGGTCTGGATACCAAAGACATTGTGGGTAGTGCCTGCTATTTTTGGATTCTGGCGAACGTCGCTTTTGGTGTCTATGATATAAGCATAGTCAAATTCATCCATCACAGTCCTTCGAAAACCGTCAAAGGTGCGGCTATCGATAAAGGAGCGGTTGGAGATAAAGGCTATAATCCCGTTGCTGTCCAATCTGTCCATCGCCCATCTGTAAAAACGCGAATACATATCGTATGCCGTCTTCTGCTTGGCGATGATATGTTTGATATAGGTCTCTTTTAT
>ENA-UOWO01005319-UOWO01005319.1-activated-sludge-metagenome-genome-assembly--contig:-NODE-5319-length-13712-cov-12.842132_pt1 | contig 13712 bp, 9 predicted proteins | sample MGYA00238148_ERZ761564 | MGnify/ENA primary metagenome ERZ761564 (study PRJEB28885, sample SAMN05720194) | activated sludge metagenome | isolation source: Anaerobic digester | place: USA...
CATACGTGTATGTAAAGCACCATAGATCAATAAACTCAGCGGTGCTGGAAAAGTTGTTTGATAATAATTTGCTTCCTTCGGGTTGGATTACCACTACAAGATTTCCATAAATGTCATAGATATAATACGTTCTCAGGTTAGATTGGGAATACTCACTTTCTGTTAAAACTAATTTACCGCTTTTGTCTTTAAAAGATCTGGATGTATTCTGATTTTCATCCATATAGACTTCAACAAATAAGGAGTTTGTATCATAGTACTGAGTAGAGGTGAATTGACCTGTGGCCTTGTTATATTCAAAAAGCAGTACTTCATCACCGGATGAATTCGTCAGATAATCATATTCCCGGGGATGAGCATCCAATTGCCAGGATGTGCCTGGAAATCCCTGTTTAAGAACCGTGTTCAGGGGTGAATCATCAAAGCGTTTTTCACCGTAAGGAAAATCGGTTTTGGGGATCGAATGATCAGCGGGCGAATGGTAATAACTTGTTGAAAGGCCACCTGCATTTGTTATAAAACTTCCATCAGCGTCATTTGGAAAAGCCAGATAGTCGGATGTCTGCCTTCCAAAATCATCATACTCAATATGTTTAATAACATCTTGCCCGGTAGGAGTGATATGAAAATCATTTACCTGGATCATTCTGCCCAGGCCGTCGAAATACTCGATATGATCGCTCTTTTCCCCATCTTCCAATGTACTTATTTGATTACCATCAGAAACGGGAATCAAAAGGTCGGTTGTTTTAATAAAGTTATTCCCGGTGCTTTGCCCATAAGAACCTGCACTCAGCAATTGTATAATTATTCCAAAGACAATGAATCTGCTTATTGTCATAATCAGAATGATTTATTGTGTTTAGGTATGAACAGAGCTGATCAAGTTTTACCGGACAATAATCTAATCAAATTTAATTGTATTTTTTGAAATGAGGGGGGTTGAATTTTGGGGAGTATTATACTGGTGTAAATTTTTTTCTTTTTGCTTTCATAATTACCACGGTTAAAATTAGTCGTTTCTCAAATTAACCCGTGGTCTGAATATTGTGGAGTATTATAGGATGCCTACCGTATTGAATCTGTCTTTTATCGGTATCCTGAGTAGAAAATTCAGGATAGTACTTGTTTCATTGTTAGTATGCCTCAGAAAGAGGTACAATAGTTTGATTATTTGGGTAATAAAACAGAATTAATTGGATGAAGTAATTAGTTAAATAATCATTCAACACGCTTTCATTTTCTATGTAGACATCAATTCGATCATTCTTATTAGATAAGATTGTAATTATTCGTTTATATTCAGGTTTCTTATTAAAACTGATTGAACTATCATTTAAAATTTTAAAAAAGATGTATTCAAAACTCAAAGAATCAGAATAAGACTTTAAGCCATATTCTACCTTCCCCAAATCTATCAATTTTTCTCCATCAACCCATTGTCCTCTGACTTCTAGAAAAATTGAGTCTAAATCTTTCTTCAAGCTGGCCTTAAAGAATTGTTTTGATAAGGAACCATAGATCCCAAAATTTATTAATACAGTGTCCCCATTTTGCATATTCTCAGATAATGAAGATAAGAACTCAATATTATTCTGTTTTTTATCAATTTCTTCTTTTGATTTTAATATCCTTTCTTTTCTATCATTGCATGAGTAAATCAATGACAGCATGGTAAAGAAAATAAAGATATAGAATATTCGTAAGCTGTATTTCATGGTAGGCTATTTAAGAGTTTTCTTCATTGTATCTATCATGCCATTAGTCATCGTTTTTGAAACAGTAACAGAGCCGCTAGGATTTTGAGGATGAAATTTATACAAATAGGTACTCTTTGGGAAGTAGACATAAAATCCTGCATTTTTTGATGTATAAGTTGTTGAAGCAGCACCATCTCCACCAAATGAACTCATTTCTCCACCAGGCCATGTTCGTGGATGAGAATGCACCGTCCATTCCACTGAACTGGTATTAATTCCAAGATGACTATCATTAGGCGATTCATCATTATCATGGAAAGTACTCAGCTCCATTTCCCCACCAATCATTTTGTTTAGTCTCCATTCAGCATTACTAGATGCATTTGCAGCAAAATTGAATAAGCCAATCATCTCATCTTGCTTATTGGAGCAAGCTGTATTAAGAGTGACATTATCATATTGTTGTTCACCAGTTTCTGCATCAGGTATTCCATCTGGAATCATCATTTCTATACCAATTGTGGTAGTAAGATTAGGCAGTACATTTTTATCCATAACTTTATAGCCATCAGTAAGATTATTCTTATCATAATCACCTTTTTTATATATCATATCATAATTATCCTCTGTTTTCTTTTCAAATTTAATATTGCCACTCTCATCAATAGAATAATTATCAATTTCCATCCCATCCGGATCGATAAACCGGATCGGATTGTTCATGCAGTAGGTGTAAGGCGACCATCTCCGGGATGATTCAGCTAAAGGATCCACGCTATGCCACCTCCCGATCACCGGATCATAGAACCTTGCCCCGTAATCGTACCATTCAAGCCCTGCCTCGGTTTGCAACTCTTTGCCGTTGTATTTAAGCTGGTTGTCGGAGTTGCCGTAAACGGGAATTTCCATGCCGAAGGGGTAGTAGTCGGTGCCCTGCGCCAGCCAGTGCTGGTTGGTGTCGGTGGTGATCACGGAACGGATATTGCCAAGATGGTCTCTGATAAAATATTCCGCGTTAAAAGCATGATCCTGGGCATTCCATTTTAACCGGCCTTCTGAGGTTTGAATGTAATCCAAATGGTCATCCGTGTAAACAAAACTGCCGTAATAGTCGGTGGTCTCCATCAAATGGTTGTCCTCATAATAACACTTGCGCAGTTTGTCGCCATTGGCATCGTAAAGATAGGTTATTTTGAGATTGTTTTCCGGGGAGGATATATCTTTTGAGACTCCATCTCGATTCGGGCAGATGGCGTCTCGCTAAAAATGAGATGGAGTCTCATAGAAATTGAGATGGAGTCTCTATTCAACCGTTACCTTCACGCTCTCCGCAATCTCCCCGGCGGTCGTGATGGTGCTGAGATCGGGGTTAAGGCTCCCGTCGGCGCCGGAATAATGGCCATGACCCACCGGTTTCATCTCATATTCCTTTACCGGGGAGTCGAGGTTTATCACGGCTTCATAAACCAGCGAGGGCTGGCTTGAGGTCATGTAGTTGACATCGCCCTGGTATTTGCTGTTTGTCCAGAATTCGTTCCAGTCCCACGACTGGTTGATCTCCATCATTACTTTGAATATTCGCGGAGCCTGTTCTGTTGATTTACTTTTCAGGATGAAATCTCCTTTGGGAGTCGGCCCGGTAACCGCGTCGGGCATCGGCAGGGCTACCGTCGGAATAAAGTATCCGTCGGGTGCCTGGATACCCCTTTTGTGCCCCCAGTATGGCAAAGCAGCCGGCCTGCGTACCTCTCCCGGCTGCCACCTGCCTTTCGACCGGTCGCCGTGCTGAAAGATACCCTTACCGATCGATTCGGAAATATAAATAGTTTCTATATACTTCCCGTCTTTGTCCTCCAGCCAGAAAGCCATCAGGGGATGGTTATGACTTTCACCTTTTGTAAAATTGATACGGATTGAAAGACCCTGTCCGTTAATATTTGTGTTGATGATTTCAGGCTGGCCTGAATCTGCAGTCTTTCGTGCGGTGGAGCACCGTGATGTACCCACAATGAACAATCCGCCGAGGAAAAAAATGAATGCGATTGAAAATATTCTGGTTTTCATAGTTGATCCGGTCATTAAAATTCGACAATAATTCCTAGCGTGGGCAGAACAGTTCCCGATTCCGAGTTCAGCGCACGAAGCTGATAAAACTGGTTTGTGGGGGGATCCTGGTAAACTTTGTTGCCGTCCTTGTCCAGGTTGGTATAGTTAGGCGGATTTTCGGCCTGGAAATTATAAACGTTCTGAACATCAATATATAAATTCAGCGACCATTTCTTGAAGAAATAGGTCTTGTCAACACGGAGATCAAGCTGGTGGAAGGCTTTGAGCCGCAGCTCGTTGAACCTGGAATTGTCGGGATATTCCCGGCCGCGGGCATCCCAGGCCGGAACATAACTGGAAAACTCCAGGTCGGCCGGAGTGTAGGGCGCCCCGCCAACGTAACGCCATTTGGCGCCAATATCCCAGTTTCGCTTAAAGCTCTTCAGAACGGTAAGGTTGAGGATGTTACGGTTGTCCCACGCAGAAGGGACAAATTTATCGTCCTTATCCGTAAACTTACTGACAACAAACGTGTACGACAAAATCACGTTGAATCCGAACAGCGACTTGTCCTGAGCCAGTACCTCGAATCCGTACGCCCGGCCATCCGAAACCGAGATCACCTGCTCATCGCCGAATGTGCCGTACCCTGCGCTCTTGCTGGCTATGTTGATCGAATCCCTGACAGAGAACGGGTAGTTCCTGTAGTACTTGTAAAAGCCTTCGATGCTGAATTTGGCATCCCTTTCGGGGAGGACCTCGAATCCGAAGACCACGTGGTCGGCGGAGAGATTGCGGAGATCATCCCGCTTGTTAACCAGTTCTCCGTTGTTGTCGCGAAATCCGAAAGTAGTATAGGGCAACCGCTGGTAGTACCTTCCGGTGTTGAAGTTCAGGAACCAGATATCGGTCAGCCCGAAGGAAGCCGAAAATCTCGGGGAAACCTGGTTGAGCAGGTTGGCCATGTAAGGCGTATAGTCGTTTGCATCCATTCTGAGACCGAGAGAAAGGACCAGCCTGTCGTCGAAGAAATTTTTGCTGACCTGCCCGAATACGTTCCACAGGAACATCCTAAGCTGTGAGTCGTAATTGACGGGCGTGTAAACATCGTTCGCGTAAAGCCGCTGAAAGGTGCTGTTGGTGTAGCGGGCCAGTTCCAGTCCTCCGCCGTAGGTATATTTGAACGCTCCCCGGCGGCTGGTGTGCTCCACGCGCAGCTTATTCTCCGATTCCTGGGAGTTATAGTTGAAATTCAGTGTGTCGTTCTCATCGTTGTTCCTGTATTTGAACGACCGGTTATCCAGCATGTTCCGGCTCAGGATCACATCGGTAAAGCCGTTCTTGTGATAATGCTTGTACACGGCGCCGATGGTATACGACCACTGCTCCTGCACCGGCAGATAGCCAAGGATGTAGGCCTGGCTTTCATCCGGATCCTTGATCCCGGTGTTCAGTTCGAAACGGTCGATCGAGCCGAGGCCGATAACCGAAAGCTCATTTTTCTGGTCGAACTGAATCTTGTATTTTGCCAGGAAATCGTCGTAGTTGGGCAGGAAAGGGAGACCCAGTGCGTCGAACAGAAATTGCAGGTACGAACGGCGGTAGGAGAATAAAAAGGTGGAGTTGTCCGACACCGGGCCGTTGGTGGTCAATGCAAGGTCGCTGGCGCCGAGCGATCCGCGGAAGATCCACTCCTCCTTGTTGCCGTCGATCAGTTTCATGTCGAGCAGCGAGCTGAGCGATTTGCCGCGGTCGGCCGGGAAAGCGCCGCTGTAGAAGTCGACTTCCCGGATAAAATCGGCATTGATGATGCCCACCGGACCGCCGCTGGAACCCTGCGTCGAGAAATGGTTCAGGTTCGGGATCTCGATCCCGTCGAGGTAGAACGCGTTTTCGTTGCCGCCGCCGCCGCGAACAAGCACATCGTTACGGAATGCCGGTGTGGACGACACGCCCGGCAAAACCTGGATAACCCTGGAAATGTCGCGGTTACCGCCCGGGTTCTTTTCGATCTCCGAGATCTGCAGCGTTCGCAGCGAAACGGGACTCTCCTCCAGCCGCTTGAACGGCGACGCCTTGATAACCACCTCCTGCAGCTCGAACTCCTTCGGCTTCATCGGGATATCCATAAATGATGTTTTCGAATTGGTCACCTGGAAATCGATGGTCACCTTCGATTCATATCCGACTGCCGAAGCGGCCAGCTTGATAAATCCCGGCTCCAGCCCCGTGAAAATGAAATTGCCATCCAGGTCGGAGGTCGAACCGATGGTCGTCCCGAACACAATAATGTTGGCAAATGCAATCGGCTCGTTGTTGCTTTCGTCAAAAATCCTCCCTTTTACCGATCCTTGCTGGGCATGGATCATAAAGGGGATTAAGGCGAAAATCACACTCAATGAGGATATTATCTTTCTCTTCATCTGTTAATAATCTTTGTTTAAGTTTCAGGTTTGGTTTGTTAAACAAAAGTCCGGATAAAAAGTTCAATCGGGTTTCAACGCTTTTTGGTACGTTTCGATAGCCAGCAACCTTGCCCGGCTGTGCTCCACGATAGGGGGCGGGTAGCTCCCTGTTCCGTATTCGGGCACCCACTGCCGGATATAATTTTTTTCAGGATCGAATTTCTCAGCCTGCAAAACCGGGTTGAATACCCGGAAATAGGGCGCGGCGTCGCAGCCGGTCCCTGCCGCCCACTGCCAGCCGCCGTTGTTCGACGACAGCTCGAAGTCGAGCAATTTTGAAGCAAACCAGGCATCGCCCCAGCGCCAGTCGATCAGCAGGTGCCTGGCCAGGAAGCTGGCGGTGATCATCCGGACCCGGTTGTGCATGTAGCCGGTGGCGTTCAGCTCCCGCATCCCGGCGTCCACGATCGGGTATCCGGTGCGGCCTTCGCACCAGGCCCGGAACTGCTGCTCGTCGTTCCGCCAGGCGATCCGGTCGTACTGTGGTTTGAAGGCCCGTTCGGCTGCATGAGGAAAGTGCCACAGGATCATCATGTAGAACTCTCTCCAGATCAGTTCGTTCAGAAAGACCTCATTGGTTTTGTGCGCCATTTCCGCCAGTTTCCGGATACTCACGGTGCCAAACCGCAGGTGCGGCCCCATCCGGGAAGTGCCCTGAAGCGCCGGGAAATCGCGGTCGCGGTGGTAATGCTGAAGGATACCGGCATCGGGTTCCCGCGGTGGAAATGTCAAACGCGACCGGTTGAATCCCAGGGATGACAGGGCAGGAACATCCATCGGCATCATCTTCAGGAAGTTGCCGGTCAAGCCTGCTGAGTTGTGCTTTGTGAAAGATGATCCGCTCAGGGCGGACTTCCATCTTCGGGAATACGGGGTAAAAACGGTGTATGATTTGCCGTCATCTTTCAGGATCTCATCTTTCTCAAAAATAACCTGGTCCTTGAAAGTAATAAACCGGATACCCTGCTCCGACAACAATTTCCCGACCCGGTCATCCCTGTTACGGGCATAAGGCTCATAGTCATGATTGGCAAAAACCTTGCTGATCCGGAACCGGCCGGTGAGTTCCCGGAAAATACCGGCCGGGCGGCCCCGTTTGATCAATAATGATCCTCCCCGGCTTTCGATTTCCTGTTTGATACGGAGGACCTCGTCATAAATGAATGTTACCCTTGCATCTTCTTTATTATCAAGTTTTAGAAGGATGTCGTCATCAAAAATGAAAATGGGGAGAACGGGCAGGCCACTGCTGAGGACGTGAAACAGGCCGGCATTATCGTCCAGCCGAAGATCTCTCCTGAACCAGAAAAGGTTTATTTCCGTGTTATTCATTGTTTGTCAGCAGATTCGTTAAAGCATCTTCCAGCCGGGGATAGTCAAATGTAAACCCATCCCGGAGCAGCCTGGCCGGGAGGGCATTCTGACTGGCCAGCACCGTTTCGGCGGCCATTTCGCCCATCAGGGCTTTGATCACGGCTCCGGGCACCCTAACCCAGGCAGGTTTGCCGGTAATTCGGCTCAGGGCGCGGATAAACTCTTCCATCTTCACCGGCATTGGGGCTGTCAGGTTGTAATGGCCTGAAGAGGTGTTATTTTCGAGGAGGAAACGGATCGCGCGCACTTCGTCGCTGAGGTGGATCCACGACATCCACTGCCGCCCCGATCCCAGGAGAGTGCCGCTGTGAAATCGGAACGGCAGGAGCATTTTTTCAAGCAAACCGCCATCCCGGCCAAGCACCAGACCCGTCCGCGCCCAGGCAAGCCTTTTGACATTGGGCAGGGCCTCCGCTACTGAATTTTCCCATTCCACCACCAGGTTTGCCAGGAATCCGCTACCCGGAGCCAGCGATTCGTCGGATGCGGAATCGACGTCGGTCCCGTAGATTCCGATGGCCGAGCCCTGGACCAGCACAGGCAGGGGAGAGGTGAGGCGGAGAATGGCCTCGGCCAGCTTACGGCCAACGGTGGTGCGGCTGGCGACCAGGGCCTCTTTTCTTTTCTCCGTCCACCGGCCCGAAGCGATATTCTCCCCGGCCAGGTTGACCACCGCTTCGCATCCGGCCATGTAGTGGACCAGCGAGGAGACCGAAATCCCGTCCCACTCCACGATCGAGCATTTTTTCCCGAGAATGGCCCTGGCCATCCCCGAGTTCCTTGTCACAGCCACCACCGTGTGGCCGTGATCCGCCAGATCTTTTACCAGCTCCCGGCCGATAAACCCTGTTGCGCCTATGATCAGTGTTTTCATTTTATGATTTCATTTTCATATTCGTGGTCCAACGACTAAAGCCGTTGGTTGCCTGTGATCGTGGTCCAACGACTAAAGCCGTTGGTTGCCTGTGATCGTGGTCCAACGACTAAAGCCGTTGGTTGCCTGTGTTCGTGGTCCAACGACTAAAGCCGTTGGTTGCCTGTGTTCGTGGTCCAACGACTAAAGCCGTTGGTTCCAGAATTGATGGAACCGACGGCTTCAGTCGTCGGAAGGAAAAACCCGCCAGAACCGACGGCTTCAGTCGTCGGACTACAAACCCAACACATTAACCACAACCCGCCTCATTTGTTCGCAAAAGGAGTAAATTTACCGAAAAAATCGGTTACACTGAAGACGTCGGTTACCAATAAGGATATTTGGCTGATCGCATACCCGATCATACTCGGAAGCGTAGCGCAGAACATCATCAACATCACCGATACGGCCTTCCTGGGGCGGGTCGGACAGGTGGCATTGGGGGCCGGGGCGATCGGGGGCATTTTTTACCTGGTAGCCAGCATGCTGGCGTGGGGATTCGGGATCGGGAGCCAGATCATCATAGCCCGGCGGCATGGCGAGCAGGCGTTTGGGGAGATCGGGCGGACCTTCCGGCACGGTTTCTTTTTCATGCTGCCCCTTACGCTAACCCTGTTCAGCCTGATGAAGTTCTTCTCCGGCGATCTGCTCAGCCTGATTATCAGTTCAGAAGCCGTGTACGACAGCTTGCAGGAGTACCTCGGTTACCGCTCCTGGGGGATTTTCTTTGCCGGGGTAAACATGCTGTACCGCGGGCTTTACATCGGCATTGCACGGACAAAAGTGATCACCTACACCACATTTATCCTGGCTTTTACGAATGCTTTTCTCGATTATTGCCTTATCTTCGGCAACCTGGGCTTTCCGGAGTTGGGGATCGGCGGGGCGGCGCTGGCCTCGACCCTTTCGGAAGCGGTTGCGACGGTCTATTTTACCGTTTACACCTTTTTTATCCTGGATGGCAGAAAGTATCGAATCACCGCCCGCAGCCGTTTCGACGAGCAGTTGTACCGGAGGATCATACGGATATCCTTGCCGGTGATGATGCAGCATTTCATCTCGATGGTGGCCTGGCTGGTTTTTTTCCTGTTCATCGAGAAGCTGGGGGAGATGGCCCTGGCCGTTTCGAATATTGTAAGGAGTTTTTATGTGATATTAATGATCCCGATGTGGGGATTTTCATCGGCGACAAGCACCCTGGTCAGCAGTTTGATCGGGCAGGGGCGGCAAGGCGAGGTGATGTCGCTGGTGTACAAGGTGGCCCGGATGTGCGCTTTCGGGGTGATGATCGTGGCGGCCCTGGGCGCCCTGTTCCCCGATTACGCCCTGATGATCTACACCGACGATGCGGGAATGATCAAAGCTTCACTACCGGCTTTGTACGTAGTGAATATATCGGTCCTTTTCCTGGCTGTCGGGTTTGTATTTTTCAGCGCCGTATCGGGAACGGGCAAAACGCAGGTGTCGTTCCTGATCGAACTGGCCGTGATCGTATTTTACCTGGTATTTTCCTATTTGCTGGCCGTGGTTTGGAGGGCGGAGGTTTACGTGGTCTGGATGGCCGAGTTCTTCTATGCTTTTATGCTGGGTACATTATCGTATCTCTACCTGAAAAGAGGCAAATGGAAATCCGTAAGGATTTGACCGTCAGAAAAGATATTCACCCGAAGGTGGCAGGATAGCAGGCAGGCAGCATTACTGGCGAAGCCGGGCGTATACGGCAGGGGGAGTGATGTTGGTGTCCATCCGGGTCTCGATGAGGTTCTGGTAGTCTTGCAGGAAGCGTGACAATTTGCCGTATTGAAGTCCTCGCTGGCGCAAATAGGTTCCTAATTCCGCCAGGTTCGCCCAACCTTGCGGGTTGGCGCAGCTGTTAACCCCTTCCTTTAAAATAGCTTCTAATTCGGAGCGTGTCATTTTAAAAAAAGTTTTAACTGTTTCTTAACGAGAAAAACAAATATACAACAAATTGGTTCAAAAGTAAAGGGTTTTTTGTATGATTTCCCGATTTTGTCGGATCGGCTAATTACCTGATAACCATCTTTCCCGAATACCTCCTCTCTTTCCTATCCGTTACCACCACCACATACATCCCCGGCGGATAACCCGACACATCCAGCACTACCATCCGGTTCACCGGCACTTCACCTTGTCTCCCCATCTCCTTGTCCCCTCGTCTCCCGGTCTCCACCTCCCTTCCAAACACATCATAAACAGCTATCTCAACTTTCTCTGAAGCTACTATATCCGGCAACGTCAGCGCTACCCAATCTTCGGCCGGATTCGGCGAAATTTTCACAGTCGATTCGTATTCTTCTTTGGTAGGCAGTTCATCGATATTGACAAACAGGTCGCAATCCAGGTCCATCGTATCCGATTGAATCTCATAGGGGCACAGGCTGTCGTACGTCATCGACTGGGTGTAGAGGGTGTCATCTTCGAGGTTTGTGTTCATTTTCCAGAGGTAGATGTCGAAGTAGTTGCTTACCATGTATGATCCGACAACTATAATTTTATCATCAAATGATGTAATAATATCTGCCGGGGCTTCTGTTTCATTATTAACAAGGAATCTACGATGAATAGAATTCCCAAGTGTGTCTATTATTGCTAATTCACTATGAATTAATTCACTAGGATATTTCTCGCCCCATACAAATCCAGTTATCAAAGTAGAATCATTAAGTCTTGCTATACTTCTACCCCCACCTTGTTTGATTGTATCACCCACTAATAAGTAACTTTCAATTTCATTTCCCGACTCGTCAAATTTGAATATGCTCGGAATATTATTGGTTCCGGGAAGTATGCAATAACCTATACTGTAAAATTTTCCATATGTATGTTCTGTCGTTTGAAAGCAAATTCCTGTCACAGAATCCCATTTTAGATCCCAAATTTGACTGCCTGAGGTATCTGTCAATATATAGAAAGCGTTCATGCTATTATAAGCGCACCTTCCGGAAACCAGGACATTATTTTCAGATGTAAGTAAAAGGTGCTCTCCCTCCTCATTGGTAATGAGCGAATCCTCCTGCGCCAGTCGTTGGATCCAAACAGGTTTGCCAGTCTGATCCAGTTTGATCAGACTGATCCGGGCATAGTTATCGCCTTCTCCGTAATAAGCAAGCATCCCAATATAGCTTTCATCCCCTAATTTAATAATGTCCTTTCCCCAATTATCACCAGGATTTGTTAAAACCCTGCACCATTCAATCTCCCCACAGGCATCCATTTTGACGAACAGGGGATCAAATGAACCATACTTCGTTGTGGCGCCACTGAAAATCAATCCATGGTCAATAGTAACTTCGGACCCGGATAAATAAAATTGACGGGTCCAATTTCCAATCTTTTTATTCCATAGAATATTGCCATTGACATCTGTTTTTATGACCCAGATAAAGCGGCTAAAATTAAGAGGAACGTTTGCATACCCTGCAATAATAAAACCTTTATCGTATGTTTCATGTACATCATCTACAAAGGCATGAAAATTTCCACCGTATATCCTGGGATAATCCTGAGCGGGGGATTCATTGATTGTAATAGATGCAATTATGCATAAAATGAATAGCATTCTTTTCATATCGAAACTTTTTCAGAAAAATGATTAATTCCGGATCTTGATCAGTTTTTGGGATTCGAGTTTCTTTCCATTCACATTAAGGGTGAAAAGATAAATCCCATTGGGTAAATTCTCAAGATTAACGACGATCTGATCCTTACCCGGCTCCAATTGAATTATCCGGATGACAATTCCCTGGTTATCGACTAATCTTAAAGAAAATGAACGTGAATCTGAACCGATATCATAGAAGACAATCACATAATCTCCTGCCGGATTGGGAAAAAGCTTAAAGTAATCCTTTTGTTGTTCCGTGTTTTTCCCATGATCATTTGTATAGTGGTATTCTCCTGGTGAGTATAACTGTGGAGAAGTGATGGTTTCAATAAAATCAAGAAATCCCCCTTTTACCAACATGCCCCTGGCAAAAGCGGAAATTCCGGACACTCCAATATTCTCAATTTCCAATAATGTTTGAACCGAAACTGAATCCAGATCACAGACAGTCAGATTGTTATCTGCCATTTGTTCCAGGATATTAAAATAATCCTGATATAGCTGATGTGTTGCTAATTGATCGCCAGTCAAATTAAACTGCCCGGTTATTGAATTTAAGGTTTTAAAAGCCTCAATTGTTTCTGATCGATTCCAATATATAAAAGCCAGGTTGTATTTTGAGGCCAGATCACTCTCTTCTTCAAGGAAAGAAATTATCGAATCGGCTTGGCTAACCAGATTTGTATCATTCAAAAATTGGCGGAATAAATCGGCTTTTGCATTTGAACGGATCCTTTGACAGGATTGGATTTTTGCTTCCAGTAATTCTTTAGCGCCAAGGATTCTTTGCCCTTCCATGATCTGAGCCATCAAGTAATCGGGCATAGGCTCATAACGAGAATCAAGAGCGATAATAACTTCATCAGACTTAGCCGATTGCGGATTTACGGTCAGGATATCGCGGATCATGGCATTGGGCAAAACATTTTCTTTATAAATGGCCTGTTTCATCACCGTATCTGAAAGATACGGCGACTCATCCAGCAATTCCTGCCTGATCTCAAGTGCATCGTCAGGCATACTGGTCATGACTTCAAAATTAAGTTCTTCCGTATTTCCCCCATCAATTAAAGTAATCAATTGTTCCGTGAGCAAGGCGATCTGTTCATCTGCATCAGCAAGGATTATCCGGGGTGAAGAGAAGGTCTTTAAATTATTTTCATCTTCAAGATGCGAAAGACATACACTGTCAACTGCATAATTAATATTTCTTCTTTCGATTAGCTCGATGGTTTCGCTCGTATAGTTGTCAGGCAAAGGTAATACCCTAAAATATTGGGATATTTTATGATGATAATACCAAATGTCCTCACCATTATTGAAATAATTATAATCTTCAAAATTGGTTGTATCCGCCGGTACAGGGAAATAACTAAAGGTATTTCCTGCAGGGGCATCGTACGAAACGGAATCCACAGGATCTCCCTGGTACTGATAAATTCCCTGAAGCGCTCCATATGGTGGATTTTCGTCCTGCACTACAATAAAATCATTAGTATTGCCCGACATATCGTTGCATTTCAGGCATAATCCGGATTCCCGGCCGCGGTTTTCACCTATGGCAATTATGCCTATTTTAATTTTCGAAA
>ENA-UOWO01005320-UOWO01005320.1-activated-sludge-metagenome-genome-assembly--contig:-NODE-5320-length-13711-cov-6.452255_pt1 | contig 13711 bp, 16 predicted proteins | sample MGYA00238148_ERZ761564 | MGnify/ENA primary metagenome ERZ761564 (study PRJEB28885, sample SAMN05720194) | activated sludge metagenome | isolation source: Anaerobic digester | place: USA...
GCAGCACCTGCGCGGTGCAGATGTTGGAGGTCGCCTTCTCGCGGCGGATGTGCTGCTCGCGCGCCTGCAACGAGAGCCGGTAGGCGGGGTGGCCGTCGGCATCCTGCGAGACGCCGACGAGGCGACCGGGGAGCTGGCGCTCGAGGCCCGCCCGCACGGCCATGTAGCCGGCGTGGGGACCGCCGAAGCCCATGGGCACACCGAACCGCTGGCTGGTGCCCACAGCGACGTCAGCACCGAGGTCGCCCGGCGAGGCAAGCAGAGTGAGTGCGAGCAGGTCGGCCGCGATGACCGCAACGCCGCCCTGGGCCTGAACCGCCGCGATGAGCTCGCGGGGGTCCCAGACGCGACCGGATGCTCCCGGGTACTGGATGAGCGCGCCGAACGCCGGTTGAGTAGCCGAAGGCGTATCGAAACCGTCGGCCGGGTCTCGATACGCGGCTTCGCCGCTACTCGACCAGCGGGCCTCACGCAACTCGATACCCACCGCCTCCGCGCGGGTGCGCAGCAGTGCCTTCGTCTGCGGCAGCGCGTCGGCATCGACGAGGAAGACGTTCGAGGCCGAGCCCGAGGCGCGGCGTGCCAGAAGCATCGCCTCGACGACGGCGGTGCCCTCGTCGAGCATCGACGCGTTGGCTGTGGCCAGCCCGGTGAGCTCGGAGACCATCGTCTGGAAGTTGATGAGCGCCTCGAGTCGCCCCTGGCTGATCTCCGGCTGGTAGGGCGTGTAGGCGGTGTACCAGCTCGGGTTCTCGAGCACGTTGCGCTTGATCACCGCGGGCGTGATGGTGTCGTAGTAGCCGAGACCGATCATCGATCGCCGCACCCGATTCTTGCCAGCGAGTCGACGCAGCTCGGCGAGTGCGTCACGTTCGGAGGCTGCCGCGGGGATGCTCGAACGCTCCAGCGGCTTCACGTGGATGGAGGGCGGCACGGCGGCATTCACGAGTGCGTCGACCGTCGGATAGCCGACGGCGGCCAGCATGGTGGCCTGCGCCGCGGCATCCGTGCCGATGTGGCGGTCCTGGAACATCTCGACAGGCTCGATGACCGCCACTACTCCCCCGTCAGCTTCGAGTACTCGTCGAAGGAGAGCAGGGCGGGCAGCTCGGCGAACTCCACCTTGATGAGCCAGCCCTCGCCGAACGGGTCGCTGTTGACCAGCTCGGGGCTGGCGACCACGGCGTCATTGGCCTCGACGACGGTGCCGTTGACCGGAGCGAACAGCTCACCGACCGACTTGGTCGACTCGATCTCGCCGACGACCTTGCCCTCGGCAACGCTCGAGCCGACCTTCGGGAGGTCGACGAACACGATGTCGCCCAGCTTCTCGGCCGCGTAGGCGGTGATACCGACTGTGGCGACAGCGCCGTCGACGAGCACCCACTCGTGCTCGGCCGTGTACTGGAGGGTCTTCGGATCAGCCATGGTTCTCTTCCTTCTTGTAGAACGGCAGTGGGACAACGGATGCCGCAACGCGGCTTCCGCGGACGTCGATCTCGAGCGTGGTGCCGGCCGCGGAGCTCGCGACATCCACATACGCCATCGCGATCGGGTAGCCGAAGGTCGGGGACAGCGCCCCGCTCGTGATGATGCCGACCTCGTCGTCACCGTCGAAGATCAGGTAGTCGGCGCGACCGGCGCGTTTGCCCTCGCCACGCAGCCCGACGAGCACGCGGGCATCGGCGGGCGGACCCGCCTCGATGGCGGCGCGGCCGACGAAGTCGCCCTCCTTGCTGAGTGCGACCACGCGACCGAGTCCGGCCTGCACCGGGAACGTGTCCAGGTTCAGCTCGTGCCCGTACAGCGGCATGCCCGCCTCGAGCCGCAGGGTGTCCCGACTGGCGAGGCCGGCCGGCACGAGGCCGAAGGGTGCGCCGGCCGAGATGAGGGCCTCCCAGAGGGATGCCGCGGCATCCGCCTGCACATAGAGCTCGTAGCCGTCTTCGCCGGTGTAGCCGGTGCGACCGATGATGAGCGGCAGGTCGCCGAACTTCGCGTCGGTGCTCCAGTAGTACTTGAGCTCGTCGAGAGGTGTCGCCAGCTGGGTGATGCCGGCGGTCGCCTCGAGGATGCCGCGCGAGAGGGGCCCCTGCACCGCGATCAGCGAGATGTCGTCGCTCTGGTCCTCGATGGTGACGTCGAAGTCGCCAGCGCGCTCGGTGAGTGCGGCGACCACCGGGAAGCGATTGCCGGCGTTGGCCACGACGAGGAACGCGTCATCCGCCCGTCGATAGACGACGAGGTCGTCGATGATGCCGCCGGACTCAGCGAGCAGCAGGGAGTACTTCGCCTGCCCCAGCGCGATGGCCGAGAGCTTGCCGGCGAGTGCGTAGTCGAGGAACGCCGGCGCGTCCGGGCCCGACACCAGGATCTCGGCCATGTGCGAGATGTCGAAGATGCCGGCGGCAGTGCGCACCGCGTGGTGCTCGGCCAGGTCGGAGCTGTAGCGCACCGGCATCTGCCAGCCGGCGAAATCGGTGAAGCTGGCCCCAGCATCGACGTGCAACTGGTGAAGGGGGGACGATCGATCGCTCACGGAGTTCTCCTGGATGCACGGCTGCGGGTAGAACTCCCCCTCTGTAATGGGCCTGAGAGTTTCGCGACCGTGCCTGAGACAGGGGTCACTTTCACCGTCGGCGGCCCTCGCGTGCGTGGTGCGGGTTTCGATACGCGGCTGCGCCGCTACTCAACCTGCTTCGCGCTTCGCGAGAAGCACTTTCCAGAGTGGCCAGTTCGATGCGGTACATGAACCTGAGAGATTGGCGGGGAGGCTTGCTCCTTCGGTGCTCCGGGCATCATGCCCCGAGCTCTCCCGCATCGTGTTGCGGCCCGGTATTCAGTTGTGGGGTCAGCCTAGCAACCACACGGGCGGGCCGGGGCTCCGACGACGCTCGAGGGGCGTGTCCCCAGTAGGCGGGACTGGTGCCCAGATGTTTTGAGGAGTAAACCATTAGGTGGGGAAGGTGCATTCGCGATCTGGCGCTGTCGGATCGCACTCCTTGGGGGAGGAGCAGCCATGGACGTAGTCGAATCGGAGCCGGTCACACCGCTCGCAGTCACGTTGCCCGGGCGACCCGCCGAGTTGCACGCGGGCATCATCGCCGCATTCGCTCTGGGCCGCTCGACGCCGCAGGAGCGGCATCCGCACCCCAGTACGACACTTCTGAAGTCGGGACTCGACCGGCTCGCACTGCGACTCGGCGACGGTGAGAGCGTCTACGTCGACCGCACCGACCACCTGATCGTGCAGATGGCGACCCACCGGCCGCTCGCGGCCCGACGCCGCATGCAGTCCCTCATCGGCGGACTGGTTCGCTCGCCGCTCGTCGACGAAGACGGCCCGACCCACGTCGATGTCGGCTCCGCCTGGACCCGCCTGAGCGGCGAGATCTTCACCGACGCCTCCCGCATGCGCGACGTATCCGACCAGGCCGACCAGTCACTGCGCAACCGAGATCTCGTACTGCGTTCAGGCGAGCGGGCGAAGGCCAGGCGCAAGCCGGCCAAGGCGTTCATACCGCTTCTCACCGTGCTCTCGATCGCGCTCACCTTCGCCCTGCCGCTAGCGATCATGATGCTCGCATACCTCGCGGGCGTGGATATCTCGGGCTTCGTGTATCTCGGTCTGGTGGCCGTACTGCTGCTCATGTCGGCAACTCAGCTCGCTGAGGGTCTCAGCGCCCTGAGGAAGAATCCCCTGCCACCGCCCAGTGCAACGCCCGCGCCGCCAGCGACGGCCATCGTTGCCGCCTATCTGCCGAACGAGGCCGCCACGATTCTGGAGACCCTGCGCTCCGTGCTGTCGCAGAAGTACGACGGCGGCCTTCAGGTGATCCTCGCCTACAACTCGCCCGTGAGCCTTCCGGTGGAGGACGAGCTCCGGGCCCTCGCGGCCCAGGAACCGCGCCTCGAACTGCTGCGGGTCGCCTACAGCCGATCGAAGGCCGACAACGTCAACGCGGCACTGGCCATCGTGACCGGCGAGTTCGTGGGAATCTTCGACGCCGACCACCACCCGATGGTCGGATCCTTCGAGCGCGCGTGGCGCTGGTTCGCCGACGGCGCCGACGTCGTGCAGGGGCACTGCGTCGTGCGTAACGGTGACGAGTCGGGTATCGCCCGCCTTGTCGCGGTCGAGTTCGAGCAGATCTACGCCGTCAGCCACCCGGGGCGCCAGCGACTGCACCACTTCGGCATCTTCGGCGGCTCGAACGGATACTGGCGCACCCAGCTTCTGCGCGAAACCCGCCTTCGCTCGCAGTTCCTGACCGAGGACATCGACTCGTCCATCCGCGCGGTGCGGATGGGGGCACGCATCGTCAACGACCCGGGCCTGATCAGTCGCGAGCTCGCGCCGGTGAACTTCCGCGCTCTGGAAGCAGCGGATGCGGTGGGCCCAGGGATGGTTCGAGGTGAGCCTGCGCCACGGCCACTCCGCCATCTCGCCCAGCGGCCTGAGCCTGCGCCAGCGCTACGGCCTGTGGATGCTGCTGGGCTGGCGAGAACTCTTCCCCTGGATCGCCTCGCTGATGTGGCCGACCCTCGCGTTCTTCATCTGGCGCGACAACGGAATCGATCTGGCCAATGCTCCGCAGGTGTTCTGGCTCACGACGGCGTTCACGCTGACGACAGGCCCGATCCTGATCGCCTTCGCCTACAAGCTCGGCGCTCCGGAGATCCGCGAGCACACGTCATGGTGGTGGCAGTACGTCTTCGTGTCGGTGATCGCGTACTCCGAGCTGAAGAACATCATCGTGCGCGTGGCGCAGATCCGGCACATCCTCCGCCAGGACGAGTGGGTCGTGACCCCCCGCGGTCACGTCGATCGAACGTCTACCCGCACCTAGTCGGCGAGCCTGACCAGCGCCTCGTTGCGCTTGAGAAATCCCGGCTTCCACGGCGGATCGTAGCGCGCGAAGTACACGTCGCCGTCGGGCGTGAGACCCTCGAGAACGAGCGCCGCGAGGAGGTCAGCCGCGTTGTCCTCGTAGCGCGGCGTCGACGAGCCGCCGCTGAACCTGCGCGCCGCGACGAGACCGCCAGCCACGGTGCGTGAGCGCACGGCGGAGTTCGTCGGGGTGGGCACTGAGGCGGCATCCATCGTCTCGGGCATCACGAAGCTGACCGTCTGACCGCCAGCGGGCCGCGGGCTCTGGATGACCGGGGCCGTCATGGCGATCTGCTGGCGGGCCTCGTTGTTGCCGCTGATGAACCCGATGAGGGGACGGAAGCCCCGGTTGCCGGCCTCGAAGAACGAGCCATCGACGTCGACCTCGACGAGTTGGTGGTCTGGATAGCGACGAACCTCGAACCCGTCGTAGCTGCGCTCGACGGTGTACGGCTGCACTTCGGTCATGGCCGCAGTGTACGTCGTCAGTCCGGGACTTCCTCGTCGTCGGCCCACGGCGCTCGCAGGGTGAGCTCCGCCCCCGCGGCGAACTCGATGATGTTCTCCAGAAGCTGCTGGAGGCTGCCCGATCTGAGCAACGTCACCTGGTCGAGTGGACCGAAGGGGGCGATGGCCGCGAGCTGCCAGGCGGCCGCGACGGGGTCGTCGGCGAGGGTGATGTCTGCTGGCCAGGTCTGGTCGGCGAACTCGCTCGCCAGCGCGATCAGGCGGCGCACCGACTCCTCGGCGCGATCCCGCAGCGGCTGGAGGTCTTCAGTCCAGACGAGCTCGGCCATCTCCGTGACCGATGCCCGCGGGTAGGGGTCGTCGTCCAGCCACTGGTCGACCTCCACCCGACGCCCGCCCTCCGCGACCAGCACGACGAAGCCCTCGGTCGCATCCATCTGGGTGATTCTGGCGACCGTGGCGACGGGAAAGCGCTGCTCGCCGCCCCCGACCTCCTGGCCGCGCTCGATGAGTGCAACCCCGAATTCGGATGGCTCGTCCTGCAGAATCTGCGACAGCATGATGAGATAGCGGTCCTCGAAGACCTTCAGCAGCAGCGGCATGTGCGGGAACAGCACCGAGCCGAGCGGGAACATCGCGATGTCGGTCACGGTGTCCAGTATTGTCGCAGGGTGGGCAGGAGACGAGGCAGGCACGTGGCGACACGGGCCAAGTCCCGCAGATGGCTTCCGATCGCGGGGATCGCCGCCGCATCCCTGATCGTCGTAGGCGCTTTTGCCGGCCCGTCGCTGTTCGCCTCCGCAGGCCAGACGCCCGCTGCCGAGGTGACCCGCAGCGCGCCGCAGTTCGCCAAGGGCTCCGCGCAGGCGCCTGCGAAACAGCCGGCGAGCGCGGCGACATCGGGCACGGTCACCCCCGAGACTCCGGCTGGTGGCTCCAGCTCGGTCTTCGTGCCGCTGCCGTGTCCTGACGGCTCGACCCCGGTCGATTCGGCCGATGCGGCGCTGCCGTGCGAGACGCCCTCGGGATATCCCGGCGGCTGATCCCGTCGCCGCGTCACGAGAGCCCGCCAGCGTCGATATGCTCGTGGCAACAAGTCTTGGAGGGCATCATGGCGAAGAGTGACAAGAAGGTCGTGCGGGTCGAATCCACGCCGGCGAGCAAGGCCGAAGAGGCGCGCGAGTCGAACTGGAAGCCAACCCCTGAAGCAAAGAGCAAGGCGATCGGATTCCGCGTGATCGCCGGCGTGCTCTGGCTGCTCGCGATCGGCACCGAGGCCTTCGCGATCTTCTGGGTGCTGCGCCAGAATCCGGTCAACCTGATCCTGCTGATCGTGCTTCTCGTCGTGATCGGCGGTCTGGCGGTCGGCGGATCCCTGCTGTGGAAGCAGGCCAACCGCCTCGACCCCGCCTCGCGCAACGACAAGGTGCGGTTCTTCGTTCAGAACCAGCTGGGTGCGATCATCACGATCATCGCCTTCCTGCCGCTGATCATCATGATCTTCCTCAACAAGGACATGGACGGAAAGCAGAAGGGCATCGCCGGCGCGATCGGCATCGTGCTTCTGCTGGTGGCGGGATACTTCGGCACCTCGATCAACCCGCCGTCGACCGAGCAGTACACCGCTGAGACCGAGCAGGTCGTCGAGATCACGGGCCAGAACCTCGTGTTCTGGACCAAGTCGGGCAACGTATTCCACCTCTGCCAGGATGCCTCGGCCGTCAACCTCGACTCCGCTGACAACACCATTTACTCCGGAACAGTCGCCGAGGCCCACGCCGCGGGCAAGCCGCGCCTCACGCTGCAGGTCGAGCAGGAGAAGAAGCAGTGCGGTTTCGACACTGCGGCCGAGGTGACCCCGGAGCCGACCCCGACGCCGTAACGCCCGGTCGCGCGATCAGCCGAACGCGCCGAGGATCAGCCCAGCGACGGTGAGCGACACCACGTCGCCGCCCACTTCGATGATCCACACACGCAGACCCTGTCCACCGAAGAGCCGGTGTGAGAGGGAGCTTGCTGCGGCAATACCCACGCCCAGCAGCAAGCCGGTCACCGCACCGCCGAGCGGTCCGACCGGTCCGGTGGCCGCGCTCACGAAGTGAATCACGATGGCCGTCGCGATGACCTGAACGAGTGCGCCGACGGCCGTGAGGCCGAAGGTCAGGGCCATGCCGTGCGCGTTGGGTGACTTCTGCGGATCATTGCCCATCGCCTTCACCCACAGCGGGTAGAAGGTCTTGGGCGCGAACCAGATTGCGCCGATCACGAAGAATGCCACGAAGGCGACGAGGATTGCCAGCCAGTTGAGCTCAGTGAGGATCATGCCGGTGAGCCTAGTGAACTAGTGCGGCTCGCCGCCCGCGCGCATGCACAGCCACCGCAAGCCCTCGGCGCTCTCCTGCAGACAGCGCGAGGTGCGCCAGACGCCCTGCTACGCGACGCGGCGGCGACGAACCACGAGCGTGACACCCACGAGGCCGAGCAGCAGACCGGTGACCGCGATTGGCGCGACATCCACTCCGGTATTGGCAAGGGCTGGCTTGACCGGGGTGTCGATGATCGTGACCCACCACGAGTTGTAGTTGAGCGTGGTAGCCGTGTCCACTATGTCACCCGAGAGCACGGGCGCGACGCCGAAGGTAGCCAGCGGCGTGCTGTACAGGGCGGAGTAGACCGTGTCGCCGGGGTACTCCACCACCCAGGCGATACCTGCGCTGTCGATGGCGAGACCATAGACGTTCTCCGCCTCGGCGGAGAACGTCCAGCTGGCGACGTACGTCGCGGTCACGGCCACGGGGTCGAGGGTGAAGAGGTCTCCGTCCTCACCGAGCAGGTACAGGATGCCCGTGGTGGGGTCGACTGCGGCTCCGTAGGCGTTGGTCGTAAGGGCGGCCAGGGCCCCGAGGTCGGTCGCCGCACCGGTAGCCAGGTCGACCCGATACAGCTCGTTGAAGTCGAGGACATAGGCCGCCCCATCCAGACCGATCACCAAGGTGTCGACGTCAACCGGGGTGACGCCGTCGAGTACCGGCCCCACTTCGACCAGGGCGCCCGTGAGGGTGTCCCACTTGACCAGCACCGAGTCGGTATCCCAGATCGTGCCGTACAGCGTCTTGGACGACTCATCCCACGACGCCTGGTAAGCGCACTCGTAGCCCGCGTTTCCGGAGCCGATCGCGGTGGTAGCACCAGTGGTCGAATTCACGTCGAAGATCGTCGCATCGGCCGGGTCGCCGAGGCACGAAGCGGCGATCAGCGTGTCGCCGTCAGGCAGGCTGGGGCCGGCCGCGTTCGCTGGGGCCGCGACGGCGAGGAGTGCGATCGAGAGGCCGGTGACGGCGAGGGCGGTGCGCAGGGCGGTCATGTCGTCCATTCGGGCAGGGATCAGAGACTTTCCACACTATACAGCATCCTCTCAGGTTGCTGCGACAGCCCGTTCGGGGGCCTGTCAACGACACCAGCCCTCGAGCCGGTGCGCCGATTCGGTGAAGGCCAGCGCACCCGTCGACACCGCGATGACCAGATCGTACGCGGCATCGTCGGGAGCATCGAGACGGATGTCGTTGAGCGCGTAGAACACGTAGGTCGCGAGCCAACCCAGACGCTTGTTGCCGTCGATGAGCGCATGGTTGCGGGTGAGGGACTCGAGGAGCACAGCCGCCTTCTCATGGATGCCGGGGTAGGCGTCGCGCCCGTACAGACTGGTCTGGGGGCGCTTCGCCGCGGCATCCAGAAGGCCCAGATCTCGCACCGCCGGAACGCCGAGATCAGCGGCGAGCGCGAGGAGGTCTTCGAGAGTGAGGAACTCCACCGTCACTGTGCGAGACGGTCGAGCAGTGCGGCGTACCGCTCACGGCCGAGCGCAGACAACTCGGTCACGCGCTCGGTGCGCACGTGACGGGCGGCGGCCTCCGTGATGGCGCGAGTGGTCGCCTCCTGCTTGCTGATTCCCTGAACTTCAGCGAGGAGAGCGAGGGCGCGTTCCTGCTCGTCGGTCAGTCTCAGAGTCATTGCCATGAAGGAAATGGTATCACTGTGGTATCAGTTGTTGAACCGGAACTCGACCACGTCGCCGTCCACGCCTTCTGGAAGCCACCATGTGAGGCCGCCGCCGGGCATGGAGACGAACTTCCACCCGCCGTCGACATCCAAGGTAAACGCCTCCCAAGGATCATCAGACGAAGCGACCGAAAGCGTCGCGCCACCTGAGAAGTTCACCCTCAGTGCACCCGACGGCCGGATGGTTGCCGATACTAGTGCGAGTTGGTGAAGCGCCACGACCTCTGACGCGTTGCTCGGCGAGCCCGGCTCAATCGGAACCGTTCGATCGCTGATAGTGACCTCAAATGACTTTTCGACACGAAGAACGATGTGCTCCGTGATGATGGACACTCCGTAATCGAATGACGTCTGCCAGACCGCCTCATCCGAGAACTGAAGCGACCAGCCGTCGCTGTCGTGCTTGACACTCATTGACGCGATCATGGCTTTTCGAATCGGAACTCAAGGCCCAGAGGCTCCTCACCCCACCATGGCTCCGTCACGACGACCTCGACTCGACCGGCAAGGGCTGCCCGAGTCGCGGCAAGCAGCCGTACGCCGTGAGCCAACCACTCGGGGTCACCATCGGAATCCACGCGTGGAATTCTCGCCTCTTCGTATAGGGCGCTCCACGACGTGAGTTCTACGACAAGCGAGTCAGGCAGATTCAGTGACGCAAGGTCAACAGCGACCCCACCACCGCCCGTGCGCAACCAGAGAGGCCCTTGCCCATAGTCCGGCCACCACTCAAAGACGTCTCGGTTTCGTCCCACCTGCGCAAGATACCGCATCGCCGAACGCGCGGTGAAAGCGCCGCTTTTGAGATCTCTAGTTGTTGAAGCGGAACTCCACCACGTCGCCGTCCTGCATGACGTAGTCCTTGCCCTCGATGCGAGCCTTGCCCTTGGCGCGGGCCTCGGCGATCGAGCCAGTCTCGACGAGGTCTTCGAAGCCGATGACCTCGGCCTTGATGAAGCCCTTCTCGAAGTCGGTGTGGATGACGCCCGCCGCCTGCGGCGCCTTCCAGCCCTTGCCGATCGTCCAGGCGCGCGACTCCTTGGGGCCTGCGGTGAGGTAGGTCTGAAGTCCCAGGGTGTCGAAGCCGATGCGGGCGAGCTGGTCAAGACCGCTCTCCTCCTGACCGGTGGAGGCGAGTAGCTCCGCCGCGTCCGCCTCGTCGAGATCGATGAGTTCGGACTCGAGCTTGGCGTCGAGGAACACGGCGTGAGCGGGGGCTACGAGGGCTGCAAGCGCGGCCTTCTTGGCGGCATCCGTGAGAATCGCCTCGTCGACGTTGAAGACGTAGATGAAGGGCTTGGCGGTGAGCAGTCCGAGCTCGCGAATCGGCTCGAGATCGAGACCGGATGCGCTCAGCGGCTTGCCCGAGTCCAGGACCTTCTGCGCGGCGAGGGCGGTCTCCAGCACCACCGGTTCGGCGCGCTTGGTCTTGACCTCCTTCTCGTAGCGCTCGATCGCCTTCGTGAGCGTCTGGAGGTCGGCGAGGATCAGCTCGGTGTTGATGGTCTCCATATCGGATGCCGCATCCACCCGCCCGTCGACGTGCACGACATCGGCGTCGGTGAAGCCGCGGATCACCTGCGCGATCGCGTCGGCCTCGCGGATGTTTGCGAGGAACTTGTTGCCCAGTCCCTCCCCGATGCTCGCGCCCTTCACGATTCCCGCGATGTCGACGAACGAGACCGGCGCGGGCAGGATGCGCTCGCTGCCGAAGATTCCCGCGAGCACCTTCAGGCGCGGGTCGGGAAGGTTCACCACTCCGACGTTGGGCTCGATGGTCGCGAACGGATAGTTCGCCGCCAGCACCGAATTCTTGGTCAGCGCATTGAACAGGGTGGACTTGCCGACATTGGGCAGTCCGACGATCGCGATAGTGAGAGCCACGAGGCTCAAGCGTACCGGCGGCTGCAGAGGCTATCGATCCCGGCGACGGCGGCGTGCCCAGCCACCTAAGTCGGGGGCCGGTGCGACGATCGACATGTGCCGCTGGACTTCACCGCAATCGACTTCGAGACCGCCAACAACTCCCCCGCGAGCGCGTGCTCGGTCGGTCTGGTGAAGGTTCGCGGCGGTCGCGTTGTCGATTCCGCCTACTGGCTGATCAGGCCGCCGTTCGGCCACGATGCGTTCCTCGAGTGGAACGTGCGCATCCACGGCATCATGGCGGCGGATGTCACGGACGCCCTGCTCTGGAGTGAGCAGCTGCACGACCTGCAGTCGTTCGCCGAGAACGACGTACTGGTCGCCCACAACGCGGGATTCGACATGGGCGTCATCGCTGCGGCGAGCGCCGCCTCCTTCGTACCCACTCCGACGTACGACTACCTCTGCAGCCTGCAGGTGGCGCGTCGCACCTACCACCTCGACTCCTACAAGCTGCCGTCCGCCGCGATGGCCGCCGGCTTCGAGGACTTCGCGCACCACAACGCGCTGGCCGACGCCGAGGCCTGCGCCGCGATCATCGTGCATGCGGCCGACCGGCACGGGGCATCCGACATCGCCGAACTCGCGACCGCGGTTGGGGCACAGCTCAAGCGCGTCGGCGCCCTGCAGCCGGTCGAGTAGGCCGAAGGCCGTATCGAGACCTCGCAGGTTTCGATACCGCGCTGCGCGCCTACTCAACCAGCGGCTAGCCGTTCTGCGGGAAGCCCAGGTTGATGCCGCCGTGGCTCGGGTCGAGCCAGCGGCTCGTGACCGCCTTCTGGCGCGTGAAGAAGTGGATGGCGTCGGGCCCGTAGGCCTTCGTGTCACCGAACAGCGAGTCCTTCCAACCACCGAACGAGAAGTAGCCCACCGGCACCGGGATCGGCACGTTGATGCCGACCATGCCCACGGTGACCTCGCGCTGGAAGCGGCGGGCCGCTCCCCCGTCGTTGGTGAAGATCGCCGTGCCGTTGCCGTACTGGCTGGAGTTGATGAGCGCGAGACCTTCGTCGTAGGTCGCGACGCGCACGACGGACAGCACCGGTCCGAAGATCTCGTGCTTGTAGACGTCGGAGTCGGTCGAGACATTGTCGATGAGCGTCGGGCCGAGCCAGAAGCCGTCATTGCCACCATCGGCCTGGATGCCACGGCCGTCGACCACGACGGTCGCTCCATCCTTCGTGGCGATGTCGATGTAGCCCGCGACCTTGTCGCGGTGCTCCTTCGTGATGAGGGGACCCATGTCGCAGCCGCGGGTTCCGTCGCCGACCTTCAGGCCCGACATCCGCTCCTGGATCTTGGCGATGAGCTCGTCGGCCACCGGCTCGACGGCCACCACGACGGAGATCGCCATGCAGCGCTCGCCGGCCGAGCCGAAGCCCGCGTTGACGGCCGAGTCAGCGACCAGGTCGAGGTCGGCGTCGGGCAGCACGAGCATGTGGTTCTTCGCGCCACCGAGCGCCTGCACCCGCTTGCCGTGGTGAGAGGCCGTCTCGTAGATGTACTTCGCGATGGGAGTGGACCCCACGAACGAGATCGCCTGCACGTCGGGGTGCTCGAGCAGCGCATCCACCGACTCCTTGTCGCCGTGCACGACGTTGAAGACGCCGTCGGGCAGGCCGGCCTCCTTGAGCAGCTTCGCCATCCAGATGGCGGCCGACGGGTCCTTCTCGCTCGGTTTGAGCACGACGGTGTTGCCCGCGGCGATCGCGATGGGGAAGAACCAGAGCGGCACCATGGCCGGGAAGTTGAACGGGCTGATGATGCCCACGACCCCGAGCGGCTGGTGCAGCGAGTAGACATCGACACCGGTCGACACGTTCTCCGAGTACTCGCCCTTCATGAGGTGCGGGATGGATGTCGCGAACTCCACGACCTCGAGCCCGCGGGCGACCTCGCCCAGGGCGTCGCTCGTGACCTTGCCGTGCTCGTTGGTGAGGATCGCCGCAACCTCGGACTTGCGCGCGTTGAGCAGCTCGCGGAAGGCGAAGAGGACGGTCTGGCGCTTGGCCAGCGAGGAGTCGGCCCAGGCAGGGAAGGCGGCCTTGGCGGCCTGCACGGCGACGTCGACATCGGCAACGGTCGCCAGGCGCACCTCGCGCGAGACGGTCCCCTCGGCGGGGTTGTACACGGGCGCGGTGCGAGTCGAGGCGCCGGCCGCGGCCGCTCCGTTGATCCAGTGGTCGAGGACTTCAGTCATGGCACGCTCTCTTCGTCGCGGTTCGTGTGGTGTGGTCCCAGTCTGGAGCCCTAGTGATCTGCATTCAAGAGCTATTCATGCACAGGCAATGTGCACTATCGCACAGGCAGCAGCTCGTCCGCGCGCTGCCTCACCTCGGCGAAGAGCGCATCACGCACCACCCGCACCGC
>ENA-UOWO01005321-UOWO01005321.1-activated-sludge-metagenome-genome-assembly--contig:-NODE-5321-length-13711-cov-6.345050_pt1 | contig 13711 bp, 13 predicted proteins | sample MGYA00238148_ERZ761564 | MGnify/ENA primary metagenome ERZ761564 (study PRJEB28885, sample SAMN05720194) | activated sludge metagenome | isolation source: Anaerobic digester | place: USA...
ACATAGGCTATTTTATTAAAAATTAATAAGACATATTTATCCCTATAAAAATAGGAAAGTTCTGACAAAATTAAATATCAATATTTATTTAATCGACAATATAGTTCCTTTCAGCTTTGTAGGTATCCACCAAATTCTCTCCAAAATCTTTAACCAATACTGTCACTTCCACTCTTAATTTGCCAATTTTTTCAATAAACGTTGAGGTAAAGGCGCAGGTATTGTCGCCTCCGGTGCTCAACACTGTCCTGATTGTTTGTTCTTTATAAAGCGTTTCTTCATTGTTTTCGTTAAGATAAAACCGCCATTCACAAAAACCAAACTTTCCGTATTCATCTTCAAAGTTCTCAATCTTCGCCGACCACATCCGAGCTTGTCTGGCTTGAAAAACTTCTTCCTCTGGGCTGATAATCTTGACTTCAACCGGTTTTTTTTCTTTTTCTTCAGCAGGTGGAATTTCAGTACTTTCTTCACTAATGTTTACTTCTTGTTTTGCCGTTTGTTTTGTTTGTTTTGATTTAATAAACACTATACTAAAAATTATTAAAATTAACAAGACAAAAATTATCCATTTATTATTTTTCATTTTTTTATAATTTAATTATAAATTTGGTTATTTTTTAATTATTTTTCCCAACCCAAGAAATATTTGCCCGGCGACAAAATTATTATACATGGGTTTACTCAAAAATTAAAAAATCCACCAGCATAAAGTTGATGAGTTTTTTAATTCTCGGGGACAGGGATTCGAACCCTGGACCCATTGGTTAACAGCCAATTGCTCTACCGCTGAGCTATCCCCGAATATGTGGTAATAAAAAAGAACGATTTTAATTAGACGAGTATAGCGCAACTGGCTGAATAGCCGCCAGAAGTGACATTGGGCCACCTCTTGGCCTCCACCGCTGAGTCCCGACGACCGATGGTGTCGGGATCCCGACTGAAGCGTCGGGACTATGCCCGAATAAAATTCTAGAATTTTCAATTTCCAAACAATGTTTCAATTTTTCAATTTTAAAATTTAGTTATTTTGAAATTGTTTGAAAATTAAAAATTTCGTAATTGAAAATTAACTTAGTAATCTTTCAGTTTTTTCATATCCAAGTGCTGTTGTATTTTTTCCAGGGCCTTGGTTTCAATTTGGCGGATGCGTTCACGAGTAACGCCAAATTCTTGGCCAACTTCTTCCAAGGTGTGGGCTACGCCGTCAACCAAGCCAAAACGCATCTCCAATATTTTTCGCTCACGCGGAGTTAATTCTTCAATAATATTTTTAACATGTTCAGCCAAAAGACGCAAGGAAGCGGCTTTTGACGGGCTCAAGGTTTTGGTATCCTCAATAAAATCAGAGAGCTTGGCGTCATCATCGCCATCATCGCCAACCGAGGTTTCCAAGGAAACCGTATCCTGCGAGATTTGCATAATATGATTAATTTTTTCAATCTCCTCCCCCATCTCTGCGGCGATTTCCTCAGCCAGCGGCTCACGGCCGAGATCCTGAATCAGGCGGCGCTGGACTTGCTGAAATTTATTAATAGTTTCCACCATGTGGACCGGAATACGGATAGTGCGCGACTGATCGGCCAGCGCGCGAGTAATGGCCTGGCGAATCCACCAGGTCGCGTAGGTGGAGAATTTATAACCCTTACGGTAGTCGAATTTTTCTACAGCGCGGAACAACCCAATATTACCTTCCTGGATTAAATCCAAAAGAGTCAAGCCCCCCCGACCGACAAACTTTTTGGCAATAGAGACAACTAGGCGCAAGTTGGATTGAATAAGGCGACGAGAGGCTTCTTTTTCCCCTTTTTCCTTGCGCTTCGCTAGTTGCATCTCTTCTTCTATATGGAGGAGCGGCGCTTTGCCAATCTCGCGCAGATACATCTGAATGGAGTCGGAAGAAATATCTGTCAGATCAATTTTTTTCTTATCAGATTTAATGCCAATTTCATCTAAAATATCTTTACGAGTTTTCTCCGTGGTCAAAAAACCGATTTCTTTTTCAATAATATTCACTCCCAGGCGATCAAGGCGATAAAGAACCTCCTCAACCTGATCCAAATACTCTTCCAGTTCGGGAAAGGCATAAAGGACTTCTGATTCTGTAACAAAACCGCGCAATTTACCTTTGCGAATCAATGATTCAACGACCAAAACCGGAAATTCAACCCGGGACTCAATCGAACGTTGGGCTGTTTTGTGAACCTTGGATTTGGGCCTGATGATCTTATGTTTAATCTTTGGCCGGGGCGCTGATTTTTTGATCAAATGCTGACGGACAATTTTTTTTGATTTGGTTTTTTTGAGTTTAGATTTGGTGGTCATTTTTTTGGGAGATTGAGAATTATTTTTTTGGGCATGAGCTTGAAAACGGGAAGGGGTTTTCTTCCTGTTTTTATCCGGCCTATTGCGTTGTTGAATCCGAGACATAAAATAAATTAAAAATCCGTGTCTTTCAGTTCAGCGGATAATTTATTGAGCCGCCCGAGAATAGATTGGATTTCCGAATGGAGAGCATCTTGTTCTTCGGCTGAGGCGGCCAGGGTAAGCGAGTGTTCAGCTTGGCGCAATTCTTCTTTTAGAATTAATTGCCTGGATTGAGTTAGGGACTTTTTCAAGTAATCAAGGTGTTGTTGAATCTCATGCACGGCCTCGGCATAGGAGAGCGCGCGCAATTCTTCTTTCTTTATTATCAGGCTATTTGCCAAGATTGTCAAACCAGGTTCCTTGGCGGCAATAAAATCAATCGGGTCAGGCGGCAGGCTCTCATTGGAAGCTTGTTTGGTATAATAAATAATAAGTAATTTATAGACTGATAGCCAATCTTGGGGCAAAGATTCGGGGAGAAGATGCTCGCTCACATAGACGGCATAGTCGCGATCCAAAAGCATAAAAGACAAAAGTCTGGTGGCCACGGCTGATTTTTTATTAAGAGGAATATCCTGACGAGGCGTCGAAAAAGCTGACGTGGTTTTGGGAGGAGCAACCGAATTTTTAGCTTTATAAACAACCGCGCGCAAGGAGGATTCATTAATATTTAATTCTTCAGAAAGCTTTTTAAGATAGAAATCCTGTTCAATCGGACTTTCCAACTTGAGAATCAGGTTGAGAATATTTTTGGCAATATTTTTTTTATGTTCAACATTATCGGGCTGATAATCGGTTAAGTGCAAAGTAAAAAAATAGTCCATGGCCAAAGGCGCGGTGGCTACCAGTTGTTGCCAGGCGATCGGGTTTTTTTGCGCCAATTCATCAGGGTCTTTGGCTAAATTGCGGGGAACGACGGCGACTCGAACATTGGCTTCGGCCGCCCAAGCAATAGCGATAGCGCGCTCGGCGGCGCGAATCCCGGCGGCATCGGCGTCAAAAGAGAAAATGATGTTGTTGGTATAGCGCTGGAGAATTTTTATTTGAGCGGTGGTCAGAGCAGTGCCGGAAACGGCAACGACATTTTTCACTCCGCCCTTGACCGAGCCGATAACATCCATATTGCCCTCAACAATGACCACGGAATTTTGCTCTTTGATAAACTGCTTGGCTTGATAAAGCCCAAAGATCACTTCAGATTTGTTATAAACCGGAGTTTGCGGGGTGTTGACATATTTGGCTTGTTCATCAGCTTTCATGGTGCGGCCGGTAAAGCCGACGATATTGCCATGGTGGTCAACAATGGGAAACATGATACGATCTCGAAAGCGGTCGTAATATTCATAGCCGCCGGATTTGGGTACAACCAAACCGCTCTGAATAATTTCTTCGGGCTTGAAACCATGACTGCGCAGATGCTCCCCAAGGGTATTCCAGGAATCCAAGGCATAGCCCAGTTGCCAATATTTGATAAGATCGTCATTTAGCCCCCTAATATTTTGTAAATAATCTTTGGCTTTGGCCCCAGCAGTGGAGTGAATTAATTGAGTGGCAAACCAGTCGGCGGCAAGCTCATTCATATTCATAATGCGCGTGCGCAAGCTAGTGGTCTTGGGGTCTTCGCGGCGTAGCTCCACCCCAGCTTTGGCCGCTAAAATTTTCAAGGCTTCCGGGAAATCAATATTTTCTATTTTTTTGATAAACTCAAACATGTCGCCGCCTTCATTGCAACCAAAACAATGCCACATTTGACGTTCGCGGGAAACCATAAAAGACGGCGTCTTCTCCTGGTGAAAAGGGCAGTTTGCTTTGAAATTGACTCCGGCTTGTTTCAAGGGAAAATATTCCTGAATAACATCAACAATATCCAAACGGGATTTTATTTCTTCAACGTTTGTGAGCATTTTAAACAATTTTAAATTTTAAATTTCTAATTTCCAAACAATTTTTTAATGACTCAATTTTATAATTTATTCTTTACTAACTGATTTTTCCCAGATAGCCATTGATAATATTGGTTTCCTCCACCACGGCTTTGATTTCATCGAAGCGTTAGCGGAAAACACTTGCTATTCCCAAAATTTGACACCCATTTTTTTAAGAGCCAAATAAACCTGAGCAATCGGCAAACCGATGATGGAATAGAAATCACCTTGGACACCAGCCATTAAAACCGCTCCCTTGTCCATAAAACCATAGGCGCCAGCCATACCAAGCGGTTCGCCGGTAGCAACGTAGGCGTCTATTTCTTCATCAGTTAGCTCTCTGAAAAAACTTTCCGCCTGGCCATAGCCATTAATAACTTCTCCGGTCTTGGTATCAATGACGGCGAAACCGGTGACTACTTCGTGCGAACGACCAGAAAAATTTTTGAGGATCTCTTTGGCTTCTTTGGCGTCCTTGGGCTTACCCACAAATTTGCCTTGGCAGGCAGTGAAGGTGTCGGCCCCGATGACAATGGCGTCTGGGTAAAAGCGCGCCACATCTTGGGCTTTGCTGAGTGCCAAAAATTTGGCCAATTCATAAGGATCTTTTTTGGCAGTCATATCTTCCTCATATTCACTTTCATGAATTTCAAACTTTAGACCAATTTGTTCCAAGAGTTTTTGACGACGAGGTGATTTGGAAGCAAGAATAATTTGACGGGGCATAAATGTTTTAATAATTTTCAATTTCTAATTTTCAATTTCCAAACAATTTCAAAATGACTCAATTTTCAAATTGCTACACCAGTCTGGGAATTATGGAGAGGTCGTATTGCATATTTTTGATTTTGGATTTTAAAATTTGAGTTTTAAAATTTAAAATTATAACTCAAAATACCTATCAATTTCTTCTTGACTAAAACCCACCAACTCCGGTTCCAGTTCTAATTTAACACCGGTTTTACTAAAAACTGTCTGGCGGATTTTTTTGACTAGGTTCATCAGATCAGCGGCGGTAGCAGAATTGTTTTCATTGGTCAGGATCAAAGGCTGGCGCTCATAAACCACGGCGGAGCCGACCCGCTCCCCTTTCAGACCGCAGACATCCAAAAGCCAAGCCGTGGGAATTTTGATGGCGTCAGCAATGGGAAATTTGTTTTTGATTTCTTCCAGTTTGGCCACAACGTCTGGCGGGAAGTGGGCAGTGACTTTTGCTTTTAGCTGTTCATATTCTTCCGAGGTTAATAATAGGTTTTTAAAAAACGAGCCGGCTGAACCTAAAATTTCGGGCTCGGGTAATTTGGCTTGACGGATGGAAATAATGGCAGTGCGGACATCAGACAATTCAGGCGCGATGATGTTTCGGTCGCCAAAGTATTTGGCCAGATCGGGATAATTTATATTAGCCAGCCCGGTTTGTTTGACTTCGAAAATGGCATTAAGAATCAAATAGCGTTCATTTTTTTGAAACAGGCTGGAGCGATAACCAAAGCGGCAATCATCACGAAAAAATTCTTTTATTTCATCAACTTCCCGATCGTAAACGGCAATGCGATTGACGCTGGCACTAATTTCCGCGCCATAAGCGCCGGCGTTTTGGACAATAGCCCCGCCGACGGTACCATAAATTGAAGACAAATTTTCCAGCCCCCACCAATGATGGCTCACCGCGTAATTAATCGCATCATCCAGTTTGACTCCGGCGCCGGCTTTAAATAAAATCTTTTCGTTGTCGTCGTGGACGGTTTCCAGCCCAAAGATCTTTACTTGAATAACCAGCCCGGGAAAACCAGCGTCGCTAACGACCAAATTACTACCGCCGCCTAAAATAAAAATGGGCAGACTTTTTTCTTTGACCCAGCTAACGGCGCCTCGGAGATCTTCAACGTTTTCGACAATGATAAAATAGCGCGCTGGGCCGCCGAGATGAAAAGTAGTGTAATTTTTCAGGGGGACGTTTTCTTGGAGATTTAGACTCATAGGAAGTAAGTTTAGCGATAATTTAATTTTAACGCAAATCCATATAAAAAAGCAAAAACCGCTGGGGCCAGCGGATTAAACTATTATTCTATCCAGAGCGGAGAGAGAGGGCCGGTCACAACTCTCGCTCGTTTCCACTCACTCGGTCGCGACCCCGCCTCGCGGCGCTCCTCGCCTCTTAGCTCGTAGCGCATCGCTCCGGCTTTCGAATCCCTCACGCGAGCCAAGCAGTTGGCTCGCTTCTCTCCCCAAACTTAAATTACAAGAAAAAGAATACCATCTATTAATTATTCTATCCAGAGCGGAGAGAGAGGGTCGGTCACAACTCTCGCTCGTTTCCACTCACTCGGTCGCGACCCCGCCTCGCGGCGCTCCTCGCCTCTTAGCTCGTAGCGCATCGCTCCGGCTTTCGAATCCCTCACGCGAGCCAAGCAGTTGGCTCGCTTCTCTCCCCAAACTTAAATTACAAGAAAAAGAATACCATCTATTAATTATTCTATCCAGAGCGGAGAGAGAGGGATTCGAACCCTCGGTGCCTTTCGACACACACGCTTTCCAAGCGTGCGCACTAGACCGCTATGCGATCTCTCCGCCCTGAAGGGAATATTGTTGGTTTAGGATATCATGATATTAATACTTAAACAATCTTTAACAATCTTTGGCTTTCAGTTGTCTTTAAAAATATTTCACGGCGTTTGGTATCTGATTTTGGCAAATAAGAACCATGACCGGTTAAAATAACGATCGACAATAACAGGTTGATTCAAGCTTGGGGAACCGGGCTGAAAGTAAACATTCATCTCTAGTTTAGCTAATTTAAGCTGGTTAGTCAAAAGTCTAGGCAGAATTCTTTGCCTGGCGCAACTAAAGTGTGGTATAATAATGTGGTATAATATAAATATCCTAAAACTAAATTAAATTATATGGATAATACAATGCTACCAGCAGAAAACAAGCATAAAATAATTACTACCATAATTATTGTTCTCGCGCTAATAACTCTTTTGATATTTATAACTTACAACATTCAAAAGAATAAAAAAATGAACCAGGCGCCCGTGAAAACAGAGACTGAACAAAGCGCTGACGGCTTGCCAAAGGTATTTTATTCTTATATCGGAACAATCCAAAAAGTTGACAATGGCACCATCACAATCATGGCCGCAAAAGACAAAAATTATTTGACAATGGACACGGTGATAAATGTCAAAACCGACGGGGAAACCGTATTTATTAGTCAAGATAAAAATTTTGACATCAACAAGATTGAACCGGGGCAGTCTGGAGAATTTTATAAGACAACAAATATAAGTTTTGGCGATCTAAAAGAAGGACAGGAAATCACCGCGATTGATTATGAAAATGTGCGCGGCAAAGTGGAATTTACGGCCAAGAGGATTGAGGTCAATGCCAATTAATAAGGAGTGATTTATAAAAAACAACCCAATAATTCTTGGGTTGTTTTTTATTTGATAATAAAAACAAGTTTGGCCAGTTGATCTTGTCTGAAACAAAATAAAATCAACTAATAGATTTTCCAAAGCCTTTTGTCTAAAACTATAATCCTCTCTTTCTGGCCATTATAATAGCCCTTGCCCACGATCTCCACCGCCGAGGGAAGAGATGTCGCTGGGGGATTATCATGAGGACCAATGACATAGGTCGCATCAGTAGAAGTGGCATTATTAATGAAGCGCGCTCGCCAATTGGGGGAATTGGTCAGGGTGTCAGTTTGAGGCTGGCTGGGCGAAGGACTAGTGTCAATCACTGTTTGCCCAGAAGAATCAAGAATAACCAGACTGCCAGGAGTGCTCTTGTCCCAGTTGAGATAAATAGATGAGGGATAAAATTCCAATCCGCTGGGAACTGCGATGCTAAAATCCAACTCAAAAGATTTACCGGGCCTTAATTTTACTCTCAAGGGATTGGATTCGGTAATGATGCCGGGATCGTCGGTATAAACACAGCTCTTGTTTTCCCCTTTGCCTGAAGCGCTAATATCAGCTAAGGAATCATAAACATGATAAATATGATCATCACCAATACAAATAATCGGGGTGGTAAATATGGGCTTGAGATAGCGGCGCCAGGTGATTTCTGTTGTACTAAGCGTACCCATTGAGGGGTAAATCTCTGTGCCCAACGTTGTACCATCATGATTTTTTTCAAGAGCATAAACGGCTTTTTCAACGGCGGCTTCCGCGGCGTAATAGGCGCTTTCGGACTCGCCTATTTCCCGGCTGGTCTTACCAATGCGCAAGATGACATCAGCCACGATCAAAGTGATCATCATCAGGTTGGCCAGAATGAGAACCGAGAGAACGAGGGCGATGCCTTGGGATTGACGAGAGATGGGGCGAAGCATAAAAGATTTTAATAATTAAAAACCGGCTAAACGTTGGGGCACGGTTTGCTGGACCTCCAGATGCCGGGTACTGCCAGCGCGTGTATTGGATAGGTCTAAAACGACAGTAATCTTGGGAAACTCCTCCGGCGGAGCATTGAGAGTAGTAAAAGGATTAGTGACCGGATCAATAAAAAACATTAGGTTGCTGACGAGAACATCAGTGGGAGGAATAATATAAAAATTTTCCGGGAAAGAACAATTGGAGATGCAAACTGAGAGGTCTTGGCCTGAAAAACGAAAAACTGTTTGATTGCCGGAAGCATCCAATAGGGCCAACTCGTTCTCGCCGGTTGATTCAATGGCGTTTGAATAATAAGAGTAATCCACCTTGCCGCTACGAATCTTTTTGGCAATAATTTCCATAACAAACTGAGCTTCTCTCTGGAGTTTGGAAATCTGAATGGTGCGTTGCTCGGCCCTGATGGCGTAAGAATAAATACCCAAAATCAAGGTAAAAAGTATTATGAAAATGCCTAAAGCAATAGTCATTTCCAAAAGAGTAAAACCTTTGTTTTGGGAAAAATTTACGCTGAGCATAAACAGGGTTAATTAGCTGATTTTTGCCAATCAGTCAGGCGGGTCTCCAAAGAAAGAACATGGGTTCTGCCTTTGACCTGCCAGCTGACGGTGGAGACGATCTTTTTTTCATAAGAATAACCGTCCGGGGAAGAGAAAATGGTTACGAGACGGCTAAAGGTGGTTGGCTCGCCAGCAGTATAATCATGGGTGTAGCGGCCGCTTGAAGTCAGATACAGGCGACAAGGGGCGTTATCACCTGCGTTGCACTGATTGATGTCGCCGGCAGAAATATTAGCAACCTGATTGCTGATCCCCAAGGTGGAATTATCGCCGCTATCAACAAGATAACTCTTGTTGTCAAAGGTGCCAGTAAAGATATCAACAACGTCTGTCTCTCCCGAAGGAGGATTGCTGTTATTGTTCCTAACGGAACGAACTATTTCCAGACCCTCACGGGCCAAGTTGACAACCACGATTTCATCTTCTGATGATTGAATATAATTGAATGAGGAAAGCATCAAAGTCAAGCTGGCCAAGATGCCCAGCATCAAAATACCGAGAGCAATGGTGGTTTCCAAAAGAGTGAGACCGGGTGATGAAGAAAAAAATTTTTTCATGAAAAATAGTTTATTGGATGTTAATGCGTCCGGATTTACTGATAATAGTAATGACCCTCTCATAGGAAGAGTTGGCAAAACCCAGAGACATTTCCGCTTGTTCAAAAGTATCAACACCATTAACATAAACCAGGCCTTGGGGCGGCACAAAAGCAATATCTAGGCTTTCTGGTTGAGGTTGGCCAACGGGCAAAGGCAGAACCAACTGATGAATATAGACGTTATCATCGAGCATGCCAAAATTTTGGATGATGATGTCGCCAGGGTTATCAGGATTATAGAGATGATCGCCATTGCCATCAGCAAAAATAAAGTAAGAACAGTCAGAAGAGCAAGCGCTAAGATGAACACCAAAGCCCCCAGCTGGCCGAACACCGCCAGTAACGGTCAGACCGATAAGTGAATTGATATTGGCCTGGCGTAAAACAGAACCGAGCCTCTCGGCTTCATTGTCAAGAGAGGCTCGCTGATTGGAGCCTTGAAAATTGGCAATAACCAAAGCGGAAACCATGGCGATAATACCAGCACAAACAACCAACTCGGCAATAGTAAAGCCAGATTTATCAGCCAAAAGCCTGATGGATAATATTTTTTTGCCAATCATAATAATAAAAGCGGCCAAGATAAATAAAAATCTAATAATTGTTGGCCAAAAAGCAGAGTAATGAAGGTCGCTGGAGCGAGAAAGGCGCCAAAGGGCACGACTGATTGCATGGTTTTTCTTTTGAAAGCTATCAATAATAAACCAATCAGAGCGCCAGAAACATAAGAGATAAAGAGAGCGACTAAAACAAAGGGCCAACCAACCAAAAAACCAATGAGGAAACCCAGACGAATATCACCCCCACCGATCCAACGGCCTCGGGATACAAGGAAAAGGAATAAAAAGAAACCGCCAGCTACCAGCCCGGCCAATAGGTACTGGCCAATGGCCGGCCAGAAACTGAAAATGGGAAACTTGCTCCAGTAAATAAACAGATTGAAAATCAGGGCCAGCAAAGCGGCGGGCAAAGCGATAATGTCTGGGACAAGATAATACTTTAAATCATAAAGGAAAAGAGCGATCAAAATAGCGGCAAAGAGCCAGTTACGGATAAGTGTCAGCGCTAGAGGCCAAATTGGCAAAAAACTAAAATCGGGCCAAAGGATTAAAAAAACCAAAAGAAAAGAAATGCCACCGGTTAATTCGATTAAAGGATAGCTGAGAGAAATTTTTTGGCGACAGGCGCGACAACGGCCACGAAGTAAAAAATAACTAAGCAAGGGAATATTGTCATACCAGTGAATCAGCGCTCGGCAGTGAGGACAAAAAGAACGCCCGCTGACAAATGATTGTTTGGTATGGAGCCGATAAACCAAACAGTTGATAAAACTGGCAACGAGCAAGCCAAAAATAAAAACAAAGATGAAAGGCAAAATTGTCATAGCTGATTATATTATAACATAAAACCCGCCGGGCAGAAACCCCAGCGGGAAAAATAAAAAAATAAATTTTAATTGCAGATAATGCCAGACGGGCTGGCGGTGCAACAGGTGGCACTATAGGTAGTACAAATAAGGTTGCCGGTTTTGCCCGCTAGGCCAAAAGCGATAGTATAGGTCGAGCCAGTGCTGGATTCGTAATCATAAGCATAACTGCTTTCCCCGCCAGGGTCAGAAGGAACTTTGGCCATATAGGAGACGCCGCTGGCGGAGGTATTAAAACCATTTTGAGAGCTCAAAACGCGGTGACTGGCGTCGCCCAAAGAGCCGGTGGTTTGGACGACACCACCGATTGTGCCAAATGGATAGCGCGAATTGTCATTAAAATACATTTCCAAGGCGCCTTGTATCTGTTTGATATCCGCCACCCGGCGAGAGTCGCGCGACTTCTGGCGTGCGGTACCGAGTGCCGTCGTGGCCAGGGTGGACAAAAGACCAATGATGGAAATAACGAGCAGAAGTTCAATAAGGGTGAAACCTTTCATGTTTGTTTTGAACATAAAAAAATGATTAAATTTCGGCTTGCCTGGCCGGCTAAGAGTTGCTATGATTATATTATAACATAAGCGGAATAAAATAATATATGCCCTTGGAAATTATTAAAAAAACAGTCAAATTACTCCGAGAGAGAAAGGAGTATTTTTTATTGGGGGGAATAATCCTTTTGGGTTTGGCTCTACGGCTGATCAATATCGGGGTGGAACCGTATTGGGCCGACGAGTTGTTGGGGCTGGAAATAGCCAAGCACTATCTTGGCGATCCAGCGGGACTGTGGCGCTATTTGCAAATCGCCGAGGTCCATCCCCCGCTCTATTATTATCTGATGCAGGGTTGGGGTAGTTTGTTTGGTTTTGGGGAGGCGGCAATCAGATCATTGTCTTTACTTTTCAGCTTGGGTTTAATTATTTTAACTTACTGGGCCGGATTGGTGTTTTTTAAGAGCAAGCGGATCGGGCTCTTGGCGGCTTTTATCGTGGCTATATTGCCCATGCAAATAGAGTTTGGCCAAGAGGCCAGGCCATACGCAATTTATTGTTTTTTTGGGATCTTGAGCTTGATCTTGTTGGCCAAATATTTTCAAGAATCAAAAACTAAAGCAAAGATTTTACTGTTAGCCGGATTTGCTCTGGCTAGTATAATCGGACTGTATTTACACTACTCCTATTCGTTGATTTTGGTACCGCTTGCTATTTATTGGCTGGCCAGATTGATAATCAAAAAATCAGGCCGAGAGTTCGTGTGGTGGCTCGCCACAATGGCCATAATATTTGTGGGATTTTCACCGTGGTTGCCGGCTTTATTATTCAAAACATTTTTTATAAATATTATAGTGACGGAGACAGGCAGATCTTCATACTTTGTCAGGCCCTTTGGCTTCTTTGAAAATGCTTTTAACAGCCTCTTGTGGACAGACAAAGAATCACCGCACATTATGGAAATAATTGTGCCTATATTTATAAAAATAATGTTCGCGGGGCTGTTGGCTCTGATGATAAAAAATAATGCGCAATGGCTCAAGAGACACAAAAACAACTTGCTTTATTTACTGGTAATTCTGGTCGCGAGCATACTGTTTTTCCTTTGCATGCCAAGCTCTATCAGTTACACGGCTTTGCTCTATAGACACATATTATTTGGTTCCATAATTTTAGCTTTATTGATCGCGGTTATTTTTGTACAGATGGGAAATAGCCGATGGCGTTTGATTTGTTTGCTGTTTTTTGTAATCAGTCTGATAACTTTCCAAATAAAAATAGTCGGGGATGATTCTTTGTATGATATCAATTATAGATTAAAGATTGTGGCTAATCATATCAACGAAAATTATAGAGAGGGAGAAATGATACTCACCAATACCGCCCAAATAAGACCCCAACTAAATTATTATCTAAGGGATGGAGTGCCAAAAGCGATAGGGGTTTTCCCGGCTGACCTAATGATCCCTGATTTCATGGCGGCAGAAGACACACTGGGAATGATGGAAAATGAATCACAATTGCGTTTTTCATTGGTAGAATGGCCAAGCATGGATAAAAAATTAAATTATTTAATCAAAAAAAATCAAGCAAAAAGTGTGTGGGTTTTGGGCGACGGCGCGACAGAACAGATCCGAAAATGGTTTGTATTTAATGGCTGGAAAATCGCTTTTGAGCCGATTGGCAGTTTGTTTCCACTAACCTTATATGTGAGATAGAATAATTATGTCAAAGCTTTTTCCGAACAAAAAAATAATTGCCGTTTTGCCAGCCTACAATGCTGAAAAAACCTTAGAACAAACTTTGAAGGATATCCCTGAGGGCTGGGTGGATGAAATAATTTTGGTGGATGATGCCAGTCAAGACAAGACAACGGAATTGGCCAGGCGCTTGGGTTTGAGGGTTTTCACTCATCCTAAAAATCTGGGCTATGGCGGT
>ENA-UOWO01005324-UOWO01005324.1-activated-sludge-metagenome-genome-assembly--contig:-NODE-5324-length-13708-cov-5.336336_pt1 | contig 13708 bp, 12 predicted proteins | sample MGYA00238148_ERZ761564 | MGnify/ENA primary metagenome ERZ761564 (study PRJEB28885, sample SAMN05720194) | activated sludge metagenome | isolation source: Anaerobic digester | place: USA...
CGCCGCCCTTGAATGCCACGTCGAGCGCCGGGCCAATGCCACGCGTAGCAGCCTGCGCGGTACGCACATTGGCCTTGACCGAGACGTTCATTCCAATGAAGCCACAGGCGCCCGACAACACTGCACCGAGCACAAAGCCTGCGGCCGAGGTCACGTCCAGAAACACCGCAATCAAAATCGCCAAGACCACGCCAACGATGGCGATCGTGCGGTATTGGCGTGCCAGATAGGCTGCCGCCCCCTGCTGGATCGCCCCCGCAATCTCCTGCATGCGTGCATTTCCAGCGTCCTGACGCAGGATCCAGCTGCGTTGAACGAAGCCGTAGACAACAGCCGCGAGGCCGCAAGCCAGCGCTGCATAAAGCGCCATGTTGGTCGAAATCAAAGTCACGGTATTCCCTTCGACGGTACAAACCCTGTGATGAAAAGGCCACCATTCGCTGCTGCAGCCCGCAAGCGGTAACAACAACCAGCTTGGTGATCCTTTTTGACTTTACGGGTTAGGCCCTTGCGGGAGCATGGTGTTTTCCTCCGGTTGCAGAACTCGGCGCGCGGCCTGGAGGGAATCGGCACACGCGATTTGTAGAATGTCTTCACCTAAATATTGATGAGACCTCCCCATGAGTCTGCACAACGTGACACCAGGCGCCAAGGCGCCCGAAGAATTCAACGTGATCATCGAGATCCCGATGAACGCCGACCCGATCAAGTACGAGGTGGATCACGAGTCCGGCGCACTGTTCGTCGACCGATTCATGAGCACGGCAATGCACTACCCGTGCAACTACGGATACATCCCCAACACACTTTCCGATGACGGCGATCCAGTGGACGTGCTCGTGATCACACCCGTGCCACTGATACCGGGCGTGGTGGTCACCTGCAGGGCCCTCGGCATGATGAAGATGGAAGACGAGGCCGGCGGTGATAACAAGCTGTTGGCGGTACCCATCGACAAGGTGCTGTCAATCTACAGCCAGTGGAAGAAGCCCGAAGACCTGAATCCATTGCGCATCAAGACCATCCAGCACTTCTTCGAGCACTACAAGGATCTCGAACCCGGCAAGTGGGTCAAGGTGCAGGGATGGGTCGGCCCGGAGGCAGCCCACGAGGAGATTTCTTCTGGTATTGCGGCCTACCAGAAAAAGGAGAAGGCGCAGAGCGCCTGAACTGAGCCAGCGCGCGCAGACAGGCGCGTACTTGTCGCCTGGATTCACGGGGAGCTTCGGCTCCCCGTCTTGTTGTGGTGCATCCAGCAAGGTCAAGTCCGGGCGATGCCGGCCCGAACGGCCTCACTGTGGCGCGCAAGTGCGCCAGTGACAGGGAACCGTCGGCACGATTCCGGGTTCTACACTGCCCGCCCACCCCGGCTTGCAGAGCATCCCCGTGAATTCATTACTGCGCGCACTTCCCCTCGTCCTCTCGTTGTGGGTAGTCGTACCGCCGGCAACGGCGCAAAGCCTGCCGGCCGGCCTGAGTCGAGCGCAGTCCGTGGAGGGCATCGACGAATACCGGCTCGCCAACGGTCTGCAGATCCTGCTGATCGCCGACGACTCGAAGCCGACAACCACCGTCAATCTGACCTATCACGTCGGGTCACGACATGAGAACTACGGTGAGACCGGCATGGCTCACCTGCTGGAGCACCTGATGTTCAAGGGGTCGCCGAAGCATCCCAACGTCTGGTCCGAATTCACCAAGCGAGGTCTGGCGGCCAATGGCAGCACCTGGTTCGACCGCACCAACTACACCGCCAGTTTCTCGGCCAATGACGACAACCTGCGCTGGTATCTCGGATGGCAAGCCGATGCGATGACCCACAGCTTCATCGCGCGCAAGGACCTTGACACCGAGATGACGGTGGTGCGCAACGAGATGGAGTCGGGCGAGAACAACCCCGATCGCATCCTGTTTTCTAAGACGCTGGCGACGATGTACCAGTGGCACAACTATGGCAAGGACACGATCGGCTCGCGTTCGGACGTCGAGAATGTCGACATCCCTCGCCTGCAGGCGTTCTACCGCCAGTACTACCAGCCCGACAACGCGACGCTGATCGTGTCGGGCAAGTTCCAGTCGGCCAAGGTCCTGCAGTGGATCGCCCAGGCCTTCGGTGTCATAAAGAAACCGACCCGAGTGCTGCCCGCGCTTTACACGCTGGACCCCACGCAGGATGGTGAGCGCAGCGTCACGCTGCGTCGCAGCGGCGGCGTGCCCGTGCTCTATGCGGCCTACCACATACCGCCCGGCTCGCACCCGGACTATGCCGCGGTCGAGCTTCTGGGCATGCTGATGGGCGAAGCCCCGGCCGGCAGACTGCACAAGCGATTGACCGAAAAGGGTCTGGCATCGACCACCTATGCGTTCGCGCAAGGTCTGGCCGAGCCGGGCTTCGCACTCTTCGGCGCGCAGCTGGGACCAAACCAGGATGTCGATGCCGCCCGAGCCGAGTTGCTCGCCACGCTGGAGTCGGTCTCCCGGGAGCCGATCACCACCGAGGAGTTGGAGCGGGCCCGAATCAAGTGGCTGAAGAGCTGGGAACAGGCATTCACCGACCCCGAAACCATCGGCATCTCGCTGAGCGAAAGCGTGGCGCAGGGAGATTGGCGGTTGTTCTTTCTGACGCGCGATCGCATTCGCGCTGCGACGCTCGCGGACGTTCAGCGCGTGGCCGAGCAGCGCCTGCTGCCGGCCAATCGCACGCTCGGCGTGTACCTGCCGACTGATCAGCCACAGCGCTCGCCAGCCCCTGCTCGGGTCGACATTGCGGCTGAACTGAAATCACTCAAGCCCAAGGGTGCCGAAGCGGCCGTCGAATCCTTCGAGGCCACTCCGGCCAACATCGATCGCCGCACCCAGCGTTCCGAGATCGGCGGGCTGCGTGTCGCGTTACTGCCCAAGGGCACCCGGGGCGCCTCCGTGCAAGCCACGCTGAACCTGCACTTCGGCGACGAGAAGTCACTGTTCGGTCAGGGGGAAGTGGCCGAGACGGTGGTGGCCCTGCTCGACAAGGGCACAGCAACGATGACGCGGCAGCAGGTACAGGACCGGCTGGATGCGCTGCACACCGAGATTCGCATCGGGGGTGGTGCCGGCTCGGTATCGGTTCAGCTCAGTTCGCGGCGCGAGCATCTGGCCGGTGCGATAGCACTGGTCGCAGACCTGTTGCGTCATCCGAGCTTTCCGGCCGAGTCGCTGCTGGAGGTGAAGCGACAGTCGCTGTCTTCGATCGAGCAGGCACGCAAGGAACCCCATGCCGTGATCAGCAATGCATTGGCGCGGCTGGGCAACCCCTACCCGCGCGGCGACGTGCGCTACGCAAGGACCTTCGACGAGATCGTGGAGGATGTCAACGGCGTGACGCTCGAGCAGGTACGCGAGCACCACCGGCGTTTCTACGGCGCATCCCGAGCCGAGTTTGGTGCGGTCGGCGACATGGACGTGGCCGCTGTGCGGCAGGCGCTGCAAACCGCATTCGGCGACTGGAAATCCGGAGAACCATTCGCACGCATCCCGCAGCCCATCGTGGCCGTGCCGGCGCAACGTCTTATGCTGAAGACGCCCGACAAGCAGAACGCGACGATGCGGGTCGAACTGCCTGTGCCGCTGTCGGACAACGACGCCGACTACGCTGCACTGACGATGGCGAATTACCTGCTTGGCTCCGGCGGTAGTTCGCGCCTGTGGAAGCGCATCCGCGAAGTCGAGGGCCTGTCGTATGACGTGCGCAGCACGATGGACTGGAACAACATCGAGCAGCATTCGGAATGGTCGGCCAGCGCCATCTTCGCGCCACAGAACCGGCCCAAGGTCGAGGCGGCATTCCGCGAGGAAATCGCACGCGCGCTGAAGGACGGATTCACCGCGAAGGAGCTGGCCGAAGGTCAGCGCGGACTGTTGAACTTCCGCCGCTTGTCGCGCGCCCAGGATGCCTCCGTGGCCGCCGGACTGGCGGGCAACCTGTATCTCGGGCGCACCTTCGCGCGATCCGCCGAAGTCGATGCGCAACTGGACGCGCTGACCCTGTCGCAAGTCAACGATGCGCTGCGCCGCTATCTGAAGCCCGAGAACTTCGTCTACGGCTTCGCCGGGGACTTCAAGCAGCCTTGAATGGTCGGCGGTCGTTCAGTTCGTCCACATACTGGTCGACTCCGGCACCTTCGCGCTTCAGGAAGTCGGCCACAGCCTGCGCGAACTGGGGGTGTGCCAGCCAGTGCGCAGACTCTGTCTGCACCGGCAGGAGTCCGCGCGCCATCTTGTGCTCGCCCTGCGCTCCGCCTTCGAAACGCCGGAACCCGTTCGCTATGCACCAGGCCAGGGGCTGGTAGTAACAGGCCTCGAAGTGAAGACAGTTCACCGGCTCGGTCGCCCCCCAGTAGCGTCCGAAGGCGGCGCCCCGGACGGTGTCGATGCCGATCAACGAGGACGCAATCCGGGCGCCGTCGCGTCGGGCCACGAACATCAACCAGCACTCGGGCATCGTCAGGGCCATGCGGTGGAAGAAGTCGCGCGTGAGGTAGGGCGTCGATCGGTGCGCCTGGTAAGTCAGCGTGTAGCACCGGTAGAAGAAGTCCCAGTCGTCATCGGAAATTTCGCCTGCCCGAAGCGCATCGAAGCTCACTCCGGCGTCCGTGACGCGTCGCCGCTCCTGCTGGATCTTCTTGCGTTTCTCGCGCTGCAGGCTGGAGAGGAAGTCGCCGAAATCGGCATAGGGCGTCGGTTCCCGGTTGGTCCAGTGGAATTGCACCGTGGTGCGCATCATCCAGCCGGCCTCGCGGGCCGCGACGCTGTCAGCTTCATCGAGAAAGAGCAGGTGGGCCGACGACAGCCCCGCTTGCGTGGCGAGTTGCTGCATGCCGCTGAGCAATGCCAGCCGTGAATCCGCGGTGCGCGCCAGCAGTCGCGGTCCCGGCACTGGCGTGAACGGCACCGCAGCGAGCAGCTTTGGGTAGTAGTCCAGGCCATGCCGGCGATAGGCATCGGCCCAGGCCCAGTCGAAAACATACTCGCCGTAGGAATGGTCCTTGATATACAGCGGACAGGCGGCCACCAGGGTGTCGCCCTCGCATACCGACAGGAATTGCGGCCGCCAGCCTGTCTCCGCCGTGGCACTGCCGGACTCATGCAGCGCGGTGAGGTATTCGTGCCGCATGAAAGGAGTCGCGCTCGGTTGCTCGCCGAGCAGCGCGTTCCATGCCGCCGCGGCAATGCCAGCCGGCTGGTCATGGACCCGGATGACATAATTCTTGGACGCTGTTTTCCCCTGCGTATCCACCCTGAACATGCCTTCAAATCCTGCGGTCAAAGTCGCCCTGGCGCAAATCAACGCGACCGTGGGGGACCTGACCGGGAACGCGGCCAAGATCGTCGAATTTTCTCGGCGCGCGCACGCACAGGGGGCCCGCTTGGTGGTGACTCCGGAGCTGAGTCTGTGCGGTTACCCGCCCGAGGACCTGCTGCTGCGCCCTGCATTCATGCATGCGTGCCGCGAGGCGCTCGCTGAGTGCGCCGCAGCGCTGGCCGACCTGCCAGGCTTGCATGTGGTGGTGGGTCATCCGCATCAGTGGTTAGGGCAATCCGATGTTAGGACGAAGTCGCACACCGTGCCTCAGCGCCACAACGCAGCCTCGGTATTGGCCGAGGGACGGGTGATCGCGACCTACTGCAAGCGCGAGTTGCCCAACTACCAGGTCTTCGACGAAAGGCGCTATTTCGCATCGGGCCGCGATGCGGGCCGGGAGCCGGTCGTGTTCGAAGTCGCCGGCTTGAAGTTCGGTCTGGCCATCTGCGAGGACGCCTGGTTCGATGAACCTGCTCGCTCGGCAAGAGCCGCAGGTGCGCAGGTACTGTGCGTACTGAACGCCTCGCCCTATCACCTGGGCAAGGTGGATGAGCGTGAATCCCGCATGGGCGACCGTGCGCGCGATGTCGGCATGCCCATCCTCTACGCCCATCTGACCGGTGGGCAGGACGAGGTGGTCTTCGACGGCGCGTCTTTTGCTGTCGACGCGACAGGCCACGTGAGGGCTCGCGCGCCCATGTTCGCTGAATCCCTGCTGATGCTGGACGTCTCGGATGGCGAGGTGGCGGGCTCAGTCACGGAAGTACCGTGCATCGAATCGCAGGCCTGGTCCGCCCTGGTCACTGGCGTGCATGACTACATTGGCAAGAACGGTTTCCCTGGTGCGCTGATCGGCCTGAGCGGCGGCGTCGATTCGGCCCTGGTGCTGGCGATAGCGGTCGATGCGCTGGGGCCCGACCGCGTGCGGGCGGTGATGATGCCGTCGGCCTACACCGCCGACATCTCGTGGATCGACGCCCGAGCCATGGCCAGAGGATTGGGAGTGCGCTACGACGAGATCTCGATCGAGCCGATGTTCTCGTCGTTCAAGGAAAGCCTTGCATCCGAGTTCGCGGGCTTGCCCGCTGACGCGACCGAGGAGAACATCCAGGCCCGCATCCGTGGCACGTTACTGATGGCGTTGTCGAACAAGTTTGGCTCGATCGTGCTGACCACAGGGAACAAGAGCGAGATGGCCACCGGCTACTGCACGCTCTACGGCGACATGGCCGGCGGCTTTGCAGTGATCAAGGACGTGGCCAAGACTCTGGTGTACCGCTTGTGTGCCTGGAAGAACCTCCAGGCAGGCGATGGCCGGGGCGAGGTGATCCCGAACCGGATCCTGACCCGCCCGCCCTCGGCGGAACTCCGCCCGGATCAGAAAGACCAGGACAGCCTGCCCGAGTACGCCGTGCTCGACGAGGTCGTGGAGCGCTACATGGAGAACGACCAGAGCATCGATGAAATCGTCGCCGCCGGGTTCGCTCGCTCTGATGTGGAACGGGTCACCCGGCTGATCAAGATCAACGAGTACAAGCGGCGCCAGGCACCCGTCGGCATCCGCATCACCCACCGGGCGTTCGGGCGCGACTGGCGCTATCCGATCACATCGAAATTCCGCGCTTAAACTCGTGCCCATCCACGCAGCAGGAATTCTTCATGAAGCAGATCACCGCGATTCTCAAACCATTCAAGCTTGAAGAGGTCCGGGAGGCGCTGGCCGAAGTCGGCGTCACCGGCCTCACTGTCACCGAAGTCAAGGGGTTCGGGCGCCAGAAGGGGCACACCGAGTTGTACCGGGGTGCCGAATACGTCGTCGATTTCCTGCCGAAGGTGAAGATCGAAGTGATGATCAAGGACACGGATCTCGACCGCTGTATCGAGGCCATCGTCAAGGCTGCAAAGACAGGCAAGATCGGCGACGGAAAGATCTTCGTGACGTCCATCGAGCAGGTGGTGCGCATTCGCACCGGCGAGACCGGCGAATCTGCCATCTGAGGCGCAGGAATGCGCTGTTCTCCAGCCCGCGGACGCGGGCTTTTTTTCGCCTGTCAGATGACGAAACGGTGCCACCCTGCGGCGCACCAAACCCCCAGACACAGCATCAATGACAGGAACACTGCAGCGCTCGCCAGGTCCTTGGCGCGCTTGGACAGATCGTGCAGTTCGAACGACACGCGGTCGATGGCGGCCTCGATCCCCGAGTTCAGAAGTTCGACGATCAACACCAGCATCACCGTTCCGGCAAGCGCAGCCACCTCGATCCACGTGGTACCCAACCAGAAAGCGGCTGGCAGCAGCACCACTGCCAGCCAGACCTCCTGGCGGAATGCGCTCTCGCCACGGTAGGCGATCCGCAGGCCGGACAGCGAATAGCCGGTGGCCTTCAAGACACGGTCAAGACCGGTGCGACCCTTGTACTGATTGGTTGTCATTGACGAAGATTTTGCACGCGCACGGCATGCCGGCTCGCGCGAGCGCGACTCAGCGCTTGTGGCGCGGCAGCAGCGGAGCGTCCACGAGTTGGGTGCCGCAAACCACGTCGTGCCAGAACTGCCGCTGCGGCTGCAACAGGGCCAGCAAGGCATAAGCGATCACGCCGACACCGATCGCTGCCAGTGCATCCCAGCGTGCCCAGTGATTCAGGGAGGCGAGCACGGCAGCCGGCGCAAACCAGATGCAGCTGACCAGGTAGCGCAGCAGGGCCCGGGTCTGGCTCAAAGGCTGGCCATCGATCGTCACGACGCGGATGTGCCACGTCTGCATCGGCAGAGTCTGCCCGCGCCGGGACCAGAACCACGTGAAATAGATACCGTAGATCACGAACGCAATGACGCGCAGCGCTGCATCGCTCTGCAGCGGATGCGCGTGCCCGGTCAGGGCGAGGAAAAGCGCACCGATCGCACCCGGAAGGAGTCCGATGCCGAACAACATCAAGCCTTCGTAGACGAAGCAGGCCATGCGTCGCCGCAGGCTGGGAGCCCGCACGGCAACAGGCGCAGAACTCACGACCTGAGACGTCATGCCCGCATCACGGGCGAGCGGGCGGCGCCGAGGCACTGGCGGCAATCACCGCTGCGCCCTGCGGGCCGCGTCGAGGCAACAGCGTCGACGGGTTCACGAAATTGGGGGATGCCGTGATCTTCGGCAACCCGGCCTGCTCATGTACTGGCGGCGCTGGACGCTTGGAAATCAGCGTGGTCGTGGCGCCAGTCGGTGCCTGCACCAGCGTGGGTGCGACCGAGCGAACTGGTCGGCCCACATCCGGAGCAGCAACCACGTTCGACTTGGGCTGGACGCCGGACGAGGCCTTGCCATCGTTCGGTGTCGAGCGAGAGCGACGCAGCGCCGAGCCCGTGCTGGCGGGAGGCTCGGCGCGCGAGGCAAGCTGCTTCTTTTCCTCCGCAGGCAAGGCTTGATAGGCCTCCCATCGCGCCTGACGATTCGAAGGAGCCAATTGCTGCGCCTGCTTGAACTGGAAGCGCGCCGCACCGCGCTGCTGAGGTGTCATCGCAGCCCACTCGGACATTCGCGCCTGAACACGCTTGCGCTCGTCCACAGACATGGCCGGGAACTGCGCGGCGATCTCCAACCATTTCTCCTTGTGATCCGCACCGATGCCGCGCCAATCGCGCTCCAGAGGCTTCAGCGCCGATTGCTGCGAGGCCGAAAGCGACTTCCAGTTCGGACCGCGCTCGGCATCCAAGCCCGAACCCTGCACGCCTGCCTGGGCGGGAACGGCTGGCGCTGCCATCGACTCCCCCCACACGCACGCAGCAACCGCTACCACTCCAATCGCCAGAACGCGAATGGGGCGGCAGATCGGATTGGCGACGAGCGGCATGCCGTTGGAACTCAGTCCCGGGCCGTCTTGAGGAACTCGACGAAGCCCGGGTCGCTGTAGGCAGCGGGCGGCAGGTCGTCCGCGAGCAGGGCTGCGTCGACCTCAGCGGCCGCTGCAATCTGCTCACGAGCATGGAAATGACCGATCAGGTACAGACCACCCACCAAAGCCACCATCGGAACGATCGCTGTCAATGACGTCCACCAAGGCTTGCCACGCGACGGATCCCCGCCCAAGGAAAGCGTTCCGGAGGACGAGAAGCCAACCGTATTCGCTTTGGCCCGTACCGACGATGCAGAAAGTCCTCGAGCCAAAGCGGTTTCGCGCGCAAAGCGCAGGCGCTCCGTCAGGTCATGCGGAAGTTGGTCAGCACCTTCGCTCAAACGGGCGGCCAGTCGCAGACCAAAGCGCGCTTCGAGCGCATCGGCCCGAATCGGTGTGAGGTTTTTCACGACATTCATGGAGCAACTCCTTTGGCCTTCAGCCCCTTGGCTAGTGCGCGTACAGCGCGCGAGCAATGCGTCTTGACGCTCCCCTCTGAACAACCCATGGCAAGCGCTGTCTCGGCGACATCCAACTCTTCCCAGTAACGCAAGAGAAACGCTTCGCGTTGACGGGTGGGCAAGAGTTCGATCTCGGACTCGATCAACAGCAATATCTGCTCCCGGGAAACGGCCTCGGAGGCACTTTCTGCTCCCGCAGTTCCCGCGAGCGCTTCCAGCGTCTCCAGAATATCGAAGTCGCCATCACCGTTGGCCGGCTCAAAGTCCGAAAAATTACGGAAAAGCGCACCACGCACCTTCTGGCGGCGAAACCAGTCCATCGTCGCGTTCGAGAGAATCCGCTGGAACAGCGGGGGCAACTCGGCCGCGGGGCGGTCAGCGTACTTTTCAGCCAGCTTGATCATGGCCTCCTGCACGATATCCAGCGCGGCATCCTCGTCGCGCACAGCGTAGACGGCTCGCTTGAAGGCGCGCTTGTCGACGCTTTTCAGAAATTCGGACAGTTCTTGTTCGGAAGCCAAAGCAAATGCGCCTCATCACGGGGCGAGTCACGCAGCCAGCGAGTATCGCACTGCACCAGCTTGGGCATCGCAGGCTGACCCGCCATCACAGTTCAGGTGCCATAATCGCGGGTTGCACAACAGACGGACCGTTCCCGGTGCTCTCGACCTGAGGCACCTCCCGGGTGGTCCCGCAGGCGCCACACCCGCTCCACAAGAGCGAGGAGAGGCGCACCGATGGTTTTTCGTTAGAGAAAATCGCAAAGGTTCAACATGGATATGTCTGACGCTGATATCAAGCGCGCCGAACCGGCGCCCAACTCGCCACCGGCCCACCCTGTCGAGCCCAACGGCTCCGAGATTCTGGTCCGCTGCCTGCACGCGGAAAATGTCAAGTACCTCTGGGGATACCCCGGCGGAGCGGTGCTCTACATCTATGACGCGCTGTACAAGCAGAACGTCATCGAGCACGTGCTGGTGCGCCACGAGCAGGCGGCTGTGCACGCTGCAGACGGCTACGCTCGCGCGACGGGCGAGGTAGGCGTCGCGCTGGTCACGTCCGGTCCGGGCGTCACCAACGCGATCACCGGCATCGCGACCGCCTACATGGACAGCATCCCGATGGTGATCATCACCGGTCAGGTGCCAACCCCCGCCATCGGGCTCGACGCATTCCAGGAATGCGACACCGTGGGCATCACGCGCCCGATCGTCAAGCACAACTTCCTGGTCAAGGACGTCCGGGATCTCGCCTTGACGCTGAAGAAGGCGTTCCACATTGCACGCACCGGTCGTCCCGGTCCTGTCGTGGTCGACATTCCGAAAGACGTATCACTGAAGACGGCGCCGTTCTCTTATCCATCGACACTGGAGATGCGCTCGTACAGCCCCGTGCGCAAGGGGCATGCGGGGCAGATCCGCAAGGCGGTTGGCCTGCTGCTGGCAGCCAAGCGCCCCTACATCTACAGCGGCGGCGGAGTCATCCTCGGCAGCGCATCGGCCGAGTTGCGCGAACTGGTCAATCTGCTCGGATTTCCCTGCACCAACACGTTGATGGGTCTGGGCGCTTACCCTTCGAGCGATCCGAAGTTCCTGGGCATGCTCGGGATGCACGGGACTTACGAAGCCAACATGACGATGCAGAACTGCGACGTGTTGCTGGCCGTCGGCGCGCGTTTCGACGACCGCGTGATCGGCAACCCGGCGCACTTTGCTTCTGTCGAGCGAAAGATCGTCCACATCGACATCGATCCGTCTTCGATATCCAAGCGCGTCAAGGTCGACATCCCGATCGTGGGCGACGTGAAGGAAGTCCTGCAGGAATTGATCGCGCAGATCAAGGAATCGCAGGCCAAGCCGGACGCAGGTTCGCTGTCGTCCTGGTGGGCGCAGATCACCGAGTGGCGCAAGCGCGAGTGCCTGAAGTACACCAACAGCGATGTGGTCATCAAGCCGCAGTACGTGGTTGAGAAGCTCTGGGAGCTGACCAGGCACAGCGACGCCTACATCACGTCAGATGTCGGCCAGCACCAGATGTGGGCGGCGCAGTACTACCGTTTCGACGAACCTCGTCGCTGGATCAATTCGGGTGGTCTCGGGACGATGGGCGTCGGGCTGCCCTACGCCATGGGCATCAAGCTCGCCAAGCCCGAGGCCGACGTTTTCTGCATCACGGGCGAAGGTTCGATCCAGATGTGCATCCAGGAGCTCTCGACCTGCAAGCAATACAACACGCCGGTCAAGGTCATCTCACTCAACAACCGTTACCTCGGGATGGTCCGGCAGTGGCAGCAGCTCGATTACGGCGGCCGCTATTCGCACAGCTACATGGACGCTTTGCCTGATTTCGTGAAACTGGCCGAGGCCTATGGCCACGTCGGACTGAAGATCGAAAAGCCGTCCGATGTCGAAGGCGCCTTGCGCGAGGCCATCCGCCTGAAGGATCGCACCGTGTTCCTCGACGTCCGTACCGATCAGGAAGAGAACGTCTGGCCGATGGTCAAGGCCGGCAAGGGCATCAGCGAGATGCTTCTGGGGTCCGAAGACCTGTGATGTTCTGAACGTCGACCCGACGCCGGCGTTACCGCACCGGCCGACCCGTCGACGAACGGCGCCTCACATTCCACTCAATCCGAAACTTCTTCAGGCCTGGCCAAAGTACTGGCAGCTACCGCTGCCTTGCAGCCGAAGGTGGGCCGACATGCACATGAAACACATCATTGCCTTGCTGCTCGAGAACGAGGCGGGCGCGCTCTCCAGGGTGGTGGGCCTGTTCTCGGCCCGCGGCTACAACATCGAGAGCCTGACCGTAGCCACGACCGAAGATCCTTCCCTGTCTCGAATGACCATCGTCACCAACGGCTCGGACGAAGTGATCGAGCAGATCACCAAGCACCTGAACCGCCTGATCGAGGTGGTCAAGGTCGTCGACCTGACCGAGGGCGCCTACACCGAACGCGAACTGATGCTGATCAAGGTCAGAGCCGTCGGCAAGGAGCGCGAGGAAATGATGCGCATGGCGGACATCTTCCGCGGACGCATCATCGACGTCACCGAGAAGAGCTACACCATGGAACTGACCGGCGACTCATCGAAGCTCGATGCTTTCATTGAAGCGATCGACCGGGCCGCCATTCTTGAAACCGTGCGCACCGGTACCAGCGGGATCGGGCGCGGAGAGCGCATCCTGCGCGTGTGACCCCCGCATCCATCCCGAACCACAACAACTGAATCCAGGAGATCATCATGAAGGTTTATTACGACAAAGACGCAGACCTCAGCCTCGTCAAGGGCAAGAACGTCACCATCATCGGCTACGGCTCGCAAGGTCATGCTCACGCGCAGAACCTGAGCGACAGCGGCGTCAAGGTCACGGTCGGACTGCGCAAGGGCGGCGCATCGTGGTCGAAGGCCGAGAAGGCCGGCCTGAAGGTCGCCGAAGTCGCCGATGCCGTCAAATCTGCTGACGTGGTGATGATGCTGCTGCCCGACGAGCAGATCGGCGCCGTCTACAAGAACGACGTCGAGCCCTTCATCAAGCAGGGTGCGTCGCTGGCATTTGCACACGGATTCAACGTCCACTACGGGCAGGTGATTCCTCGCGCTGACCTCGACGTCTGGATGGTTGCGCCCAAGGCTCCCGGCCACACCGTGCGTTCGACCTACACCCAAGGTGGCGGTGTGCCGCACCTGATCGCAGTCCATGCCGACAAGAGCGGCAAGGCGCGTGACCTGGCACTGAGCTACGCCACGGCCAACGGTGGCGGCAAGGCCGGCATCATCGAGACCAATTTCCGTGAAGAAACCGAGACCGACCTGTTCGGCGAGCAAGCCGTGCTTTGCGGCGGCGCGGTCGAACTGATCAAGGCCGGATTCGAAACGCTGACCGAAGCTGGCTACGCCCCGGAAATGGCGTACTTCGAGTGCCTGCACGAACTCAAGCTGATCGTCGACCTGATCTATGAGGGCGGCATCGCCAACATGAACTACTCGATCTCGAACAACGCCGAATACGGCGAGT
>ENA-UOWO01005325-UOWO01005325.1-activated-sludge-metagenome-genome-assembly--contig:-NODE-5325-length-13707-cov-5.397231_pt1 | contig 13707 bp, 16 predicted proteins | sample MGYA00238148_ERZ761564 | MGnify/ENA primary metagenome ERZ761564 (study PRJEB28885, sample SAMN05720194) | activated sludge metagenome | isolation source: Anaerobic digester | place: USA...
CTACAACAGCCGCTCTGTCGGCACGGCGTTCAGATGAAGGCCTGCGCGTTGCGCATGGCGACCCCGGCATGTTGCGCGAACGAGCCGAGGACCGAAATCTCGCGCCCCGACAGCTTGCGCGCGTAGCGGTCGGCGATGAACAAAGGGCCCTGCACCTTGCCTTCGTTCAGGATCGGAAAGCCTGCCAGCGACATGATCTTTTCGGTGCGGAACGCGGCGTCCAGATCCGGCATGTGGCGAAAGCGCTGGTCGGCCAGATAGTCCTGCGTGTCGAAAAAGCTTTTCGTCCGCATGATCAGCCCGACGGCGCCGTATTCGTACTGGCTGCTCATCCCGGCTGTGACGGGGGAAAGCTGGCCTTCGGTCGCCACTTTGCGAAAGACGCGGTCGCGTTCGTCAAGGATCGTGAGCCAGGCGATGTTGCCCGCGACAAGGCTGCGGGCGCGGGCGACGATGGTGCGCAAAAGGTCCTGAAGCGACAGGGTGCTGGACAGGTCATGCGGCGTCTCGATCAGCAGGTTCAGGCCGCGTTCCGACAGGCCCGCATCCCGCAGGCTGTGCGCAAGCCCCGCGATCTGACGGGTCAGGCGGTCGGCCTGGTCGGCGGGCAGGTCCATGGCGGCGGCAAGGTCGCGCAACGCCAGGGACAACTCGTCATCGGCGGCGCCATGCGCGACCTTTTCCAGGATGTCGGTCCAGATCGGCAGGCTGAGGTTGGGCATCGGGCCCTCCCTGATTACAGGCGCTACCGACACAAGAATTGGCAAAAAGATAGTGGGTTCATCCATAACCGTGGCGGACCGGCGTTGCTATGCCTTGCCCCAGGGAAATGCGGGGGCGGACGATGGGGTTCACGGGACAGGTCGCGGTGGTGACCGGGGCGGGGGCGGGTCTGGGGCGGTCACATGCGCTGGCCTTGGCGCGTGACGGGGCGCGGGTCGTGGTCAACGACCTGCGGCCAGACCTGGCGGCGGCTGTCGCGGCAGAGATCAACGCGACGGGCGGTCAGGCCGTCGCCGAGCCAGCCGCGAGGCCGACCGTGCTGACGTGGCGGCGATGGTCGCGCGGGTGATGCAGCAATGGGCGCGCGTGGACGTTCTGGTCTGCAATGCGGGCCTGCTGCGGGACAAAAGCTTCGCGCGGATGGACATGGCCGATTTCGACCGGGTGGTCGCCGTCCATCTGGGCGGCAGCGCCAATTGCTGCCATGCGGTGTGGGAGATCATGCGGGCGCAAGGGTATGGCCGCATCCTGTTGACCACATCGACCTCGGGGCTGTTCGGGAATTTCGGGCAGGCGAACTATGGGGCGGCGAAGGCGGCGATGCTGGGGCTGATGAATGTGCTGCACATTGAAGGGCAAAGCACGGCATCCGGGTGAACTGCCTTGCGCCCACAGCGGCGACGGCAATGACCGAGGGGCTGGTGCCAGATGCGGATCTGGCGCTGCTTGACCCCGACACGGTGTCGCCTGCGATGCTGTTCCTGACCTCGACCGATGCGCCGTCACGCGTGGTGATGGGCGCGGGGGCCGGGGCGTTTTCGGTGGTTCACGTGCTGGAGACGGCGGGCGTCTGGCTGCCCAAGGCCGAGCGGACGGCCGAAGGGCTGGCACGCCGTTTCACAGAGATTGCGGCGCTGTCCGGGGCGGCCCCCCTGGGGTCAGCCTTCGACCAGACCGCCAAGGTCCTGGCCTTGGCGCGGGCAGCAGGGCCAGATCGGGCCGCCGCGGCTCAGCAGCCGCACTCTTCCCAGGTGACGACGTCGACATAGGTCGCGTTCATGCCATTCCCCCAGATCGTCACGACGACTTGCGACCCGCCCCGCAGGATGTCGGCCTTTGCGGCCGGCGACAGCGAGCCGCGCTGCAACATCCGCTCCAGCACCGCCCGGGCATCGGCATCGTGAAACACCGGGTCCCATTCGTCGCCGGGTTGGGAAATCCCGAACCGGTGATAGTTGGCCCGGTCCTGCCGCAGCACTTGCGAGGCGTCGGAAAGACGTTCGCCCTTCGAGTTGAACAGGTCCTCGGTCCCGATATAGGCGCCGTAGGTTGCAATGACGCTGTCCGCCGCAACGGGGGACGCCAGGCAGACCAGAACAACGGGCGCGATTTTGCGCAGAATGGACAGCATCGGAAGACTCCACAGGTCAGGACACGGCCCCCGGGGCCGCGCGGGCAGGGTTGTCCGCCCGGGTTCCCAAGTCAAGCGGGCGGCAGGATCAGCACCGCGCGAAAATCGTTGACGTTGGTCAGGGTCGGGCCGGTCACGACCTGCGCGCCCGCGCGGGCAAAGTAGCTGTGGGCATCGTTGCGGGCCAAAGCCTGTGGCGCCCCTGGTGTTTTCAGGGTGTCCGGGCCGATCAGAGCACCGGCGACCTCGGCTGCGCCGTCTACGCCGTCGGTGTCGCAGGCAATGGCATGGACCTGCGGGTGACCCTCCAGCGCAAGGGCCAGCGCCAGACAGAACTCGGCATTCGGGCCGCCGATCCCGTCGCCGCGGCGGGTCACTGTCAACTCTCCGCCGGACAGAAGCAGGATCGGCCGGTCGCCGGGGGCGATCCCGGCGGCAAGGCTGATCGCAAGCGCCGCCTGTTCGCGGGCGACGTCGCGGGCCTCGCCCTCGATCCGGTCGCCCAGGAGACGCAGGTCACAGGCGTCGCGCGCCAGATCGGCAGCGGCGGCCAGCGACTGCGCCGGGGCGGCGTAGATCACGTTCGTCACGTTCGACAGGCGGGGATCGCCGGGCGGCACCACGCCGGATGCGTCCAGCGCCCGCCGCACGGCCGGCGAGGCCGGGATCGCCCAGCGGTCCAGCACCGCCAGCGCGTCGGCGGGGGTCGTCGCATCGCCCACCGTGGGACCCGAGCCGATGAAGGCCGGATCATCCCCCGGCACGTCCGAGATCATCAGCGCCAGCATCCGCGCCGGATAGGCCGCTGCCGCCAGTTGCCCGCCCTTGACCCGGGAAAGGTGCTTGCGGACCGTGTTCATCGCCAGGATCGGCGCACCCGAGGCCAGAAGCGCCGCATTGACAGCCTGCTTGTCGGCCAGCGTCAGGTCCGTGGCCGGGGCGCACAGCAGCGCCGAGGCCCCGCCCGAGATCAGTGCCAGCACGAAATCGCGCTTTGTCAGACCCTGCAGCAGGTCCAGCATCCGCGCGGTCGCATCAACCCCGGCCTGGTCGGGAACCGGATGCGCGGCCTCGACAACCTTGATCCCCTGGCAGGGCCGGGCATAGCCGTAGCGCGTGATCACCAGCCCGTCGCAGGGGCCCCAGGCGGCCTCGAGCGCCTCGGCCATCCGGGCGCTGGCCTTGCCCGCGCCGATCACCAGCACCCGGCCCTGTGGCCTGTCCGGCAAGACCGCGGCCAGCGAGCGCATCGGATCGGCGACCAGGACGGCGCGGTCGAAAAGCTGGCGCAGGAAGCGGGCAGGGTCTTGCATGGGGCGAACCTTGGTCACGGCTGTCCACCCCGGTGTAGCAAAGTTGGGCGGCGTGCCGAGCAGTTTCCTGCCGCCTCCGGGACAAATTCCGTCATCGGGTCAGCCGGTGGGCAGAGCCTCGACGATCACGACATGGGTGATCGCGGCCCCAAACCTGTGCGCCTTGGCGGCGCGGTATTCCGGCGAGGCATGGCAGGCGCGGGCGGCCTCCAGCGAGGGAAATTCGATCACCACATGGCGGTCCAGCGGCGGGCCCTCCAGCGTTTCCGAAGGCCCCCCGCGCGCCAGGAACCGCGCGCCATAGGCGGCAAAGGCGGCGGGGGCAAGCAGTTGATATTGCTTGTAGGCCACGGGGTCGGTGATGGTGACATGGGCGATCCAGTAGGCGGTCATTGGTCCCCCAGCAAGGTCTGTGCAATCCGCGCCGCGTCGTCCAGATGGGCGCGCACGGCGTCCGCCGCAGCCCCGGCGTCGCCCGCCGCAATCGCCGCCGCGATCCGCGCCATGTGGGCGGGGCCCGAGGTTGTGCGGTCACTGGTCGCCAGCGTCAACGCCCGCAACCGCGAGATGCGGCCGTTCAGGCGCTGGACGATCTGCCAGGCGATGTCATGCCCGGCGGCGGCAAAGATGATGCGGTAAAACGCGGTGGTCGCGTCATGCAGCCGGGCGCGGGCGGGATCGGCCAGTGCCGCCTCGATCCCCTGCAGGGCGGCGGCAAGGTCGGCCTTGACCGCGGGGCTGGCCATCCGGGCGCAGGCGGCGGCGGCGTCCGCCTCCAGCAAGCGGCGGATGGCATAGACCTGCGCCGCCTGCCCCCAGTCCAGCCGCGCGACGATGGGACCGGCGCGCGGGGTGGTGTCGACCAGCCCCTCCGCCTCCAGAGTGCGGATCGCCTCGCGCACCACGGACCGCGACACGCCCAGCTGGTCGCACAGCGTGCGTTCGACCAGCCGGTCGCCGCCCTGGAACCGCCCGCCGATGATCGCCTGCCGCAAGCGGTCAACGACCTGCACGCGCAAGGTGGGGGTCACGTTGATGCGAAGTTCGGCGTCATCCATGGCCGGAACGCTAGCCGCGGCGAGGCGGTCCTGCAAGGAAAACTTGACATGTCGTATGTTGGTATACCAAGACTGCGGGAAAGGAGTGAGCCATGCCCACCAAGATTCGCAAGACCATCACCTGGGTTGAAACCGTTCTGGTCGAAGGCGGGCGTGCCGCGCCGACACCGCTGAAACTGATCGCGGCGGCGGCGGTGGTGACGAACCCCTGGGCCGGGCGCGGGTTCGTGGAGGACCTGAAACCCGAAATCCACGACGTCGCCCCCGAACTCGGCGCGATTCTGACAGCGATGATCCTTGACGCGGCGGGTGGCGCGGACCGGGTGGAGGGCTACGGCAAGGCCGCCGTCGTCGGGCTGAACGGCGAGTTGGAGCATGCCAACGCGCTGATCCACACGCTGCGTTTTGGCAACCATTACCGGCAGGCGGTGGGGGCCAAGACCTACCTTGCCTTCACCAACGTGCGGGGGGCTGCCAACACGCCGCTGATGATCCCCTTGATGGACAAGCACGACGAAGGTCGGCGGTCGCATTACCAGACGGTGCATTTCTCGATCCCCGATGCCCCTGGCGCGGACGAGATCGTGGTGGCGCTTGGGGCCTCGACCGGGGGGCGCCCGCATCACCGGATCGGCGACCGCTATCAGGACCTGAAGGACCTTGGCCATGACCGCTCAAACCCTGCGGCTGTCTGACGGGCGGGCGGTCCGCATCCTGGACCTGGGCGCGGGGCCGGTCGTCCTGCTGTTGCACGGCGTCGGCCTGCGGGCCGAGGCGTGGGAGCCGCAGATTGCCGCCCTTGCCGCCACGCACCGCGTGATCGCGGCCGACCTTCCGGGCCATGGCGACAGCGACCCGCTTGTCGTCGGAACGCCGTCGCTGCCCGACTACGTCGCCTGGGCCGCGCGGCTGGTCGCGGCGCTTGGCACGCCGGTCGCGGTTGCCGGGCATTCCATGGGATCGCTGATCGCGCTGGGGCTGGCGGTGGACCGCCCCGACCTTGTGACCCGCGCCGCCCTTCTGTGCCCGGTCTTTCGCCGCAGCCCCGAGGCGCGGGCCGCCGTCCTTGCCCGGGCCGAGGAAATCTCTGTCGGGCGGGGCGGGATCGACGGCCCCCTGTCGCGCTGGTTCGGGGATGAAACCAGCCGCCTGCGCACCAAGGTCGCGGGCTGGCTGCGCTCCGTGCCGCAGGCGGGCTATGCGGCGGCCTATCGCGCCTTTGCCACCGGGGACGCGGTCTATGCCGACCGGATCGGCAGCATCACCTGCCCGCTTCTGGTACTGACCGCAGAGGGCGACGCCAATTCCAACGCCGCGATGACGCAGGCCTTGGCCGCGCTGGCCCCCAAGGGCCGGGCGGTGGTGATCGCGGGCCATCGCCACATGGTGCCGATGACCGGGCCGGATCTGGTGAACGCGGCGCTGCTGGACTGGCTTGCCGCCCCCCGGAAAGAGGCTGCCGCATGACTGTCGATCCCCGCGCGCTTCGCGATGCCTTTGGCTGCTTCATGACCGGGCTCACCGTGGTGACGACAGTGCAGGACGGCAGGCCGCTGGGCTTTACGGCCAATTCCTTTTCCTCGGTGTCGCTGGACCCGCCCCTGCTCCTCGTGTCGATCGCCAACCGCTCGGCCAATCTGTCGGCCTTCACCACGGGCGCGGGCTTTGCGATCAACATCCTGAGCGAGGGGCAAAAGGACCTGTCGGCCCGCTTTGCCCGCCCGGTGGACGACCGTTTTGCCGATCTTTACTGGCGGCATGGTCCGGCCGGGAACCCGGTTCTGGCGGGCGTGTCGGCCTGGTTCGACTGCAGGCTGGAGCAGGCCGTCCCCGCCGGTGACCACACGATCCTGATCGGCCGGATCACCGGGTTCGAGGCAGGCGATGCGCCGGGCCTGGGCTATTATCGCGGGGCCTATGTCACCCCGGCGACCACGGCGGCACAGATGCCTGCGGGGCCGGATGTGGTGATCTCGGCGGTGATCGAGGCGGACGGCCAGGTGCTGCTGGTCGATGACGGACGCGGCGGGCTGTCGGTGCCGATGGCGCGGGTCGGGACCGACGGCGTGCAGGCAGCGCTGACGCGGCTTCTTGCGGCAGTCGGGGTCACGGCGGGTGCGGGGTCCATCTACGCGGTTTATGAGGACGCCGGGACCAAGACCCAGCACATCGCGCTGCGCTGCCCGGCGCGGCCCGGCAAACCCGCGCAGGGGGCCTTTGTCGAACTGTCGGCGGACGGCGTCGCCGATATCACCGACCCCGCCCTGCGCGCCATGCTGCTACGTCTGGCGGACGAGGCCCGCGTGGGGGCCTATGGCATCTATTTCGGCACACATGAAACCGGCCGCGTGCAGCGGCTGACAGAAGGACTCTAGGCCATGAAGTTCTCGCTTTTCGTCCACATGGAGCGGATCAGCGACCAGGACCGCGAACCGCAGCTTTACGCCGAGATGCTGGAGCTGTGCCAGATGGCCGACGACGGCGGCATGCACGCGATCTGGACGGGCGAGCATCACGGGATGAGCTTCACCATCGCGCCCAACCCCTTGCTGAACCTGGTCGACCTGGCGCGGCGGACAAAGAACGTCCGCCTTGGCACCGGCACGGTCATCGCGCCCTTCTGGCACCCGATCAAGCTGGCCGGTGAGGCGGCGATGGCCGACATCATCATGGATGGGCGGCTGGATCTGGGGATCGCGCGCGGGGCCTATTCCTTTGAGTACGACCGGATCATGCCCGGCCTGGACGCCTGGAACGCGGGCGGGCGGATGCGGGAACTGATCCCCGCGCTCAAGGGTCTTTGGGCTGGGGACTATGCGCATGACGGCCAGTACTGGCAGTTTCCCGCCACCACCTCGGCCCCAAAGCCGCTGCAGCAGCCCGGGCCCCCGATGTGGGTCGCGGCACGGGACCCGAACAGCCACGACTTTGCCGTGGCGCAGGGCTGCAACGTGCAGGTCACCCCCCTGCACCAGCCGCATCACGAGGTGGTCAGCCTGATGGACCGCTTCAACGCCGCCTGCGCCGCGCACCCCGATGTGCCGCGCCCGAAGATCATGATCCTGCAACATGGCTATGTCGCGAAGGACGCCGCCGATGCGGCCCTTGCGGCGGATGAGCTGAACGCGTTCTACTGCTATTTCGGCGCCTGGTTCCTGAACAAGCGCCCGATCCATCAGGGCCTGATCGCCCCCCTGACACCCGACGAGATCGCGGCCCATCCGTTCTATACCCCGCAGGTGATGCGTGACAATCTTCTGATCGGCGAGGCGTCCGAGGTCATCGAAAAGCTGCGCAAGATACAGGCGTTGGGCTATGACGAATTCTCGCTTTGGATCGACAGCGGGATGAGCTTTGCCCGCAAGCGTGACAGCCTGCTCCGGTTCATCAACGACGTGATGCCCGCTTTCGCCTGAAGGAAAGAAGATGGACCGTTTCCAGCAGCTGATCGACGGCGTGTTCGAGGATGGCGCGCAGGGCTTTGACAGCCTTGACCCCGCGACCGGCACCCCTTGGGCGCGGATGCCGATGGCGTCGGCGGCGGATGTGGACCGCGCCGTCCGCGCCGCGCACCGCGCGTTTCATGCGCCGGACTGGGCCGGGATGACCGCCACCGCGCGGGGCAGGCTGCTCTATCGGCTGGCCGATCTGGTGCAGGCCGCCGCCCCCCGGCTGGCGGCGCTGGAGACGCGGGATACCGGCAAGATCATCCGCGAAACCAGCGCCCAGATCGCCTATGTTGCGGAGTACTATCGCTATTACGCCGGCCTCGCCGACAAGATCGAAGGCGCGCATCTGCCGATCGACAAGCCCGACATGGAGGTCTGGCTGCGCCGTGAGCCCGTCGGTGTGGTGGCCTGCATCGTGCCCTGGAACAGCCAGCTGTTCCTGACCGCCGTCAAGCTGGGTCCGGCTTTGGCCGCCGGTTGCACGGTCGTCCTGAAAGCCAGCGAGGACGGCCCCGCCCCCTTGCTGGACTTTGCGCGGCTGGTGGTCGAGGCGGGCTTTCCTGCGGGGGTCGTCAACATCCTGACCGGCGGACACGAAGCCGGGCAGGCCCTGACCAGCCACCCCCTTGTCGCGCATATCGCCTTTACCGGCGGGCCGGAAACCGCGCGCCATATCGTCCGCGCCTCTGCCGAGAACCTGGCCAGCACCTCGCTGGAGCTGGGCGGCAAGTCGCCCTTTATCGTCTTTGACGACGCCGATATGGACTCTGCGGCCAATGCCCAGGTCGCTGGCATCTTCGCGGCGACGGGACAAAGCTGCGTCGCGGGATCCCGGTTGTTGGTGCAGAACACGGTCAAGGGCGCCTTCCTCAAGCGCCTGAAACAAAAGGCCGAGGCGATCCACATCGGCGCGCCGCAGGCGATGGAGACCGAAGTTGGCCCCCTGTGCACCGCCCGCCAGCGCGACCGGATCGCCGGCCTGATCGCCCGGTCGGTTGCCGCAGGGGCACGGGTTGTCACTGGCGGCACGGCCCCGGCAGGCCCGGGCTTTTTCTTCCCGCCGACGATCCTCGACTGCCCTCAGAACTCCCCAGCCCTGCAAGAGGAATTCTTCGGCCCCGTCCTGTCCGTCCAGGGCTTCGACACCGAGGCCGAGGCGTTGCACCTTGCCAACGCCACCGCCTACGGCCTGGCCTCGGGCGTCTTCACCCAAAGCCTGACCCGCGCGCACCGGATGATCCGGGGGCTGCGCGCCGGGATCGTCTGGGTCAACACCTACCGCGCCGTGTCACCGATCGCGCCATTCGGCGGCCATGGCCTGTCCGGTCACGGGCGCGAAGGAGGCATGGCGGCGGCGCTGGACTATACCACGGTCAAGACCGTCTGGCTGCGGACCAGCGATGCGCCGATCCCCGACCCCTTCGTCATGCGCTGACCGCGAACGCCCACAAAGCAGGCGCAGCCCCCGGTCGATGCCAGCTTTTGCGGCAGCGGCAACGAAATTTCGGGCAGGCCAACCCTGACCTTGTGCCGAATCGGGCAAGAGTTTTACTACTTGGTAAAAATCCAGCGACCAAAACCAACAAGGGATAGGGAGTCAGACAATGCGGAAATCCTTCACGGTCTCGCGCCGGGGGCTGCTTCTGGGCGGCGCGGCAGCGACGATTGCTGCAAACCTGCCGCGCGCCGTCCTGGCGCAAGAGCCGGTCAAGATGGCGGGCATCTACACGGTGCCGGTCGAACAACAGTGGGTCAGCCGCATCCACATCGCCGCCGAGGCGCTGAAGGCGGCGGGCACGGTGGATTATACCTACACCGAAAACGTGGCGAACACCGATTACCCCCGCGTCATGCGCGAATACTGCGAAGCGGGCGTCAAGCTGATCGTGGGCGAGATCTTCGGCGCCGAGGCCGAGGCTCGCGAGGTCGCTGCCGAATACCCGGACGTGGCGTTCCTGATGGGCTCCAGCTTCATGCCGGACGCCGCCGCGAACCCGAACCTTGCGGTCTTCGACAACTACATTCAGGACGCGGCGTATCTGTCGGGCATCGTCGCGGGCGGCATGACGGCGGGCAACATCGGCATGGTCGGCGGCTTCCCGATCCCCGAGGTCAACCGGCTGATGAACGCCTTCATGGCCGGTGTGCGCGAGGTCAAGCCGGATGCGAAGTTCCAGGTCAGCTTCATCGGCTCGTGGTTCGACCCGCCGAAAGCCAAGGAAACCGCCTTTGCCATGATCGACGGCGGCGCGGACCTTTTGTACGCGGAACGCTTTGGGGTCAGCGATGCCGCCAAGGAACGCGGCGTGCTGGCGATCGGCAACGTGATCGACACGCAAGGCGACTATCCGGACACGGTCGTCACCTCTGCCCTCTGGCACTTTGAACCGACGTTGAACGCCGCCGTCGCCGCTGTGCAGGGTGGCACCTTCGCGGCCGACAACTATGGCGTCTATTCCTACATGACCGCAGGCGGCTGTTCGCTGGCCCCCTTGGGCACCTTTGACGGCAAGGTTCCGGCCGAGGTCATGGCGATGGTCGCCGCCAAGGAAGCCGCGATCAAGGACGGCAGCTTTACCGTCGCCATCGACGACAGCGAACCTGCGTCGTCGTGAGCCAGGACCAGGGGGCGGAGGTTGTCCTCCGCCTCGACCGCATCACCAAGCGCTTTGGCGCGCTGACGGCGAACGACGCCGTGTCGCTGGATCTGCGGCGCGGCGAAGTCGTGGCGCTTCTGGGCGAGAACGGCGCGGGAAAGACCACGCTGATGAACATCCTGTTCGGGCATTATGTGGCCGATGACGGGGGCGTGCAGGTCTTTGGCCAGCCCCTGCCCCCCGGCAATCCCAAGGCCGCGCTGGCGGCGGGGGTGGGGATGGTACACCAGCATTTCACCCTGGCGGGCAATCTGACCGTGCTGGACAACATCCGCCTCGGGACCGAGGGGCTGTGGTCGCGCGGGGCCCATGGTGCGCGGGCGAAGGTCGAGCGTCTGTCGCGCGACTTTGGGCTGGCGGTGCATCCCGATGCCAAGGTCTCGCGACTGACGGTCGGCGAACGGCAACGGGTCGAAATCCTCAAGGCGCTGTATCGCGACGCCCGCATCCTGATCCTGGACGAACCCACCGCCGTCCTGACCCCGCAGGAATCCGACGCGCTGTTTGCCACCCTGCGCAAGGCGACCGCGATGGGGCTTTCGGTGATCTTCATCAGCCACAAACTGCATGAGGTGATGGCCATCGCCGACCGCTGCATCGTGCTGCGGCATGGTCGCGTGGTCGGCAGGGTGGACACGCACGCGACCGACAAGGCCGCACTTGCCGCGCTGATGGTGGGGGGCGAGCTGTCCCTGCCCCGGGCCAAGGCGCGCGCGGCGGGGGCCCCGCTGCTGCGGCTGGACGCCGCCAGCACGCCCGATCGGGGCGCGGTGCCGGGGCTGAAGTCGGTGACGCTGGAGCTGCGGGCAGGCCAGATCACCGGGCTGGCGGGTGTGTCCGGCAACGGACAGGCCGCGCTGGCCGAGATCATCGCCGGGCTGGCGCTGCCTGCGTCGGGTGCGGTGCAGCTCCACGGCGCGGCCGTCCGCGACTGGTCGCCCCGCGCCGCCCTGGCCAACGGGGTCGGTCGCATCCCCGAGGATCGCCACCACCAGGGCAGCATCGGCGATTTCGACCTGACCGAAAACGCCGTCCTGGAAAGCTATCGCACGCGATTTTCGCGGCGCGGCTGGATGGACTGGCGCGCGGCCAGGGCCTTTGCGGAAGAGATCATCAAAGGCTACGACGTCCGCTGTCCGGGACCCGAAACGCGCATCCGGCTGCTGTCCGGCGGTAACATGCAAAAGCTGATCCTGGGCCGGGCCATGGCGTCCAGTCCCGACATCATCCTGGCCAACCAGCCGGTGCGTGGCCTGGACGTCGGCGCCATCGCCTATGTCCAAAGCCAGCTGATCGCCGCCCGCGACCGGGATGCGGCGGTGCTTTTGATCTCTGAAGACCTGGATGAAATCATGGGCTTGTCGGATGTTATTCATGTGATCTCTGAAGGTCGACTGTCGCCCGGTTTCGCGCGTGGGACGATGACGGCTGCGGATCTGGGGCTGTGGATGGCCGGGCAGAATTTCGGGGACACCCATGCGGCTTGAACCTATCGCCGCCCCGTCCACCGCGCGCAGGCTGGGCTTTCCCGCCCTTGCCCTGGGCGCGACGCTGGCGGTCGCCATGACCCTGGCACTGATCGCCGGGGCCAATCCCCTTGCCGTGCTGGGCCAGATCGTCACCGGCGCGCTGGGGTCGAAGCTGGCCGTGCTGGAGACGCTGAACCGCGCGACGCCGTTGATCTTCACCGGCCTTGCCGTGGCCGTCGCCTTTCGCGCGAAGCTGTGGAACATCGGCGCCGAGGCGCAGCTGTACGCCGGGGCGATCATGGCTGTGGTGCTGGGGACCGGGGCCTTGGGCAGCCCGCTGGTGCTTCCGGTGTCGGCCCTGGCGGCGATGCTGGCGGGTGCGGTGCTGCTGCTTGGCCCGGTCCTGCTGAAAACCCGGCTGGGGGTGGACGAGGTGGTCACGACCCTCCTTCTCAACTTCATCATGCTGCTCTTGGTCAGCTACCTTCTGGAAGGCCCGATGAAGGATCCCATGGGCATGGGCTGGCCAAAGTCCACCGCGCTGATCCCCGAGGCCCGCTTGCCCCGCATCGTCGAAGGCCTGCGGCTGCACTGGGGCTTTGCGCTGGCGATCATCGCGGCGATCGTGGTCTGGGTGATCCAGACCCGCACGACGCTGGGCTTTGAAATCCGCGCCGTGGGCCAGAACCCCGAGGCCGCGCGCTTTGCCGGGATGCCGGTCAACGCCATCCTGCTCAAGACCGCGCTCTTGTCGGGCGGGCTGGCAGCACTTGCCGGCTGGTCCGAGGTCGCGGGGTTGAAGGGACATCTCAGCCAGGACCTGTCGCCCGGCTTTGGCTATACCGGGATCATCGTCGCCATGCTGGCGCTCTTGCATCCACTGGGGGTGGTGGTGACGGCGATTTTCGTCGCCGGGATCTTCGTCGGGTCCGACGCGATGAGCCGGGCTGCGGGCGTGCCGACCTACATCGCCGACATGCTGATGGCGACCGCGCTTCTGTGCATGGTGCTGGCGATCCTGCTCACGCGGTTCAGGGTGGTGCGCGGATGACCGAGATTGTCGATATCCTGATCTCGGCCAGCTTCTGGGCCGCCGTCATCCGCATCGCGTCACCCCTGATCCTGGCGACGATGGGCGAGCTGATCTGCGAACGCGCGGGCGTGCTGAACCTGGGGATCGAGGGGATCATGGTCATCGGCGCCTTCACCGGCTGGATGGCGGTCTACCAGGGGTTGCCCTTGTGGGGCGGGGTCGCGGTGGCGATGGGCGCGGGGATGCTGTTCGGGCTGCTGCAGTCCACGCTGACGGTGCCCTTCGGGTTGTCGCAACATGTGGTGGGGTTGGGAGTGACCCTTTTCGCCACGGCATCGGCGTCTTTCGCCTACCGGCTGATGCTGCCCGAGGTGACCAGCCCGCCGAAGATCGAACCCTTCAAGCCGCTGGATATTCCGGTCCTGTCCGACCTGCCCTGGCTGGGCGAAGCGATCTTCCAGCAAACGGCGCTGACCTGGGCGGCCTTTGCGGTGGCGGGACTTGTCGCCTTCACGCTGTACCGCACCCCCCTGGGTTTGGCGGTCCGCGCGGTGGGCGAAAACCCGGCGGCGGTCGAGGCGCAGGGACTGTCCG
>ENA-UOWO01005333-UOWO01005333.1-activated-sludge-metagenome-genome-assembly--contig:-NODE-5333-length-13696-cov-4.383476_pt1 | contig 13696 bp, 11 predicted proteins | sample MGYA00238148_ERZ761564 | MGnify/ENA primary metagenome ERZ761564 (study PRJEB28885, sample SAMN05720194) | activated sludge metagenome | isolation source: Anaerobic digester | place: USA...
ATTTGTTCACTTGGTTTAGGAAATGACTTCCCCTCTAATGATGATACAGCCCTTTCGATTTCGGTAAGACAGTTCACGCAAAGACATCCAAAATAGGTATTGCTCAAAAATTTCTTTGAAGCATCGCTCAAAGAAATTTCAGAACATTGACAATTACCAATATCTCCTACCTGGCATTCAAATTCTGAAGCACATCGTTTGCAAGCAAGAATTTCATGTTTGCTGGTATGATCTTTTGATATGTTTAACGATTTACTCAAACCAGCGTCATTTCGATAAACCAATAGTTTCCAATGTGTGAAGCTGCTCCAAAGTTAACATCAATTCTTTTTTTAAACAGTGGGGCATTTACCACGAGTGTGTGATATTCTCCATTTTCACCACAGACGTCAACTTCGATTTTCTCCAGCTCATCTATTAAATCCTCATCAATTCTTCTGCCTAAGAATTTTTCACCCATTGTTTCGTTACAAGAAACGATGTAGGTTTCAATTCCTGCATCAAGCATGTGGTATACAAGTTCTTTTCGGTCTTGTTTCCATAAAGGTAGAATAGCCTCTATACCTGCAGCCCGGCAAACCTTTTCTTCCCAATCGCGATGAGCTTGCAGATCAATATCGCCAAAGACACCAGCGGTGATAAGGTAATCTGATTTTAGTTCTTTAAGTGTTTCGATAAAGACGACTTCATATGATTCCCAACTCGCAGGTTTGGTTACAATGGGTAGATCGATCATGCTCGCTTGGTTTTCCAGAATGGCTTTTGGAATAGCATGACTCCTGCTTATCATATTATTTTCATTCATCATGTTGAGTAATACCATGGGAGAATGCCCTTGCTCGTACGCTTTCATCAGCGCAAAGCAACTGTCTTTTCCACCGCTCCAACTTGTAAAGAATCGATTCATTTATGAATATATTTCAACTGTAAATTCAATTTTGATATAAGTAAGAGATGTAGGTTTTGAAGTATACGGTTCCTAACCTACATCTCCTTTAACTGCTTTTTTAAAGTTTAAAAGAAACTCCAGTGTTTACATTGACCCTCATGGTATTGTAACCATATATTTCTTCATACTTCTGATTCAGAATATTCTTAGCATCCATAAAGAGTTTAATCTTTCCATTGATCAATTTGTATTCTGCGTAGAAGTCCAGCAATTGGTATGCATAAAGGTCAGCTGATTTTGTTGAATAATCGGTCATGTCAAAGAAAGTATCTTTACGATTACCAACCAGTTTTAAATTCACACTGACGTAAAAGTTGCTCAACACCTGATAACCAACGTTCATTCCAAAAGAGTTCTTGGGTCTTCGAATGAGATTGTGATAGGTCGTATCGGTGTTATTGAATGTCTTTGTAGTCACCTGGCCATCAACAAATGCATAGAATCCCCGAATGGTAAGCTTATCATTTACATTTATTGTTGGCTCGATTTCAAAACCGAAATCATCTTGTTTGTTTAGATTAACAAAACCGGTATCACCGTAAAAAATTACATTATTAATTTTGCGTGAGAACGCAGTTGCACGAATGTCAAAAAATTTACTTGGTGAGAAGTAGTGAACACCTGCTTCTGCACTTTTACTCTCCTGTGGTTTTAGTTTATCGTTGGCTCCATATTGACCGTAGAGTTCATTCAGCGTTGGAGCTTTAAAGCCCGTGGAGTAGTTGGCAAATATTTTCACTTGTTTCTGTATGAGATAGGAAGGATTGATACTATAGGTAAAAGCGCTACCAAATTCAGAATGATTATTATACCGTCCGCCCAATTCGGCTGAGAATCCGCTGAGGTTTTTAACAAAGAATGAAACATACGGACTACTAATATTGATAGAGGGATTTTTCTTCACCGCATTTTCATCTTTCATATTAAGATGCTGGTAATTTATCCCGACCAGTAGCTGAAGGTATTCTCCCAAATTTTGATTTACATAGACTTCTGCATTATCAAAGTTTCCATGGTAGGAATATTCACCATATTGATTTTTGTAACTGCGATCGGTTTCGTTTCTTCCATATTGGATATTGATCGATCCTTTCGATAAGGTATATTGTCCGGTTAGCCCATAGTTTATAAGTGTTGCTTTGTTAACTGCAGTCGGGTCATCAGCGAACGCACCTCCATCATAATCACCTTGGAAATCCGTATACCGAAAGAAGGGACGTATTGATAGATGTTGAGTCGGTTTGATGCCAAGATTAATCTGAACTGAATTTTGATCGAAACCATCTTTATCGAAATTACCATTTCCACTTTCATCTTTAGCTTCGCTGATCCCATCCGTTTGAAAGCGAGTGTAACTTAAGTTGTAGTCGATTAATTTTGTTCCTCCCGCAATCCCGGCATTACCTTTAAAGGTATTGTAGGTTCCATAGCTAAGTGATCCGAATCCACCGATGGCTTTGTCATCTTTCTTTTTTGTGATGATGTTGATGACTCCTGCTATGGCATCCGTTCCGTATAGAGTTGACTGACTGCCTTTCAGAATTTCAATTCGTTCTACCTGATCCACCGGAAGCAAACGTAAATCAAATGCGCCACCGGCACCAGAAGGATCATTTACAGGAATGCCATCCAACAGAATTAATGTGTATTGTCCAGCAGCGCCACGAAGGAAAACTGATTTGTCTTTTCCGGCATTGCTGTTTGCCCCGGTGATGGTTAACCCTATTTGCTCGTTAAGTAATTGAGCGATGTCTTTACCTGAACTGCGTTGCAGTTGAGCTTCATCAATAACGGTAAGGACTTTACCTGTTTCTACCTGGTTCTTCGGAAACTTTGAAGCGGTAACAACCACTTCATTAAGTGCGCGTGTGGAATCTTGTTCTTGCTGGGCGTTGGTTTGATTTGGTGCCAGCCACCAAAGGACAATTAAAGTTATTGCCCAGACTTTTCTCTCTTTTTTCATTTTGAAAAAGTTTAATGGTTTGAAAAAAGAGTAAAAGGCTGATATGAAACGTTGAGTAATGGACTACAAAAACCAAAACACTCAATTGAATCACAGTCGCTTTTTACCCGAAGCACTGAATTAAAATGTGTAGTGGCAGGTCTCCTGACTTACTCACTTTTTGCGTCTTCCCGGGATATGAATTACCCCAGTGACTAAGATTGCAAAAAGCTTTTTACGAGCTTACAGTAGCGGGAACTGTTCAGGATTTTAACCTGATTCCCTTTTAATCAAATGATCGTGTAACGAGCATTTGAACCAATACTGGTGCAATGATATATAATTTTTTTGAAAACTTATTCGATCAATTTTGAATACAGCCAAGCTACTGTTTATGATAGGACAAAAAAATCCCATCGTTTCTGATGGGATTTTCTATTTATAATTATTGAAGTTGAGATCACACTTGATTAATCAGGTGGCTCACCATTAACTATTAACCATTAACCATTAACTTTTTCTTCACTACCAGCGCTTCTTTTTTGAATCGCCACCGTATCCACCGCCACCACCACTTGTGCGTGGGCGTTTAGAATATCCACCACCATCTCTGCTTCCTCCATCTCTACTTCCTCTTGAAGAAGATGATGAACTGCTGCGCTTGTAATCGCGACCAGATGATTCTCCTCGTGAATCACCTCTAGAACTACTTCCATGTGATCTTCCTTCAGTTACCTCAACACGTACCTGACGGCCTTTGTATTCTACACCTTTAAAGCCATTGAAGATAGCTTCTGCCTGATCTTTATCGACTTCAAAGAAAGAGAATGCTCCTTTCAATTCTACTTTACCAATGTAACGTCTGTCAACACGACAAGACTCTTGTATGAAGTCAAGCATTTCTGGAACTTCTAATCCATCCATCTTGCCTAAGTTGATGAAGAATCGGTTGCCACTTGAATAGCTGTCGTTTGAACTATCGCGTCTTGCACCTCCTTCAACATTCAGATCGGGAGCATTGCGATAGTAATCTAAAAAGCGATTGAACTCAATAGAAGCAAACCGCTTAATCAATTCCGATTTCGTTAAGTCTTTCAATTCAGCTTCAACAGCTGGAAGAAATTCTGCAATCTCATTGTCGTTCACTTTCACTTCGCGCACCTTGTGCATCAACGCCAGTAATTGTTTTTGACAAACTTCCGGACCCGTTGGAATCGTTAATTTTTTGAAGGTAGTCTTTAACGATTTTTCTAATTGCTTTACTCTTCCCAGTTCACGTCTTGAAATCATGGCGATTGAAACACCTTTCTTACCAGCACGTGCAGTACGACCACTTCTATGGGTATAGAATTCCAATTCATCCGGAATGTTCTGATGAATAACGTGGGTAATGCTATCCACATCAATACCACGAGCGGCAACATCGGTTGCTACTAATATTTGCAGTCCGCGTTGACGGAATTTATTCATTACACGATCGCGTTGTTGTTGTGTAAGATCACCGTGAAGCGCATCGGCACTGTAGCCATCTTTCATCAACATTTCTGCAATGCGTTGTGTATCGATACGCGTGCGGCAAAAGATCAATCCAAAAATATCAGGATTGAAATCCAGGATTCTTTTAAGCGCAAGGTATTTGTCTTTATCCTGAATGATAACATAGGTATGTTCAATGTTAACGTTACCTGTGTTTTGCTCACCTACCTGAAGTTCAAATGGATTTTCCATGTAGTTCTTCATGATGGCACGTACTTCGCGTGGCATGGTAGCAGAGAACAACCAGGTATTTTTTGTGTCGGGTGTAAACGAAAGAATCTTGTCGATGTCTTCCTTAAAACCCATGTTCAGCATTTCGTCAGCCTCATCTAACACCACGTATTTAATGGTGCTTAGGTTGATGGCTTTACGATCAATCAAGTCGATCAATCGGCCAGGAGTGGCAACAATAATTTGTGCGCCCTTCTTAATTTTTCTGATCTGATCGGTAATACTTGCGCCACCGTAAACGGCAGCAATGTTAAAGTGTCTTAGCTTTTCAGAAAACTTCTCGAGGTCGTTCGCAATTTGAACCCCGAGTTCGCGCGTTGGCGCAAGGATAAGGGCTTGTGTGTCGCGACTGGAGTCGTCTACTAAGTCTAAAAGGGGCAAACCGAAGGCAGCCGTTTTACCGGTTCCGGTTTGAGCAAGGCCAACAAAGTCACGGTTCCCGGACAATAAAACAGGTATGGCTTTTTCCTGTATGGGCGTGGGGGTTTCGAAGCCGATTTTTAGAATCGACTCTGTAAGGCCTTTGGACAGACCTAATGATTCAAAAGATTTCATTAATTAATATTATGTAAGCAGCAAAGGTACAGTTAATTACTGACAAAACCGGAAGCATCCGCAACTACCAAACGTGAACTATGTTTTTATACGCTATGCAGAACATTGTAGGGAAGTAATCAACGTTTGCGGAATAAAGGGATGATGGAAGCTCAGGTTAGAAAGTTCTCTAAACCGCAGAGGACGCGGAGTTGAGCAGAGAGTAGTAGTCGGATTTGTGCTTCTTTAAACACCGAAAGGATTTTCTTGGTCATACAAATGTATCTACTCTGCGCCCTCTGCAGTTAATTATTTATTCAGCGATCGGAAGTTGAACAATGAATTCAGCGCCCTTACTTTTTTTACTTTTACACTCGATTGTTCCATTCATTGCATCAACATACTTCTTAACAATCGCTAAGCCGAGTCCTGAAGATTGCTCACCCGATGTAGGTTGCGCACTTAGTTTTTGGAACTTCTTAAAGAGATTCTTTTGATCTTCTTCATCTAATCCTTGCCCTTCATCTTTTATGGAGATATAAACATGATTCGATGTAGATCTAGCCGTGATGTACACCGTGCTTTCTGGATAAGAAAATTTCAGGCTATTTGAGATTAAATTTTCAAATACCTGTTTGGCGCAATCTTCATTGGCTTGTGCTATTAAATTTCCGTTGGGTGATGATTGCTTAAGCGTTATTCTTTTATTAGCGGCTTGTTCTTCAAATGATTTTACAATTGGATTTAGAACATCCAAGATGTTGATTTTCTCCAGGTTTATCTTCTCGTTTTTTTCTATGGATTGGATATCCAATATTCGGCCAACTAAATCAATGTTTTGTTTGGCAACATCTTTTGCCCGAACAATAATTTCGAGCTGATCGGCTGACAGCCGATCCGGTTCTTGGGTGAGTAGTAAGAGAAGTCCTTTGATTCGCTTGAGTGGACTGCGTAAGTCGTGTGAGACAACTCCAATCAATTCATTCTTGTCTTCGTTTAACTTTTGCAATTGTAAATTTTGAGCCTCTACAATCTTTCGATATCCATCGTGTTCATCTTTTAGGTATTTTACAATAGAGAATAGTAATACGAAAAGCATCGTTCCATTCAGATAGGAAACGAAATCGGCATTCGTTACAAAATAATACTTAGCGATGATAAAGAGCAGCCAGCAAAGAAAAGCAGGTAAATAAATCAATACTTTATTCCTGAAGATAGCCAGTGGAAAGATACTAAGTACTAAAAACATGTATTCTAAACTTCGGGTCGTAGAGAAAATGAAGGATACCAAGAAGGTGAACACATATGTATTTATAAAGAAAAGAATAGAAGCAAACAGGTATTTCTTTTTGTGATGAAGGTAAATATCCAGCATAAAGAATAATGCAAAGACAAACTCGATTGAGGCGAGTGTAGGACGAGGAAAAATAATATTGATTACGACAAAGACAAGAAGGATAGCAATAATGAGTACTGATGTCTGGTTGAGAAGTCGGACTTTGCGAACTTCTTCATAGGGCATGCTGTCAACAATGCCAATATTAGATAAGAGATTCCAGTTCTTCTTCACGTCAAAAAATCAATAGCTATTGCTCCATCATCAGTCCTCATATTCAAACAACCACTATTCAATAGCGTATCAATCGATCAAGGATTGACAATGCTTTCCTTTATATCATCAAAGTACCAAATTTTACCAAACATACCTACACCGACCGTTTTCTTTTCGCCCTTTACTCGCACCTTTACAAGGGAGAATACTTTATAGTCGGCTACCTGTAGGGCATCATCTTTGACTTCTACCGGCAGGTTCTTCGCGATTTCCTTAAACCTCTTTTTGTGGTTCGATTCATTCGGGTTACTGAAGTAGGCAATGGCCATCACAACAACAATCCCAATGAGGATCCATTTGAGTAGTGCAGAGAAAATCTTATAGGTAATGTAAACTGCTGCAATAATGACAATAATAACAATGACTGATTCCATGACAATAATTTAGAACTTGAAATTAAGAATTTCTCATTTAAAGTAAAGCATTAGACTTATAGCGGTTTGGTTTCTTTGAACCGCATTGCAATGAGGTTAGTGGCTTCTGTAAATGCAATGAAACCAGTATATTTGCCCATTAATTTTTTAAACTTCTATGAAGTCATTTTTTAAACTCAAGTTTAGTCAAAAGCATTTTCTCTTTGTTATTTTGTTGCCTGCGCTTTTTCAGTATTCATGTGCCTCGCATAAACATGTAAGCGCAAGAGAGGATACTGTTGGTAAGGTAATCACCACTGCGAGAACCTATATTGGTACACCCTATAAATATGGCGGCACAACACGAAGCGGAATGGACTGTTCTGGATTGCTACTCAATTCTTTTCGTGCAATTGATTTAACGTTACCCCGAAGTTCAGAAAGTCAAAGTAAAATTGGAAAGGAAATAAAGATGAGTGACCTCCAACCCGGTGACTTGGTTTTCTTTGCTACGGGTAGAAAAAAGAGAGAGATTACGCATGTCGGTTTAGTAACCGATGTGCGAGGAAAAAAAGATGTCAAGTTTATTCATTCCTCCAGTTCGTTGGGTGTTGTAGAAGCGAACTTGTATGCTGATTATTACCAAAAGCATTATAGGCTTGCGAGGCGGATTATTGATTAGTGTTGAGGTTCGAAGTCCGAAGTGTTGAAGTTATCGTCACTCGAATTACTTGTTCTATAGTTACTGCTAATTTGGTTGGAACTTTGAAAATTAAAAACACCTTTAGATTTCAATCACTGAGGGTTTAAAATATTCTTTTTTATGCTACCTTCAACACCTTAACACTTCGAACTTCAATACTTTAAAATGAGTACTCGCAGAGATTTTATAAAACTATCAGCATTAGGTGCAGCGGCATTACCTGTTTCAGACTTGCTTGCTAAGTCGCAGCCCACAGTAAATAAGCCTATTGTTATTTCTACTTGGAATTTTGGCTTGGAGGCTAATGCTGAAGCCTGGAAAGTTTTATCACGTGGTGGTCGCGCATTAGATGCTGTTGAAGCTGGAGCACGTGTTCCTGAAAGTGATTCTACTGAGATGTCTGTTGGGTTAGGTGGCTTGCCTGATCGTGATGGTAAGGTAACATTGGATGCTTGTATTATGGATGAACATGGGAATTGTGGTTCAGTTGCCTTTTTGCAACACATTGGCCATCCCATTTCCGTTGCGCGGATGGTGATGGAGAAGACACCACATGTTATGTTAGTAGGAGAGGGTGCGTTGAAATTCGCATTGGCCAATGGTTTTAAAAAGGAAAAATCGTTGAACAAGAAAACCGAAAAGATTTGGAAGGAATGGCTAAAGAAATCGGAATATAAACCGATAGCAAATATTGAAAATCACGACACCATCGGTATGGTGGCGTTAGATGTAAGCGGAAATCTATCAGGCGGATGTACTACAAGTGGGATGGCATTTAAAATGCATGGACGCGTTGGTGATTCGCCTATTATAGGTGCAGGCTTATATGTTGATAACGAAGTAGGGGCTGCCACTTCAACGGGAGTGGGGGAAGAAGTAATGCGCATTGTGGGTTGTCACCTTGTGGTGGAGTTTATGCGTCAGGGCCATAGTCCGCAGGAGGCATGTCAGCTTGCTGTTGAGCGTATCATCAAAAAAAATCCAGCGAAATCAAAAGAAGTTCAGGTAGGTTTTCTTGCACTGAATAAGAATGGAGAATACGGAGCTTACTGTTTACAGAAGGGATTTACCTTTGCCGTGCATGATGCTTCTGGAAATAAACTCTTTGATTCAAAAAGTAATTACTGATGAAAGTTGAGATCGTAGTGTATAATATTGAGTCAGCTCTCAAGGCTCAGGAAGGTGGAGCGGATCGCATTGAATTATGTGATAATCCGGGCGAAGGTGGAACAACACCCTCCTATGGAACGATTGAATTAGTACGGCAAAATGTTAGCATGGATGTTTTTGTGATGATTCGTCCAAGGGGTGGCGACTTCTGTTATAATAGCTATGAGTTTCACTCCATGAAGCGCGATATTTCACAATGCCAGAAACTAAGTGTAGACGGTGTTGTGTTTGGAATTTTAAATCCTGACGGAACGATTGATAAGAAACGCTGTAAAGAATTAATTGCACAGGCACGTCCCTTGAGCGTTACCTGTCATCGCGCATTTGATATGGCGCGCGATCCGTTTGAAGCATTAGAAGATTGTATTGAAGCTGGGTTTGATAGAATACTTACAGCTGGTCAGCAAGCTCAGGCTGTTAAGGGTGCAGATTTAATTGGTAAATTAATTATTAAGGCAAATGGAAGAATTGCCATCATGCCGGGATCAGGTGTAAATGAAAATACAGTAGGAGAGATCGTTTCAAAATCTAAATCAACTGAAATTCATTTTTCCGCAACTGCGTTCCGCGAAAGCGAAATGGTTTTTAGAAATCCACAAATTGCAGGAATGGGTTCGGATGAAGGAAGTGAATTTAAACTTCGTACTGTTGATCCGGAACGTGTAAAAAAAATAAGGGAGATTGCTGTGAAAGCAAAGTAGGTATCAGTTGAATCTGATACCTACTTCTCAAAATCTATCGCTGACCCCAGGAACCAAATCGTTCTCTTCTGGAATTTTTTCTGACCACGCTAATAAACTGTAACCGGTTTGGTTGACGCGTAACTTTAATAAATCCTTTTGCTTCTAAATCCTGCTTTACCTCAAGCAAAGGTCGGCTAATGTCTTTTGTTATAACACTTGCCAGACTTTCTTGCGCTTCTAAAAGCAGTTCCTGAAGTTCAATCGTTTCACGTTCAGTGAGCAAGGTTAAGATAAACTCACTAATCAAATCATACTCTTTCTTCGGAATGGTTTCACCAACTCTTCCTTTCAATCTCCACAATTCTACAGTCTCTTTTTCCATTATTTGATCACTCAACTATCTCCACGATTTAACCCATTATTATTTTAAACGATTTGCTTTTATTGGATACGTTCCAAACGTTCCGACTGCCATGTTGCCGCTCAATTCATCACCGGTAATAATTGCTTTTACCTGAATTACCATGGAGTTACCACCCATTGAAACTTCGTAACTAAATGCTAATTCATTTCCGGTAAGCGTTACGGAAGATAAATCGCTTTCTCTGTTAAACTGATTGTTTTTTATTTTTCCACTGAGTTTATCACCTTCTTTCACAAGTGTAATTACACCACTACCACCTTGAGGTGACTCCACTGTATAGTTCCAGACTCCAGCAGCATCAACAACAGCTGTAGGATCTCCTGCTACTACTTTTACGGCCCCCGCAGCTGCGGCAGGTCTGGCACCAGTGCCTTGACCAGGTGTAAATCCACCACCTCCACCACTACGTTGTTGTGTTGGTGCAGCATCACTTTGGCCACCACCCATATCTCCACCACCTTCTTTCAAGTCATCGTTGTTAATCGATTTTCTACTCCGTCTTGGCTTGGCATCAACGCTCATCTTACCTATACGATAACTAAAGTTTACCCGGAAGCTCATGACTTGCATAATATTCGTACTGCTCTGTGTGATGGTCGGAGTATTGGTTTCACCTTTTATTTTCATTGATGGTGTAAAGAAATTTTCTGCTCCAATTCCAATACTACCTCTTTTGTCTTTCAGATCTTTTTTAATTCCCAGACTATACATTCTAAACGCCCCTTGTGTTCCTTGCAACTGCACTCTGCGACCTCTTGCGAAACCAAAGAATTGAACTCCCCAACCGCTGCCTAAATCATAACTTCCAAAGGCTCTTCCACTTATAACCCAACCTTCATTTTTGGTGCCTTGTTTATTGTCCAGAACAGCGTAATACGTATCACCACCACCATTTAATGTGAGTTTGCCCAAATTGATGCCTACAAAAAGACTTACTCCATATGCGTTTTCGATACCGATATTCTCATAGGTAGTTAGAATCCGGCCATCATCAAGATTTTGACTAACACTTTGTATTGATCCAGTGGTGTTACGAACGAATGATGTTAAGTTTATCGAAGTTCCTTTTTTGAATGTGCTATATGATAATTCATAATTGTTGGTGTATTCTGGGCTTAACTCAGGATTACCTTGTGATAAGTTAAGCTGATTTGATGATTGAACATTAGGATTCAAATATTGAATGGATGGTCTTTGAATTCTTCTGTTATAGGCTACCTTAACCATTCCTTCTTTTAATTTCTTTGAAAGATTAATGCTTGGCACCATTACACCATAAGAAGGTATTTCAATATTGTCTTCTGTTTTTGTGTAAGCATTGATGGTAGTATACTCATATCGGGTTCCGGCTTTTACGCTATACCCACTCTTTGTTGTTAATGTGTATGAAAGGTAACTTGATAAAATGTTTTGATCGTAATTAAGATTATTGGAGAGTTGTGTATTATCCGATAATTCATAGATACCATCACCATCAACGTCAGAGTAATATGTAAAATCACTAATGGCTGTTCGCATAATACCCTTTCCACCAAATTCAATCATCTGATTTGTTCCGATAGGTGTTTGATAATCGGCTTGAATGGTGATCTCTTGATTATAGCTATCATTGAGATTTTTGTACCCCTCTGAATAAGGTACTTCATTTCTTTCTGTTGTTACGTTTTGAAAATCGTTGTTTCGGTTATTGCGACTATAAAGTGCAAGGAAACTGAATTCACGCTGAGGCTTATCATAAAGGCGTGTGTATGTTAAGTTTACGTCAACCGTTTCATTTACATCATTCGTCACTACATTACGAAGATTGCTGCCAGATGTCGTGTTTGTTGTATACAGATCATCTTGGTAACTCTTGCGATTGCGAGCACCAAAGCGTACAGATGCAGCGAGTGAATTCTTTTTGTCAATATCATAATCCCAACCCAATGTATAATTTCCAAACAGACCATTGTTTCTGGTATCTGCAGTTTGAACATTGAGAATTTCATTGTCATCAGAGTCCGTTATCAGCTGGCTATTTTCGAAATGGCCGGGAGTGTTATAGGTTGAACGACCAAAACCGCCCAATGAAAATCCCATTTTCTTGTTTCGATAATTACCATTCAAACCAAGGTTAGATCCGCGAAGACCAACTCCGGCATCAATATTTAATGTGGCACCTTGTAAAGTATTTTTCTTTGTTATGATGTTGATAATACCTCCTGAACCTTCTGCATCATATTTTGCCGATGGTGAGGTAATCACTTCGACAGATTTGATCTGATCTGCCGGAATTTGTTTTAATGCATCTGCAATACTCGATGCCATAATGGTTGATGGCTTGTTGTTGATCAAAACGGTTATGTTTTGACTACCACGCAAGCTCACATTTCCATCCATATCCACCGAAAGCATGGGTACTCTTTTTAAAACATCCGTTGCATCACCACCTTTTGTTGTGGCATCATTCTCGGCATTGTAGATAGTCCGGTCAACACGTTCTTCAATCAAAGACTTCTGTCCCTCAACCACAACTTCATTTAGAATCTTGGTGCTGGATGCTAATTTTACAAGCCCCAGATTCAAATCTTCTCTCTTATCGGTTACGGTAATGTTTTCAATATTTTGAGTCTCGTAACCAATAAAGGATATCGACACAGTATAAGTGCCTTCGGCAATTTTTGAAATGGAGAATTTTCCTTTATCATCACAAACAGCACCATCAACAGGTCTGTTGGTGGTAGGATCAATTAAGGCCACGTTCGCAAATTCTACCGGCTGACCGCTCGAACTATCAACGATAGATCCACTAATTGTTGTATTGCCCTTTTTTGATGTGGAGGATTGGTCTTGAGCTTGTAATCCAAAGGTAGAAACAAGTAAAATAATGAGTACTAAATTTTTCATAAACACGGTTTCATGTTGTTGCAAAAGCGCAACACTATTCTTTAACTGCAAAGGAATGATTTTGTTAGCCTTGTTTGGCTCTTATTAGACCATCGGGGATTTTAATTCGACAATCCAGAAGAACATGCGCTTTGGAAAAGAAATGTACAATCGTGCCTAACGGTCGATGAAATAGTGGGAGCGGTAGAATAGTGATGAAAAACGGGACGGTGCTTTACGGTTACGACTATATTTCGATATTAATTTTATTCATGCTCTATGCTCAATAGTTCATCTACTGTAAATCGCAATCGAATGTTGTTGATGCACCTTTCGTTTTGGTGCGTTTACATTTCCTTTTTCTTATATCAAATAAGCCGCTATCAAAAAGATCCGGAGATAGATTGGTCCAGAATACTCCTGGTTGTTTCCAATCAATTGGTTTTTATACTCATCATCTCGTATTTCAATTATTTCTTTCTCCTGCCCAGGTTTCTGAGGAATAGAAAGATCTGGATGTTTATACTTCAGTTTGTCATTGCCTTTTCTGTCGTGATGTTCGCGCGATTGCATGCCGAGCGATATTTACTGGATGGATATAGTGGGGAGGATGGCTACCTCTACAATCCACGATTTATTATTCAGGTTGTTACTACTAATTTCTTTATTGTTGCTTTTGTTGGATTATTGAAAT
>ENA-UOWO01005344-UOWO01005344.1-activated-sludge-metagenome-genome-assembly--contig:-NODE-5344-length-13683-cov-49.402113_pt1 | contig 13683 bp, 19 predicted proteins | sample MGYA00238148_ERZ761564 | MGnify/ENA primary metagenome ERZ761564 (study PRJEB28885, sample SAMN05720194) | activated sludge metagenome | isolation source: Anaerobic digester | place: USA...
ATTGAGTAAATGCAGATTTCACTCCTTCAAAGAAAGATAATGAACCACCTACTGTTTCCAAATAATCACCCCAAGCATTCTTTAATTGTTGAGTTGTAGTTGCTGAAGCTAATGCCAACCCCTTATATTTTTTCTCTAAAGCGTCTAAAAGATATTTCTGTGCTTCTGATTTATTCCCTGTTTCTACCAATCCCTTTATCGTTTCCTGCTGTGTTTCGTTGAACATCACTCCAGCTCGTCTTAATCGAGTCATTCCCAGAAGCGGATCGGCAAGCGAGATGCCGAGCGTTTTAGCTGCACCTTCTAAACTTCCCATACCTTCTGCCATATCCACCGTCAATGCTTGAACTCTCGGGAAAATCTCTTTGCTAATGCCATCAAATCTTAAAAGCGATTGAGTTGCTCCTTTGAGAATCTCCTCATCTCCAAAATTGGAAACATTTTGCAATTCGGATGCCATATTGCCTAATTCTTGAGTTGTCCAATTTACTGCTTGACCTGTAGAGCGTAGAGTTGTTTCTACTTGACGCATAGCGATAATTGCCTCATTATAATTCTGCAGTGACTTCTTGCCTATATCCAGAGCAGTAGTGAATGTCTTGTAGGCAATCGCAGCTAAACCTATGTTCTTAGCCAAACCCATAATACTTTTATCCAGCGATTTTACTTGCGTATTTGCCTTTTCTTCACCTTCTACGCCGAAGATCAGACGCAATTTCTGAGTTATGTCGTTCACGCTCTTCTCTTTCCTTGTTTGCTTGAGTTTTTCTTGCTATATTCAATTGGTCTATGAACCATTGTGGTTGGTTTTCCCACGAGCCCTCCAGCGGATATTGATGGAAACCATTGTTGATTTCCATTAGATATTGGATAATATACCGGCTGAGTGGCGATATGATTGGCATTCCATCGTTCTGATCGCATTCTTCTAATTTCTCACAATATCTGCATATAGCATATTTCAGTATCTCTCTATCTTCAAGGACGGTAGAACTCTGATTGGCAAATAAGAATTCTACCGCTCTTATTAGTTTTTTTCATTATTCTCAGTTCGTTCCTTGAGTTCGTTCTCGTGATTCATTATCTGCATATACACTTCATTATAGCCGTCCGGATTTTCCATAGCAAATAACTCCAATCCCTCTTCAGTAAGCGGATATTCCAATTCCCATTTCACTAAGCTATAGAGAATAGTATAGAATATGGCTACAAGTCCGCCATTGAATACACGATTGATATTGCCATCGGTAGTTATTTCCTGAGTAAATACCTTTTCTTCTATTTTGGCATTAAGCAAAGGAGATCGAACTCTTGCCGTAGCAAAATATTTGCCATCTAATTGAATTTCATATTCAAACGCTTTCATCCGAGTAGCAAGGCAATCCTTAAATTTATCCATTATGTTTCTTCTCCTTTAGGATGAAATTTGAATTGAGACACTATTCTCTACAATATCATTGACAATTGCTTTCATTGTTACATTGCTTTCAAATAAATCTCTATCAGGATCAGCTGAATCAAATGCTGTAACCAATGCTTGAAAATAAATATCCCAAGAACTCGTTCCAGTTCCAGAAACAAGTGTTATAAATTCCAGTATTTCATTATCAATCCCAATATCATCCATCGGATTAAGCTCAGTTGTTTCTTGCTTGAATAATCCTTTTACATTTAATTCGCCTTCCTGCCGAAGAATTATATCTCGCAATCTGGACATTGAATTAGTATAGCGTTTGGTGTCATCAATATATATATTTGTCAGAGTCAAAGAGAATTCAGTTAATCTGGTTGTTTCACCAAAATCACCTTGATAAACTATATCCCCAAATTGAACCACATCAGGGAAAGTAAGACCGGGATCAATTCCAGCAATAACTTGTTCTACTTCTCTTTCGTGATCGGTCATTCTACCTGTCATAGTGAATTCTATTACCTCTTTACTTCTGCCGGTAATTACTAATGAATCAACGGCACAACCTTTAGCAATATCAACTTTATATTTTGATTCTATTACTGTATCATCCCAAACCTTCATCATTACCAGCGATTTTGCTGTAGGTGGAGTATCGTCAAAAGTATATGTATGATCCACTGGAGCTTGATGAAACATTGCCTTAAGCAATATCTCATAATCCAGAGATAGTTTCCCCGATAGCGTGAAAGTTCCATCAGTAACGCCTTGAACTTGCTCATAGGCTGTTGCCTGAGAAGTTCCTGTTTTGTAATTAGTGTCAATCAGCTGTCTATCAGGATTAAGTTCTAATTTCACAGGCATAACGGTTAAATCTTCCCAACGAATTGATAAGGTCGGAGGGCTACCCGCTCCTAAATGAGTGTTCCCGCTTCCCAGCGATGTCTCCAGTCCGATTGCTACTCTGTATTTATTACCACTTCTATAATTTCCCATTTATTTCTCCTTTTTAGGGATTTTAATTTCGTTTGCAGAAATCTCAATTGGTTCAGAGATTTCCAGTTCTTTTTTCTTTTCTTGCTTGGGTACTTCCTTCTGGACAGGTTCATTGACTTCCAGAATATCAGCCACCATAGCAGCCACACTATCCTCTACTTCTGTCTCCTTTTCAGCAGATAATCTGTAGAGTTTGCCATTGCAAGGTATAATCCTTGCTGTTATCCCTTTTTTGAGTTTTACAATACGCATAATTACCTCGCATTCATATATTTAATGTTAAAATTTATGCTTGATATAATGTCCAAGTCACCCACTAATTGAGTCACAAATGGCATATCAGCGTGCCAATTAATTGTTTCTAAATTCACTAATGCGGTCTTAGAATTTAATCCCGAGCTGTTTAATATTTTGCCAATTGCGGCATAGAGAACATTGCAATGCTCTTTCGTTTTATTGATACCATTTTGAGTAATAATAAAGATAGATATATCCAGAAGCTGAGTCAATATTCCACCATTATCGTTTTCTGTGGTCTCAGAATTAAGCAAGATGAAGCCAAAGGGATTATTATTGCCCGAGAATATTAAGACCTCCGGTAATATACCCACCGTTCTACATCCTGCTTCCCGAAGAGCAGCCAATATTTCATCAGTTATATCGGTTATTTGATTCGTCATCTATTTGCCTTCTTGTTTTTTACAGTTTGAAGTTTGGCAATCTTCTCCAGATATTTATTACCATCGGTTTTATTGAAGCCAAAATGTTCTCGCTTAGGGAGATGAAAACCTCCCGTTTGATGTAGCAAAGCTACTCTTGCCCTGTTTTGATCCGCATAATATAGAATAGCTGCATTCGCTTGAACCTCTATACTGAGAGAACGGTGCATTTGTCCTGTATCCTGAAGAGTAACCACAGAAGAACCTAATCCCCTTGTCTGCATTATCCCACTTTTGTATTCCTGGGTTGCTGCAGAATATTCGTGGAAGGGTTGGTGATTGATATCAATCCCGCTTCGAGTGCGTTTCACTATTTCGCTTCTTGCTGACATTCCCAGTTCTCTCCATTCTGACCGGGAGATTTTTCCCAGCTTGAATATAGGTGAATTATATTTGAACTCTATCATCTTGTCACTCTACCGCTGGTTATCAGAAGTGAACCTGTATCATTATCAGTTCCTACTCTCATTCGGGAAATAGCACTGGCAATTGCGTTCTGATATGCTCTGGCGTATGTCTCTGCCTTCATCTGATGCATTTGATTGAAAGTTCCAAGACCCAAATCACGATAAATCAATTCCAATGCCTTCATATCACAAGCAGTAAGGAAGGTTTCTGCATTTGTAATTAAATCTAATGCCTCTTCATCTGTGGAAGCGTCTGTGCGATTATAGAGGATAGTCAATATATCATTCTTTACTGCTTCTCTTGCCAATTCCAGTTTTGCATTCCAGGTTCTATTTACTTTGGCAATAATCCAGATATTCTCAGTAAGCGTAAAAGATGTAGTTTTGCCATCTTCTTTCAGAACTTCTATTTTTGTTCCATCTCCTTCCATCAGGTTGGAGACACCAAATAATGTTTCACCTTCATAATATAATATTGTATTTATCTCGGCTTCGGGAATATCCCATTCTCCGGCAACCTTGATTTCTGAAGTATGAGATATACCGGCTGAATCATTATAGACAATAGAATCAATAGATTTATTTATATCTATGATTTTAGCTGTTTTATTACCTTGAATCGCAGGAATAGAATCATATCCAGCTAATTCGTTGACCTCTTTTTCCCATCTGGAGATTGTTTCCAGAGTTGAAAGAAGAGTAGTATCATTCCATTTCATTTTTCACTCAATATTGGGAGGCAGATTATCCTTATCTCTGCCTCCCTGAATTATTACTTTATCTACGCACTGAAAAAGCTTCAACTTTATCATCACTTTCGTTGGCACAGGTGACATAAGTCAATTTCAAATATCTGGCAGAACCAATTAATTTTGCCGGAATATTGAATTGACAAATCATTTCACCAGAGTCCCAGGAAACATCTGTTTGAACACCTTGTTTAATCAGAATACTGGGCAAAACAGTAGTGACTGCGTTAGCGGTCAATCCCACTGTAGGTCTGATTTCCAGAGTAGCACCCGAAGCAAGCTCTACTGTGGTAGAAGCAGCACAGACCACAATATGTAGTCCGTCATCTGCAACTGCATCCAATTTAATAGTATTAGTGCTATCGCCAGATTTAGCATCAGGTAAAGCCTGATCTTCAGACAGAATCTGATCTATTGCGAATCCATATTTTTGATAAATAGCCATTATTTACCTTCCTTCTAATCCAAATCAGTAGTTTCGGTAGCGACCAAAGCGTCTTCCCGATGGATAGGAACGCCACGCCAAGTAGCCACATTGTTATTGTAATCAGATGATTCAGCATACATATTCAATTTAACATCTTTGATTTTAGCTATTGCTCTACGAGCAGTGGCATTGCAATAAATTACGGTATTGCCGGAATCAGCTTCTACTGCATCAATCAAGGCATTCATATCATCTGCTGTAGGCAAATGTCCACCATCAATCTGGGTAATCGCTGCTACAGATTTTGCACTGGGAATTACCAAGGTAAAATAAGATGAGAATATCCATTTGAAAATATTCATCTGCTTATTTGTGGTAGTATCAGTTACAATCGGAATGGGCTGATTCGGAGTCATATCAATAACCTGGAGCAATTCTGTATTATTGAAACGCAGAGAAGCACCATCAAATTCATCCCATCTAACTGCAAAGATCGAAGAACGATAAGCAGTTGTCGCTCCCTTTTGAGCTATTACTTGTCCCAAATCTTTAGCGTATTGATGGAATCCTTTGAATGCCTTTTCATAACCAAAGCTCGGGACATTGCCATAAAAGACGGCTTTCGCTAAAGCATTGGTCAATGCAGCCAAAGCTGCAGTATAATTGTCTTTAAGCCAGCCCTCTTTGCCACCAGGATATTGAAGGATTGCCTGATAATCATCAAACAAATCAAAGACCAATTCCTTGAGGTCAATTTGGGCAGTATTTACATCTACCTTTTGAGGAACAATTCCTTCTCCGATTTCTCTAAAAGCAGCAGTAGGGAGCGAATTAAAGTAACGGAATTTGTGTTTAATTCCGTGTGAAGCTTTTGCTACTGTGGCGGTCTGTAAAAGAGATGATCGTTTCAGTAAATCAACCACAATAGGTTGATACTCGTTTCCTACACCCCAAGCAGCAGCTAATGCCTGTAAGTTTGAAGTTGTCGTTGCCATAATAATTTCCTTTTTTTATTTTATTGGTTTTTTTGCTAAGCCGATTATTGCATCAGCCGTAGTTTGCGGAGTCATACCGTCTTGAGCTTTACTTTGAGGATAATTAGGATAATTTCCTTTTTCCTCATCAGATAGAACTCCAGTTGAGACCATAATGTCATAGAGATCGAGATTGTATTTTGCATCGGCAACAGATAGTTCTTTGCCTTCTTCTGCTTTCTTTAGTTTGCCCAATACTGTCTTTACTCGCTCATATCTCTTATCGGTCTCTTTAATGCTTGCTAATTTCTCATTTGCTGCTTTCCAACTGGAAAGTATTTCCTGATTTTGATTAGCAAGATACTGATCATATTGTTCTGCTTTGGATTTGAACTGCTCAAATTCTTTTTGTTTTTCAGTCATCTTTTCCGTTTTATCCTTTTCTATTTCCAATTCCTGTTCCAGTTCTCGTATTTTTGTTTTTCGAGAAGCAGATTCCCGATTTGCACTCGAAAGTGTATCCAATATGTCAGTTGCCTCTCTCGTGGCATCCGCCAAAAGAGCACTTACTTCTGCAGGAGCATCCGCTCCCAATTTGTCCTTAATCTTATCCAAGATTTCCTTGATAGCCATTTTTTTACCTCGTATTTATTTTATTCTTCAGGTTCTTGAACTTCAATTTCAAGAACGGTAGAATCTACTATTGGGGCATCAAAACAATCTTTGAGTGCAAGAATGCGGATTGTCCCCACTTTTGCTGTCCCTGTAGTTGCTATTTCAATTTCTGTATCTGATACTTTTGTTATAGTATTAAAAGCTAAAGTAGTCTTTCCAAAATCAATGATCCAATTATCTACATCTTCAGATAAAGTATCCGCAAAAGTATTTTTTGTGACATCAATAGCTATGGCTGGGTCAACATCTTGTCCACTAATAGTTGATTCCGTAGTAAGAACCGGTGCAGCTAGTTTGCCTAATACACCCTGGATGATTATATCTTGGAGAGTTTCATCTGCTTCAACATCAGCCAATACTTTATCAGAAATTATTGTTTGTAATGTTTCATCTGCTTCAACATCGGCTAAGATGTCTGCCTTGAGCTCACTAACAGGATGATATTTTTTCTGATTGCCCGAATTAGCAATTAGAATACTGATTGAATCGGTATTTTTAATATTCATTTTTACCTCTTGTGCATAAAATAATCATATTTGTTTTAATGTCAAGCTTTATTTTCATCATAAAATTCTTTCGTTATCTGGACGAAGGTATGTCGGCAATTATACATCCGTTCGTCGGCTGTTCTTGCCTCAAATTCTTCTCTTTCATCATCAGTGAAAAATTCCTTATCCAGCCCTTCAATGCAAGCGGGTCGGTTCAGGTCATCTGTGGGACCAACATATTGCCAATATTTCTCTCCGGTATATTCTTCAGCGGAAGCGTATTCCACTGCTTGGATGAATTTTGCCCTGGTGGTATTGGCGTAAGTAACAGAATAGCGAACTAATTTATTATCCAGAACTTCAGCTATTTGTTTTATCGCTACTTCTACTTTGCCTGTTCGCACAATCGTATCCATCACTATACCTGTAATCTGCTTCATAGCATCTTCTGCTACACTGGCAAACTGAAGCTCATAAAGCGAATTAAGTGCCTTCAATTTATTTTGTGTTTGGAGGGTAAAGCTAATCGGGATGGCTCCGGGAGATCTTTTGCTTTTAAGTGCCTTAAGTAAATCGTTTTCCTTGTTTTGTAGTTCTGCAACTAAATCATAATACCCCGCTTTCTGTAATTCTTCCATTAGGACAAAATAACTCTGACTGGCATATTGAATATTATTAGTAGTATATTCCAGATTTCCGCCTTTCCGATCGAATTGATTCAGAAGCGAGTTCAAACTATTTCTCATTTTTTTAGCTACTCGTTCCATATTTTTTTCGAACCATTGGGTTTGATCGTCAATTGCGGTAGAATATAAATCAGCCATTATTCAAATATCCCGGGAGCAAAAGTAGTTGGGTTTAAAGTTTGTTTTTTACTGGCATCAATTTCAGACACTCTTTGCTCCGCTTCTTCTCTGGTCATATCCGGATTATGTTTCATAATTGCCTCCGCTCTATCCATTGTGCCATTCGTCAGTCGCATTGATATGATTTGTTCTTCTTCTATCGGATTGGCAGCAATAGCTATGTCATTGAATTTGATATTAAAATCAATATCTTCAGGTAATCTTTGTGAGCCATAATAATTCTCACATTGACATATAAGATTCGCCAATTGCCGCAGGGATTCAATATAGATACTTCGCTTATCCTCGTTATGATCAATCACGCCTTGCATTGAAAGCTTCAATTGATAGCCGGAATTGAAAGTAGAAGCTTGCCTCACTGCAGAGGTAGATAACCCAAGCAGTGAAGCAGTAAAATCAATGTTCTGATTAATAATTTCCCAGACCTGTCTCAAGTCCACATTAGGATTGATATAATACATTTTCCCACCGGCTTCTCCACTGACCGGATCACGAGGAATATTGATATGCCTGGTGAGTCCAATTATCAATTCACGATTATCCGGGAATCCTTCTGTGCAGAGAGTAGCAAAGGATTGATAATCAAGAGCTAAATCAAGATTGGTAAGCTGAATATTAGTGCGGAGATTTTGGGGAACAATTGAATTATATTCTTCATTCCAGAAGCAATTAAGAGGATAATCCAATTCAAACCAGGCAATAGGAATTTTGCCGTAAGGATTGGGAATAGATTCTTTTATAATTTTATCAATCTCATAATCAGTTTTTAGTGTTGCTTCTGTATAAGTTTCTGTAGTCCAAATTGCCCAAATATCAGTCCGAGCTGGCAATAGATTATTACTCTGGGTGTTAATGCGATACATCACCTTAATTGGGGTATCGGGAAAATTGCCATCAGTAATTACAATACAGCGATCTGGTGTCAGAATATCAAGTCCCACCTTTTTTGTAATTGGATTCCAAATCGGGATAACACCAATCTTTCCACAGAGTTCAGTAAATCTATCTATAATCTTGAGCTTGCCAAATAAATTCGCTTGATCAAATACAATAGAAATTGCGTCTTTAATATTTTGATTATCTGTATCCGGTTTAACTTCCGGATCTCGCTGAAAGATTTTAGCAAGCTGAAGAATAAGAGATTTCGTCAATGGCACGGTGATAATGTAATTATATATATCCTTGAAGGTTGCCGGGTATCTTTTCTGCATTTCTTCTTTTGTATATTCATATTGATTATTATAATAAAAATCAATATTTTTAACAGCATTATTCATTCTTACATTATTATCTTTTCTTAGTGCTTCTGCCTTGCTTTGCTCTATTATATTCATTAGGCAATTCTCCAATCATTTTCTTTGATTTTATTTAGATTTATTATATTTCTTAAGGCGTCAGAAATATGGGTTAGCATCGTATTCTTTTCTTTCTCAATCATCCCATTTTGGTCTGTCGTCACTTGTTCCAGATCTGCAATAAGATGAACGCAGGTCGGATCAATTACTATTCTATTATGAGCAAATTCTCCATTAGTAATATTGAGCGACCTGCGTTGCGAAATGCCATGCCTGTATCTTAATTGCCATCCCTTTCTCGCCAATATTTCCAAGTCACTTATATAAGCATTTGTCTCTCTCGCCGAACCTGTGCAATCAGGATAAATAACAAGTAATCTATCTGGATAATTAATAGCAATTAAATCAGCCATTTGGTATGTATTTGAATTGCGGAGATAATATTCAGAAAAGACATAAAGTGTGTCACCTCGCCAATATCCTACTACTGCTGTCATTGGATCAACATTGAAATCAATACCAATCTGCAGTATGTCATTTGGCATAGGTGGTTCTACTTTTCTGATATGCTTATCACGGGAAAAAGCATAGTATGCCTGTATCCCATTCAGATTGACAAACTCTCCCCGGATATAGGCATTAACCATTTTCTCGTCATAGCTTGACATCAAGTCATCTATGTATGTTTGAGAGAGATATATATTATCGGTTGTTTTGGCTCTAATTAGTTTAGTCCCTGGATTTGGTTTTTCCTGAAGAACTTCATAACAAGTTGAAAATCCTTCTGGAGAGCTGACCATAAACAATTGACTATCTTTTCTGCCTCTCAATCTTTCCCTGAAGCGATTTACTGCTCTCATACCTTTGAGTTTCGGAATAATATCTATTTCATCAATTCCTGCATCCGTAAATGTTTCGCCAACTATTCTCTCAGGATATGAAATAGATTTGATATGCAAATCGCCGAAATCAGTTTTTATTAGAAGATTAGATATATTTGAAGTATAATTTATTTTGCATTCATCAAGTATTTCACAGAACGGGAAAAAAAATAGAGATTTCCCCATTTCGTAAGTTGGATAACCAATCCCTATATTAGATTTGCCGATTGCTCCCGGTCGTTTTGTGAGACAAAGTAATGCTTTGTAGAGAAAACTGATTGTTTTTCCTGAGCCGAGACCACCTACTAACCCCAAAGTCCTTGACCAATCATTCAAGAATTGCCATTGATGCGACAAAAAATCCTCTTCTCGTAATCTAATTGTTATCACTTTCTGCCTGCTTTTTTGGCACTAATATAACTGTATAATTTTTGTTCACATCCTCATCCGGCATTGGATTATCCTTCTGATCGAGATATTGTTTTCCGAGCCAAACTAAAAGGGTAGGATTATGTTCTTCAATCGCTGTCTTGACCTGAGCTTCGGACAGTTTCATCTTCATTGACGAAAATCCTTTTTTATATGCCTTGGAAAACTCAGAATCTTCGTCTTGCATGGCAGCTCGGATTGTATCTACGTGGCAGCCGATCTGCTCAGCCATTGTGTCGTATGTGGCACGGAAATAGCCAAAAATCTTAGCCTGCTTAGGGTCCAGCTCAATGCGAGGCCGGCCTGTGGGTTTTTTAGCTTTAGGATTTTGTTGCTTTTTCATACTTCATTCTTTCTATTATTTGGTTTTTTGTTTCCCATGCCTTTTTGTATTCCGTATTTGCAAAAAGCTTTGAAAATCCAGTAATATGTTTTAGCTTTAAAAGCTCTTCTGGCTCCATCCCAAGCTCATTACACACGTCCGCATCACTCATGCCTTCGTCAAGCATCTTAAATACAAGGTTACTCATACCATCTATGCTGTGTTCACCTCTTGCTCTGTTGTGCCTAACAGTTGCAGCCATTCTTTCTGATATGTTTTTGTCAATAACTACAATTGGCAGCATCCCCATGTTTCTGTCAAATATATCCTTTTTTGTTTTACAAACATAGTACCGGTGGAATCCATCAACGATAACGTATTTATCTTTTTTTTTGTCATAAATAGTGACAACTGGCTGAGTATATCCATCTTTTTTTATGCTTTTATACAATAGCTCCATTTCCACTGGAGCAACTGAGTTTGGGTTATATCCGTTAGGCTCTACTTTTTCTATGGGCACCCACATAACATAGTCTATTGGCTGTTTTATTGGGCATTCTTCATGCAGTGCCTTTCTTTCTTTGTTTATGATATCTATGGTTTTCACTTATCCCTCTTTTTATTGTTTTTATTTGTTCTTGCGTTAGGTATTTGGAATACTTTAGCATATCTTGCTTATATATGCCCCTATTGAATTGGCGAAATGCATTTACGTGCTGAGAAAGCCTAAAGTTTTGTATTTTTGTAAAGTCCCAATCAGAGGACAATATTGTGTTTATTGCCACTTTCCAAAAGTCAGATTCTATGCCCTGATCTTTTTCTATAAACGAAAACTGATAGTCATACTGTATTTGTTTTTCCCACTTCTTCCTATATTCGTCTTCTTGTATTATGTTTTCCGCTAAATAGTAAGCATACTCTTTCCACGATTCAAATGCTTTTGGCAATGTTGTCGGGCATGCGAATGATTTGGATTTTATTTGTTTTATTGTGTTTGCCCCATCTATCCTGTTTTGTAGCCTTACCCATGTTTCTGGCTCTATTTCCTGCACCACTGTTAGGGACTTTAACGCTGTTTCGTGGTGCAGGTTTGATATTCTCATCCCGTTCACTGGAATTCCAAACCTAAACATTTGATCATACACCTTGTTGTATTTTGAGCCAGTGCTTTCAATGTATTTCCACACATCAGTATAACTCCAGTCATATATTGGGTAAAAAGTGTATTGGTTCTGCCTTTTATTTAGAACCTTACCCCACGTGATCCAATTATAAGTTACCCCTCTTGTTAATGCCATTGCTCTTTTTGGGTTTTCTTCTGCCCTTACTCCTGCTATGTAGCATGCTTTTTTGTTACTAAAATCCTTTTGCATAATGGCAGCAAACAAGTCATGGAATCTATCTTTGCCGTATGTGTTTACCTTTATAGAAATATCGTTTTTGGGATGTATCCATTTGTCTTTGTTTTTTTCATCCCAACAATAAGCATATCTATTATAGCTTGACGCATTATTTGTTATTACCATTGGCATTTGATACCACATTGGGATAACTTCTGGCCTCCCCATCACTTCTGTCATATAGTCAACTGTCCCTTGCCACTCTGCTTCTTGGTCGATCCACATTACATATAGTGGGAGCCTGTTTTTTTCTTTAGCAATGGATAGGCACAGCTCAAGACACACAGTGCTATCTTTGCCTCCGCTCATGCTTACTATTATCACGGGAAATTCATCAAATAAATAGCTAATTCTGGACAAAGCAGCATTTAAGACGGTTTCTTTTTTATAGATTCGCATACTCTACTCTTGTTATGCCGTTTTTGTATTGTTTAGCTATTTTCCCGCCAAACGACAAATGAGCATTTAAGCTTTGCTTAGTGCAATTAGCATATGCGGATTTTGCACCGTTATTTTTGGCGTATTTTATTTTATGCGATAGGAGTGCATGGAATATCCCCTTTTTTCTCATTGAAGGGATAGTATATGACATTTTGAAATATGCTTTTTTCCCTTGAAATATTACTCCAGTAACAGCCACTAAAATGCCGTTATCGTAATATCCAAAAATTGTTGCTTTTTCAGATAGCAAAATACCGTCTTTTTTCATGTCATCCATAATTGGCAGCAAGTCTTTGAATGCTATTTTTTTAATCACATTTGGCTCTATTTATTAGTTTTGTTTCGCATACTGGATTTCCCATTGTCCAGTATTTATACCCGTTTGCGTAATAATAGATATACGTCTTTTTAAAAAACCTCTCAGGCACTCCCAGTTCTCGTATTTTCTGGACTACGTAATCAAATGTGTTAGAGTCCCATGTTTCTCTTAGTGTGTAATGGTGGGGAAGTTTCGGCATGCTTTTAGCAAACACGAACTTTGCATTTTTGAGAAGAGTGTCAATATCAGGGTTTTTCAATATAGTATTCATGGCCGCACTCTGGGCATATCAATTCTAAATATTGCTTATCGTCATTTGTCTTTGGGCTTATATCTGTATTTTCAACATCTTCGTCTGTTGTATCGGAGTCGTCAAAAGATGGGTTTTTTACATCTATCTCTGGCATATCCATGCCAATTTCATCAAAGTCAAATTCGCCAAACTCAGCGGACAGCATATCGAAATCCCAATCCCCGAATTGCACATTATCCCTAAGGATGAACTCCTTTTGCTGCTCAGGAGTGAGATCAGTGGCAGCGATAGCCCACTCATCGGGTATTTCTTTCATGCCGAGCTTTCTAATAGCTGCGAGCCGCTGGTTGCCACCTAATACGTGCATGGTCTCTGGATCGTAAACTATTGGGCGCAATTTCATCATCTCAGGAAATGATTCAATTGAACGCATAAGTTTTTCCAGCTTGTCGGGCTGTATCCTGCGTGGGTTGTTTGGGTTCATCTTAAGCATTGATGTTTTCATATATCTTGTCCAAAACCATTAGACAAAATAATCAGCATTAATTATTTGTCAAGCAAAATATGATTTTGGTAATCCGGCAGCATCGCCATAAGCACTAAAATTCCTTTCGATACTGGGTAAAAATCT
>ENA-UOWO01005346-UOWO01005346.1-activated-sludge-metagenome-genome-assembly--contig:-NODE-5346-length-13682-cov-4.929331_pt1 | contig 13682 bp, 10 predicted proteins | sample MGYA00238148_ERZ761564 | MGnify/ENA primary metagenome ERZ761564 (study PRJEB28885, sample SAMN05720194) | activated sludge metagenome | isolation source: Anaerobic digester | place: USA...
ACGGCTCATTTCCCCTATGGACAAAAATCGCGCGAAGAGGTGATACGATACGCGACAGAAGCTACCGGACGTCTTATTGAACGCTTTAATCCGTCCATTGTCATCGTTGCCTGCAACACCATTTCCGTCGCAGCGCTTGCCGCCCTGCGTGAGCGATTTCCCCTCCCGTTCGTGGGAACGGTGCCGGCCATCAAACTCGCCGCCCGGCAGTCCAAAAACCGCCGGATAGGACTTCTCGCAACCGAATTGACGGTCAATGATCCGTATACAGACAACCTTGCGGCGACCTTTGCGTCAGATTGTGACATAGTGAAACGGGGTGATTCGATTCTTGTTTCGCAAATTGAAAATGGCCTGGTTACCGCGACCCGGGAAAACCGGTTACACGCGATAACTCCTGCTGTTGAACATTTCCGTAAGGCAGGTGTTGATACCATTGTTCTTGCCTGTACCCATTTTCTTAATGTGACTGAAGAAATTCAGGAATTAGCCGGACCCGATATAACCGTAATAGACTCGAGAAACGGTGTTGTCCAGCAGGCCTTACGCCTTGTTCCTCCCGACAACAGCCTGAAAAACGGGTCCGTGTGCCATACAACCGGAGGTTTGTCCTCCGATGTTGAAGAGCGCTACCGCAAATATGCAGCATGTTTTGATATTTGCTGGGGAGGAGTTCTGTGACAGAAGCAACCGTACTGGGCGGAACGAACAATGTATTCGATGTGGAAGACGACGACGGCCATGTCCGATCCTGCATCATCAAGGGAAAAATACTCAAAGGTGTAGAAGGATATTACAACCCGCTGGCACCCGGAGATCGGGTTATTGTCGATCCTGATGAACTTGACGTGGATCGGGGACGCATCATCTCTCTCGTACCGCGTAAAAACCATTTTGTCCGGCTTAACCAGAAAGGGAATGCACCCCAACTTCTCGCAGCGAATCTTGACCTTCTCGTGATCGTAACGACGCCGAATGAACCCCCGTTTCGTCCCCGCTTCGTCGATCGCGCGCTGGTTCAGGCGGACGCTGAACACATACCGGCGGTTATCCTGCTGAACAAGGCAGATCTTGCCATCGATCCTGATGTATATGACCGTCTGTCAGACTGGGAGAGGATCGGTTACCGGGTGATGGAAGTATCCGCAAAAACACGGAAGGGTATGGACGAGTTTTCCCGTCTCCTGCGCGGAAAATTGACTGCTTTTGTCGGTCAGTCCGGAGTCGGTAAATCGAGTGTCATTAACACGCTCAACACGGATTTGAACCTGAGGACCGCGGGATTGTCTCAAAAGTACGGAAAAGGCTCTCATACCACAACAAAAGGAACCCTTTTTCACGTTGTTGATGGTAACGGAGAAAACCGGATCGACATCATCGACACACCGGGTGTACGACGGTTTGTCCTACATGATATCCCGGCAGAAGATCTTGCGCTCTATTTCCCGGAAATGGAAAAGATTGTGGGAACCTGCTCATGGGGCGCGTCATGCTCACATACCCATGAACCGGGATGCAAAATTCTTGAAGCGGTGTATGCCGGAGTCATCCATGAACAGCGCTATGAGAGTTGGAGAAGAAATCGGGAAGAGATTGAAACGGGGAGTCCCGCGGATTAAGCTCTGTCCCCAAACGGAGCTCTGTCCCTGAGCCGCAAAGCTCTGTCCCCATTGGGGCTAAATACAAGGAACCTTGACTGATGAACCAGCGAACGCTTGATATATTGGAATATCCCCGGGTACGTGAGGAAATTGCGGGATTTTGCATGAGCGCTGAGGGGAAAACCGCCTTTTTGCAGAATAATCCGCTAACAGACGATGCTGAGATAGCCCTGCTCAAGGAGTATGGTGCATGCTGGACGGACTATAAACTTCGTGAACTGTCACCTGCGCTTACCGGATGGCCTCCCGTGGCTGCATTTCTACCCCGTTTTCGTGTAGAGGGCATGTCTTTGACGCTTGATGAGCTTCATGCCCTCGGTCTTTTTTGCGAATCAGTACGGAAACTCCGAACCTGGAGTGAACAACGTGTAAAAGAAGAAAACTATAAAGCTCTGTCCCCATCAGGAACTAAACTCCTGGATCGTCTACTGGCAATCCCTGATCTTGGTGAGGAAGAGGCCGAGATTTTCCGTGTTGTTGACCGGGCTACCGGAGAAATACGGGATTTACCCGAGATTCGTGCGATCCGGCAGGAAATACGACGAATACGTCAGGATATTGAACGTCTGATTGGTTCGTACCTTTCTGATGAAGGATTGAAAACCGGGTTGCAGGCGAAACTTCCGACAATCAAGGACGGCCGGCAGGTAATAGCGGTCAAGGCCGCTTCGAGGAACAGGGTTCGGGGTATTGTTCATGAGGTATCCCAGTCAGGTCAGACTGTGTACATAGAACCAGAGGATGTTGTTTCGCGAAACAATGATCTTGTTGCGGAAGAAAATCACCTTGCCCGTGAGATTGCTCGTATTTTACGAGCTGTTACCGACAAGCTCTGTCCCTCGTATGATAAGTTTGCAGACGCACTGACCAATATGCTCTTTTTTGATGGCATCGCGGCGGCTTCTTCCTGGGGTAGAGCGCATTCCTGTTCCTATGCGGCAAAGACCCCTACGGATTCACAAGAAGAATCGGCAATACTTCTCAAACAGGCACGACATCCGCTACTCAGACGAGCTGCTGTTCCAATCGATTTGATTCTTACTCCCGGCGGGAGACAGCTCATTATTACCGGTCCTAATACTGGTGGTAAAACTGTCAGTTTAAAAACAGTTGCACTGTTGGCGCTCATGAATCAAAGTGGATGGCCGATACCTGCTGCTCCGGGCAGTTCTTTACCTGTTTTTGATTTCATCGGATGTGATATTGGAGATGAACAGTCTTTGGATCAGTCCCTCTCGACGTTTTCCGGGCACATGAAGAACATCTCGGAAATCTTGGCATCTGCCAGCGAAAAAAGCTTGATTTTACTTGATGAGCTGGGTAGCGGTACTGATCCCCAGGAAGGAAGTGCAATCGCCATGGCCGTTCTGGACGCGCTTATGGAGAAGAACCCGCTAGTTCTGGTCACTACACATCATGGGGTACTGAAAAATTACGGGTATACTCATGAAACGTGTCTCAATGCGTCAGTCGAATTTGATCATGATACCCTGAGCCCGACATACCGGATTGTCATGGGAATCCCCGGGGAGAGTCATGCCCTTGAGGTAGCTGCAAAAAATGGTCTTGACCAGGCGATTGTTGACCGGGCACGGTCATATCTTGATGAAGAACGAGCCGATGTTTCGGCGCTGATTCAAGGACTGACGTCAAAACATGAGGCTCTTGATTCTCTGGAACAAAAGAAGAAACTTGAAGAACGTACGATACTTGAGAAACGACGGAAAGTAGATCTGAAAGAACTCCAGCTGCGACAAAAAGAGATTGAATTGCGTGAACAAGGTTTTAAAAAGCTCACCAATTTGCTGGAGGAGGGGAGAAAAGAGCTTGAGAATCTCGTGCGGAAGGTTCGGGAAGGTGAGTTGACCCGGGAGAAGACGCTTGAAGTAAAAGCCTGGATGAGTACCCTTGATGAACAGATAGCGGGTGAATACAAAAACATACAGGATGAACGCAAGAAACTATTCGAGAACAAAGCCTCGTTTGAGGAACGTGTGGACACATCGTCGGGGGAGTCTTTATCCGGGGACAGAGCTACCCCTGACAAGCAACGGAATATCGCGGCCGGCAGGAGAAAAAAAGAAAAAATAGTGCCCCTTGTTCCCGGAATGGACGTGAAATTCGGGGAAAACATGCAACGGGGTGTTCTCATCAGGGAAGACAAGAAGGGAAAGTGGCTGGTTTCTGTTGGTTTGATGAAAATGACCGTCAATCAAGAATCGATTTTTCCGGTAGAACATGCCGGAACAGCTGCTAGCAAACCGAATATTGTTTTTTCTGCCGATATGGGGGACAGAGCTACTCCGGCATTTGAGCTTCGTCTTCTCGGAATGCGGGCTGATGAAGCTGAAAAAGCGCTTGAACGACAATTTGATCTTGCAATAATGAAGGGATTACGTGAATTTTCCATTATTCATGGAAAAGGACAGGGCATTTTGCAGCAACTTGTACATGATTTCCTTTCAGCGCATGCCGACCAGTGTGATTTTGTTTTTGCCCGTCCCGAAAACGGTGGTTCCGGGAAGACTATTGTTACTGTGAAATAAGATTTACCTGATCAAGTCTTTTTCCAGGGCTCAGAAATGATAATACCCTTTGATTTATCGAGTCGGAATAGTACCTGTTTCTGAAGCTTGGTGACGGTATATGGGACATGACAAATTTCAAGCTCTGTCCCCGGATGGATGCTTCCACGGACTTCAATGTACGCTTTGTCATTTGTGTCGATATTCGGTAGGTATGTCGGAATTTTTGCGTTTATCTCTGCCATTTTAGCCTTTATTGTCTCAATAGCCCGGGAGAGTTTATCGTTCTGATCATCCTTGTATGCTGTTTCCGCCTGTTGCAGCTTGATGCTGAGAATTTTCAACTGTTCGTTTGCGATGTCCAGCTCCTGCTGTACGGTAAAATTGGTACCGCACCGAATATATGTTTTTGCTCCTCGAGGCGTACCGATATCAAAGGCGATAACTCCCCCGATTACGATGCATTCACAACCGACCAGCTTTGCGTTTTCCCCCATGCGGATAACACCCATTGAGTATACTTTCGACTGAACTATACTGCCGGAAACGGTGATATCCCCGCGAACCGCGACTTTACAGTTTTGAATGTACTTCGCGGATAATGCTCCTCCGACCCGAAGAGCGCCTCTGCCTTTTCCCTCGATACCAGCTTGTACGATCATATCCTTTTTACAGACAATTTCTGTCACATCGACTACTTCGCTTGAGACAAGAGATCCTCCAGCGTATACCTTGAATCCGTCAGCGATTTTACCCTGGATAATGACGTCCCCGGGGAACACTATATTCCCGGTTGTGAAATCGATGCCTTTCTTTAACAGAAGGACTTCTTCGATTGTAATGACACCGTCACTCGAAATTGATAACCTTCCGCTTTTTCCGGCAAAGAGACCTTTTTCATGATCAATGACATTGGTCCCAGCAGAAAAAACAGGCATCTTCCGTGCTTCAAAAGGGGTTTGTTCTCCATACACATTTTGACCGGAAACGCCGGGAACGGTCGCGATACGTCGAGCAATCGGCTCACGAGCTTTGACAATGGAGAAAGCGCTTACCGCGTGCCAGTCGACACGTGATGCATCTGGATCAATTTCCGGTTTTCGTTCAATAAGATCTTTTCTAATAACAAAATGTTCGGGAATTTCGGTGACCGGAGGAATGCCCCGTGCAATAACGACGTCACTAATTGTGTCATGCGTCGTGTTTGCTTTAAAAATGGTTTCCTGTATTACATCATGCAACACACCAGTAATAATACCGTTTTCTTCAAGCTTGGCTACGACATTGGGATAGGTAAGAAAGTCTCCTCCCGACACAGGAGGATGAAATGTTCCGGTAACAGTCAGCTTATCCGGGGCAATCGAAACCTCAGCAAACCCGTCTTTCTGATCACCCTGGCGAATATAGAGGATAGTGTTTTCCTGGTTTTCTCGTTGCTCTTCGTCGCTCAAAGTACTCTCCCTATTCAGTATCGGCAGATAGATTGCTTGACATAACCGCTATTTTTATACATTATATATGTATAATTATTCAAACTTGGATGGCAGTAACCGGTGAAAGAACGACTCTCTCGTCTTAAAACAATCCGAAAGTTGATAAAAACCTATCGGATTGAATCCCAGGAAGCTCTTCTCGGATATCTTTCCCGGGAAGGATTCGCCGTCACACAAGCAACTCTATCACGTGATTTGAAACTCCTCAAGGTTGGAAAAATATCTGATGGTAATAATGGATATGTGTACACTCTTCCGGGTGACGAAGAACGTCAAGAATCCGAACAGACCGTCGTTCAGGATTTTCTACGCGGATACATATCCATTGAATACTCGGGAAATATCGTCGTAGTCAAAACATACTCGGGCCACTCGGACGTTGTTGCAACAGCTCTGGACAGTATGGGCTTCGATGAAGTACTCGGATCTGTTTCCGGTCGTGATAATTGTGTTTTTCTCTGCCTTCGTGAGGGAATATCGGGTGAGGATTTCCTTGAAACCTTAAAACTGAAAATTCCCGAACTGGATGATTAACCGTACCGATACACTTGTAATACCAATTTCTTTACACACAAAGGAGCCACAATGATTAACTGGAATAACTTTGATACGCTTAATTCGTACAAGAAACTACTTTCCCTGAATTGCAAAGTTGAACTCGCCAAAGTACTGAATCCCCAGCGTGTAAAATCATGCTCTGTCCCCATGGCAAAAGGGCTTGTGTATAATTATGCAGCGAAACAGGTAAATGAGCAGATTCTTTCAGTTCTACAGGAGCTGGCTGATGAGCAACAGCTCATCGAAAAGTATCAGTTGCTGCTTAACGGTGAGGTAATAAACACCGGAGAAAAAAGGAAAGTTCTGCATCATCTTGCACGAGGTCAATTGGGGACAGAGGTTATACATGAGGGAAGGAATCTGGGGACGTTCTATAGCGAACAACTTAAAAAAATCGAGTCATTTGTAAAAAAAGTACATGCAGGAGAAATAACCGGAGCAAAAGGTGACAAATTCAGCTCCATAGTTCAAATCGGTATTGGAGGTTCCGATCTCGGTCCACGAGCTCTCTATCTTGCATTGGATAATTGGGCAGTGAAAAACAATCGTAAGTTACTTAATGCCTCTTTTATTTCAAATGTTGATCCCGATGATGCTTTTGCTGTTCTTGGGGGGACAGAGCTTGCGAAAACACTCTTTATTCTCGTTTCAAAGAGCGGAACAACACAAGAAACGCTGGCAAATGAGTCTTTGGTAAAGCAGGCGCTTGTTGACGCAGGTCTTGACCCGTCAAAACACATGGTTGCTGTAACAAGCGAGACCAGCCCCCTGGCTAAAAATGACGGCTATTTGGCATCGTTCTTCATGGATGACTTTATTGGTGGCAGGTACTCATCCTCCTCGCCGGTTGGTGGGGTAGCTCTGTCCCTTGCGTTTGGGTTCAATACATTTAATGAGTTTCTTCAGGGAGCACACGAGGCCGATGCTCTGTCCCTTGAAAAAAGTATAATGAAAAATCCTGCGTTGCTTGATGCGCTTATCGGTGTTTATGAGCGCAATATTCTTGGGTATCCGGTTACAGCCATTCTTCCTTATAGCCAGGCTTTATCACGATTCCCCGCGCATCTTCAACAGGCTGATATGGAATCTAATGGTAAACAAGTAAATAGAAGGGGCGAGCCTATTTCGTATGCAACTGGTCCAGTACTATTCGGAGAACCGGGTACTAACGGGCAGCACTCTTTTTATCAGCTTCTTCATCAGGGTACGGATATAATTCCTCTTCAGTTTATTGGGTTTACCAGGAGCCAAACCGGATTTGATGTCGAAGTTGATGGATCCACGAGTCAAAAAAAACTTTGTGCAAATCTTGTCGCTCAGATAGTTGCTTTTGCTACCGGGAAATCTGACACAGATACAAATAAGAACTTTCCGGGAGAGCGGCCATCAAGTGTAATCAAGGGTACAGAGCTTTCGCCTGAAGTACTGGGATCATTGTTGGCACATTACGAGAACAAGATTATGTTTCAGGGCTTTGTCTGGAATATTAACAGCTTTGATCAGGAAGGGGTACAGTTGGGGAAAGTTCTGACCAAAAAGGTTTTGGCAGGTGATATGGATCCCACACTAAAAGCTTTTTCTGATTTTTTTGAAGTTTAATCTCTGATTTTTTGGGCAAGAACCCTGTTTTTCACTATATACATATTGTGCGGAAAAACAGGATTCTTCGTCAGGGCTCTCGCTACCATGTATCGGTGAGGGTGAACAATAAAGAAAAGCTCTTAACCTCTTTTGCGGCCAAGCAAATATTTCTAACAGTATTATGTAAGGCCCGGAAGAGGTATAAATTCACGATTGACGACTATGTAATCATGGGAAATCATATTCACCTGGTTATATTTCCCGGTAAAGACGAGTCTCTTTCGAGGATTATGCAGTGGATTCTCAGTGTGTATGCAATGATTTACAACAAACGTTTTAATCGGAGCGGACATTTTTGGGGTGAAAGATTTTTTTCGCGAGTAATTGAATCTTTTTTCGATTATTTGCATACCTTTAACTATATTGATAAAAACCCCTTTGTCGCCGGTTTGGTGGCTAAAAATAGAAACTGGAGATTCTCGGGTGCTTTTGAACATCGGATAGGGCGATGTACGACAGTGAAACCGTTACCTGTCCATTTACAGGCCTTCTTTCCGCAACACATTCGTCTTGCCCTGCCAGAGCCGAAGTAATTGATTTTTCTGGTTAGTATCAATTTTCACTTGCCAAGTCTTGTCTTTTGGCCAATTCATAGAGAAAAGAATGTATAAGCTGAAATGCTTCCTTTGTCAGTGTGCTAATCGTATCTGAGGAAGTATGCAGACGTCGCCAAGTCGAAGGTATATAATTGTAATGAGATTCGTTGTGTAGGGAATTCAACAGAATTACATGTTTAATATCCTGAATTTCATGCTCTGTCCCCTTAGTCAATGCCATCAATAATTCAGTAGCTTCGTTGTGTGGTAGAATGGTAACTACTTGTGCTGGAATACCGGCTGATAAGAATCCTGCATTATCACTAAAGGGAGTTAGTAGTCTTATCCAGTTTTCAGGGGACACCTGTTTAGCAATTTCAATTGTCTTTTTATGGAGCGTATGTAGCTTGTCTCCTAATGGTGTATCATTTCCTTCTGTTATTCCGCTTGTTGACACTATCAAGGTATCTCCACACCCTGTTGCATCAAAAACAAATATGTCATCATCAGTTATGCCTAAATGATGCAATCCCATACCTAGCTGGTATGATCCCTGTCCACGAATACCGTTATGTCCAGCTGCTTCTTCACCGTCAGTAAATAGAATGCGAATGTTGTGTGCGAAGCTCTGTCCCTTAAAAGGTTCGAATGTATTCATTTCTCTCGCAAATTGCAGTAGCTGAAAACAAGCAGCGCTGTTATCATTGGCTCCTGCTGTACCAGAAACCCGATCATGATGCGCAACCAATGTTTTTCGACGAAAGCGCGGGTCGTAGTGTTCGGGAGGATATTTGACTATAACATGATGCTTACCAGCCAAAGTGACTATTGAGTGGGGTATGCTATAATAGGAAAGCCAATTATCTATGTAAGCAAGTCTATCTGTAGCAGGCTCAAGAAAGGCTTTGAAAGAAACATCCATACTGCCATTGTATCATGGTTTATGTTAGTTTGATGGCTATTGGTAAGCTCTGTCCCCCGAATAGTGCTGTAGCAATAAAAAAAAGCCGATCCCAACAGGAACCGGCCTTTTTGTGAACGTTTTACTTAATAACGATCGCCGTAACCGCCGCCATTGTTGTTATAGCGGGGACGTGCGTCGCGAGGTTTGTTCTCTGCAACGTTTACACGAAGGCGACGGCCTTCAAATTCCTGGTTATTCAGGGTTGCGATGGCTGCTTCTGCAGCCTGTTCATCTGCCATCTCAACAAAGCCGAAGCCTTTGGACTGCTGAGTGTAGCGATCCTTGATGATGATGGAAGAAACCACTTCGCCGTACTGGCCGAAGAGGTTCGTCAGGGCGGCCTCAGTGGTCGCGTAGTTCATGTTACCTACATAAATCTTCTGGGACATACGAATCCTTTACCGTTCTCCGGTAATGCTTGATACTATCGCCAAAAAAGCGATATTTCGAGGGCCCTGTCGTTTTTATGAATGAATACCGGATGGCACAGTTTGCTGGGATCAAGCACAAGAAAGGCAGGACACAAAAGCACACTCAAGTCAAGTCGGACACATTTATAAAATATAAACAAAGAACCCGTTCGATAGTAAGACTCTATCACGCCTTTTTGCACTCGTCAAGCTTGGGTGAAAAAAAATAAAAAAAAAGCTCTGTCCCCATAAAACCGTTTTTTTACAGGGATTCTAGACGATGGCTTTGCTCATCCATCGTCGGCTTTTCCATCGGAATACCATGACGATTCCCCTGAGCGTTTCATCAGTTCCGATCGCAAACCATATCCCTAAAAGACCGAATCCGAGCTTGAATCCAAGGATATACGCACCGAATACCATGATACACCACATGGAAAATAGTCCAAAGAGTACCGGGAAACGGATATCTCCCGCTCCTTTGAGGGCAGGAATGGTAATCAGATTGAGTGATCGTCCTGTTTCTATATATATGGAAAACAGGAGTAAGGATGATGTCATGGCCGCGATTTCCGGTATGGTCGTAAAGAGTGAAATAACCGGACCTTTAACGAGATTGAGTAACAGGATGAGTGAGACAGAAATTGCTGTACCGACGGCCTGGTAGCGGAATACCCGTTTATATGCGGCTTCAGGACGTCTTGCCCCGACAAAATATCCTGTTTTTATCTGTACCGCATTACCTATTGATACAGCTATTACAAATACAAACCGGGCAATGGTTTGTGCATATACCATTGAAGACATGGCCCAGGTTCCCAGTGTGGATACCATGGCCATCAATACGATTTGGGCAACGTTGTATGCCATGTTTTCACCGGCGGTTGGAACACCAATCTTGAGGATCGTTCTGTAAATTAATCGGGGTGCTTTTTGCCATCCGCGGATCGGGAAGTGAACGTCGGGACGACTTTTAATCCGTAACGCAAGCAAAATACACGCGACAAGATGTGCAAAAGCCGACGATGCCGCAACACCACGAACGCCGAGTATCGGTAATCCGAACCAACCATAGATGGCGATTGCGTTTCCAATGACGTTGAGGATATTTGCCACAAAAGAAACATACATTGCGTCCCGGGAATAACCGTACGAACGCAATATCGTTCCTTGCAGAAGGCTGAATGCGGTAAAAAGGGTCCCGATACCGCCAAATATGGCGAAATACTCCCATGCAAATTTTCGTACTTCCGGTTCAATTGAGTATTGGTCCAGAAGCAGCCTGCCTCCGGAAAGAACAAGAATACAAACAAGTACCGCTACAAAGAACACCATCACTGCGCTTGCCTGGGCAACTTGCCGTGATTCGTTGTCACGATTGGCTCCCAGATACTGGGAGAGGACAATGCTGGTTCCTATGCAAATGACATTGAACAGGATCTGTATGAAAAAAATGTACTGGGCTACCAGTCCGACCGCCGCTACCGCCAGTTGTGAGTAGGAACTGAGCATTACGGTATCAACTGAAGAAACAAGAACTCTGAAGAATTGTTCCAGAACGATCGGCAGCGTAAGGGCTATCATCGGGAGAGCTGCACGGTCCCTGATGATTTTTTTGGTCGTTATAGGTGTCATGATTATATCTCAAATGTAATCCTTTTCATTACTTGCGTCCAGCGGGGTCAATCTGTATACTTCCTTTACAATGATACAAGTTCAACTGAATGACCCGGAGTTTGAAAAAAAAATCGCTGCAATGCATCCTGACGGGATGTCCGTTTTCCTTTTGGCCGATGGAGCCATGCGGGGTGCTTTTTTTCATGGAACCCGGTTTGTAAACACACTTCGTGCACAACATGCGTTGGGACCGCTTGAAACCATGGTTCTCGGGCAAGCTTCTTTGACCGCTGCCTTGCTTGTTCCCATGATGAAAGGACGGGACCGGACGTTGTTCAGATATGATACGAACGGACCAGCTGCTGGTTTCAGGGTCGAGGCTTTCAGCGAAGGGTATGTCCGGGGCTATTTGTTACAAAATCCCATACCGGTTGAAACTCAGCCAGAAAACTGGGAGCTTTCACCGTATTTTGGTGACGGAACCATCTCGGTTACCAGATTTCCTGAGGGAGGACGTGAACCTGTCACCGGCTCTGTCCCCATAGTGCATAGAAACATCTCGAAAGATCTTGCGGAGTATTTTTTACGGTCGGAACAGATTGCAACCGCCTTTAACACCGGGATTCAGTTTGATTCCACTGGTCGGGTTATTGGAGCAGGGGGTTTATACCTCCAGACAATGCCCGGCGCCGATCCGGACCTTGTTCTTGCCGCAGAAAACGCATTTCGTGCGGCACCTTCCCTGGGGCAGTGGTTCGCAGAAGGCGGAGACCGGGAGGATGTTATTTTCGGCTTATTTCGTGCTCTGTCCCCGGTCGTTGTTCTTGAGCGTGATGTGATTTTCAATTGCCCTTGTACGCGGGACGGCTATTTATCGCGACTGCTTCAACTGGATTCTGCCGAGCTGGATGATATGCTTGAAAATGGATCCGATCCCGTTGAAATAATCTGTCACAACTGTGGCAGCGTTTACTCCTATCCCCTGGACGAACTGAAAAAGGCCAGAAATCACACAGGGACAGAGCTTTAAGAAAATAGCACGCAAAGCTCTGTCCCCCACTTACTGTATTCCATTCTCCGACGGGTCATTGTAGACTACAACGGTACCCGCGATGTTGATAACGTCTCCGGGTTCGAGTTTTTTGTTCTTTACCGGTTTGTTGTTTACGGTCATGTCCGAGTCTGCGGCAATGGTATAGGTCCCGCCTTTTTTATCAAAAACAATGGTCGCGGCGCTTTCTTTCATTGCGGGGTTTCCGGCAATCGTTATATCCGCGGCGTTTGATCCGCCAATGACCGTCAGGTTGTTTTTCAGGGAGAATACCTTTGTCTGCATCCCTTTCGCGCCGTACAAGAGCTGGATGCCGGCTTCAGTCGTCGGTTTTTCAAGCTTGAAGAGCAACAGAAGAATCCACAACAGGGCCGGAATAATCAAAAAGAACAGGTAGTACCAGCGCGGGAGCTGCGTAGTGCCGCCAAGAATCGTTCCGGAGTAATAATAGCGCGCAGATTCGGGCCGGGTCTCCGGTGCAGTGTCCCCATACGAGACGGATACGTAGCGTTTCTCGCCGGGGAGCATCGATGCGGTGTAGGTAATCGCGTACTCGTCGAGTATTTGTTCCCGGATCGACGAGTAGATTCCGAGTAGCTCCCGGTCATTTTTGGCGTCAAACACAAGTCCGCCGGATTCACCGGCAATCCGGGGTGCTTCACTGTCCCGGGTGTTTCCGAAGTTGACGACATAACAGGTTATTCCTTCACGTATTGCGGCCTGTATTCCGTCATCCGCGGTCACTTTCGAGTTCTTCCCGGCGAACGGGAAGTGTTCTCCATCAGAAAGAACAATGAGTGCTTTTCGCCGTCCGGTTTGACCAAAGGTGTTCAATGCGGTGGCGATGGAGCCATACAGCTCGGTGTAGCCGTCATCCCGAGCCGGTTTGGTTACCCGGTCAAGTTGGGCCGAAAGGGCGCTGGTATCCGCCGAAATTGGCTGTATGGTGGTGTAATTGGTATTGAAAGCCACAAGGCCTGCCCGGTCGAGCGGAGAAAGATTGACGACAAATTCCCGTATTGCCCGTTTCGCATGGGTTATCCGCATGGTTTCCGGGTTGTCCGTAGGATTCCCCGCAAGGTCGTCCCACATACTGCCGGAATTGTCCAGAAGCAATAAAAACGAGATCCCTTCGTTCCGGGTAGCCTGACGGGACACATCGGTAACCCGAACCTCCTGATAGGTTTTTCCATCCGGAGATTCACGGACAGTCATAAGATCGGGAC
>ENA-UOWO01005350-UOWO01005350.1-activated-sludge-metagenome-genome-assembly--contig:-NODE-5350-length-13672-cov-5.014981_pt1 | contig 13672 bp, 10 predicted proteins | sample MGYA00238148_ERZ761564 | MGnify/ENA primary metagenome ERZ761564 (study PRJEB28885, sample SAMN05720194) | activated sludge metagenome | isolation source: Anaerobic digester | place: USA...
GCGAGATGGCGCGGACTGACGTCCGCGGCTACGAGGTTCATGGGCAGAACCGCTGTATGCGGGTTCGAGAAGCAAAACAACAAACTCGACAAACAACTCGTTGACGCTCCGCGTCGGCGTTTCTATGGTTCGAGCGACGGATTTATGAACGCAAAGCTGCTCTCGAAGATTGTCTTTATTATTGTTCTGCTGTTCTTGCTGGTGTTGATCGGGCTCAACAACAAGCAGATGGTCGGATTCACACTGCCGCCGATCATCACCAAGTCGGTCCAGCAGCCGGCTGCAATCATGTACTTCGCTTTCTTTGCAGTCGGCGTATTGGCGGGCGCCGTGCTGACCACCGGCACCGGCCTGAAGGGTGGAGGCCGGGGAGGCGGCGGGGCCAAGAGCAGCAAGTCATGAACGGGGCGAGCGCGCATGAGTGCACCTTCCGATGACATCGGCGCCGCAGTTCTTCAGAAGTTGGTGAGAAATGCGCGCTAGCGCCGTTCGACCAGACGTTTGTAGGCCAGGACACCGTCGGCGACCGCCTTGGACAGAAGGTCGCGTTGGGTGGGGCTGGCGATTCTCCGGGCTTCGTCGGGGGTGCTGAGAAAGCCGCCTTCGACAAGGATGGCTGGCATGTCGGTGTTGCGGAGCACGACGAACCGGGCTCTGCGAACGCCGCGATCCTCGATGCGCGCGCGTGTCACCATGGACTTCTGGACGTGATAGGCCAGGAGGATGTTGTGGGTGTCTTGCGTGTTGCCTGGCAGTTTCGCGGTCGAGCCGTGTTGCTCGGGCTGGGCATTGGTCGATGGCGCGTCTGCGGGCGTCAGGCAGTAGGTCTCAACGCCCTTGGCCTCGGCGCTTCCCTCGCTGGTTGCATTGTAGTGCAGGCTGACAAAGAGGTCGGCCCGGGCGCGCCTGGCGGCCGCCACTCGGTCGTCGAGCCCGAGGTAGACGTCCTTGGCACGCGTGAGGATGACTTCGAAACCGGCCTGTTCGAGCCGTGCCTTGAGCTTTCTGGCCCAGAGGAGAGTGAGAATCTTCTCCTGCTCTTTGCCCACCTTGAAACCGGGGTCCCTGCCCCCATGCCCCGGATCGAGGGCGATCACCCGCACCCGATGGCCCGGCTTGTTCCTGACCGGCGCGAGGATCGGGTCCAGGAGGGTGCGCATGTCCAGCGTCGTGATGTAGAGCAAGCCGTTGCGGGAGGTGATGGGGTTCGAGAGCCAGGTCTTGACCCCGTTGATTTCGACCTGACGTGAACCGACGCTGCCCCGGAGCCCGTTCGAGCGATTGGTCAACCCGACGATGCTGTTCGTCGAGACCCAACTGAGTCTCAGGGACTTGGTCTTTGCCCAGGCCGCGAGGTCGACGAAATCGCAGTTGCCCATGCGGAGTGTGGGCAGACGCGCGGAGGCCGTGTCGGCGGCGGCAATCGCAACCGGTTGTCGGCCTTGGGACTCAATGGCGGCGTGGGCCGGCCGGACGACGAGGACCCCTGCAAGGCTCACAGCGGCCATTCGTTTCACGAGGCGACGCGCCACGGCGGGGGGAGACCGCCGATCCAACCGGCAGGCAGAATCGATCCGCACTGTTACTTCAAGCGATCGGGGTTGAGGGGACGCAGGTCCTTGGGCAGGAAGAAACCGTCTTTGCGGATCAACTCGCCGTCGAACCAGACTTCGCCGCCGCCCCACTCCGGACGTTGGATGAGCACCATGTCCCAATGGACAGCCGATTTGTTGCCGTTGCCGCAATCCTCGTAGGCCTGGCCCGGCGTGAAGTGCAGAGAACCCGCGATCTTCTCGTCGAACAGGATGTCGCACATCGGGTTGAGGATGAGCGGATGAAAGCCGAGCGAGAATTCGCCTATGTACCGGGCGCCGGGGTCGGTGTCGAGAATCTCGTTGAGCTTCTTTTCGTTCGAGCCGGTGGCCTTGACGATTCTGCCGTCCTTCAATTCCAGGCGGATGTTCTCGAAACGAGTGCCGGCGTAGAGCGTGGGTGTGTTGAACTGGATGACGCCCTGGGCGGACTTGAGCGTCGGGCAGGAGAAACACTCGCCGTCGGGGATGTTGCGCAACCCGTTGCAGGGCTTTGCGCCGATGCCTTTGATGCTGAACAGGAGGTCGGTGCCAGGGCCCTTGAGGCGCACCTGATCCGCACGCTGCATCCGTTTCGCCAGCGGCACCATCGCGCGTGCCATCCGGGGGTAATTTGCGGTGCACACGTCGAAGTAGAAGTCCTCGAAGGCTTCCGTGCTCATGTTGGCGGCCTGGGCCATGCTCGGCGTCGGCCAGCGCAGCACCACCCACCGCGTCTTGGACAGCCGGTAATCGAGCACCGGACGCAGGGTTTTCGAGAAAAGCTGGAGCCGGTCACTGCGCACGTCGGCGGCCTCGTTCGCGTTGGCGGCGCCGCGGATGGCGATGTAAGCCTGCATCTTGCGCATCCGAAACAGTTCGAGATCGCGGATCAATCGCGCGTGATCAGGCGACGTCTCCCGCATCACCTCGCGCGTCACCCGCGTGTGGCGGACTTCGACCACCGGCACGGCTCCGGCCTGTCGCGCCGCGCGCATCAACGCCACGACCATTTCATCGGGGACATCGATCATGTCGAGAAGGACGCGGTCGCCCTTCTCGAGGGCGGTCGAGTACTCGACCAGGAGTCGAGCCAATTGCGGGTAGCGAGGGTCTGTCATATTCAGATCGGGCGAGCATACGCGGGCGCGATGGCTTGGTCGAGTGTCATTCTGACATGCTGTGTCTCACCTTCCGCCTCAAATCGGGACACACTGGCGTCCATCAGAAGCAGCGTTCGCCCCGAGGCAGAGGCAGGACGGCCATTCCGCGGGTGCCAGATCGGCGAGCGGACCTGTCATGGGACTGGCCGTCCTGCCTCACCTGTGAGGGGCATGCCATACACAAGATTGCCAACTTGTTACAGCACGAGACTCGATCAAAATGCGTTTCAGCAATGTTTTACAGACATTACAGAACGTTTTGAACCAGACAGTTGTTCAATTGCCTCATGAACACGGGATTGTTGGGAACGGAATTGGAAGCAGATAGCAGGGCTGACATCAACGATCTGGCATGGGGAATGCTTCTGAAAAGCCCACAATGAAAGAACCGAGATCTAGCGACAGATATCGGGACTGGCCCGCGGTTCCAGCAATCACTGCTGGAATCAAAAAGTCTACCTAAGCCTACCTTAAGGCGCTGGGCTTGCCCTGGCGTTCCCGTCTAACGACGTCGCCCCGGCGGTCGCGATTACGCGGCCGCCGGTTCTATTTGGCCCCGGTCATCGAGTCTCGGGCCTTCCGCATGCGTGCACCTGGAGGTTGTCGGTGGGAAATTGGGCTGGCCTTGCCCAGGGGACTGGGTAGGCTGTGGAGGTCCTTCGCGCCATCCATGGCGCCTTCGGTGGTGTTGGGTCGGGAGCTGCGGCTGGCTGGTGTGGCGGCTCGTTCGCGGAAGTCCCGTCCCGCCACTCGAGTTGCGCTCGATCATGGGGGGCGGTTCAGGAGCACGATTTGCATGACGAACTCAGTTTTGCGCCGTGGGATGAGCCTCTGGCTGGCCGGCGTTGTCTCTCTGGCGGCGGGCGCCGCGGAATGGCCCCCCTTCGATGAGGTCTACGGGGTCATTCGATCGAATCTTGTTGGGATGGCCGAGGCCGATCTGAATCGTGCGGCGGTCGAAGGATTGCTTGGCCGACTGGGTTCGAAGGTGGTGCTGTCGAGGGGAGAAGAGGCCCTTGCGGAGGCGGAGGGGGCGAAGCCGGAGTTGGCTGGCCGCCGCGTATTTGGCCAAACGCTGGCCTACATACGGATCAAGCGGATCGAGCGCGGCTTGGGTGAGCTTTTCCGCGCCGCGCTCGCCGATCCGGCCGCGCCCGGTCAGGTCGAGGGGCTGGTCCTTGACCTGCGGTTTGCGGACGGGGCGGACTATGGGGAAGCGGGGCGTGTGGCGGATGCCTTCGTGAAGGCGTCCTGCAAGCTTTTGAGCTGGGGGGACGAGGTGTTCGAGACGACGGCGAAGACAAACGCGTTCGATCGTCCTGTCATGGTGCTGGTCAACGGCGAGACTCGACGCGCGGCGGAGGCGCTGGCGGCCGCCTTGCGCCATGCGGACGTGGCTTTGCTCATTGGATCAGTCACGGCGGGCCAGGCGAGCCTGTTTCGGGAGTTCCCTCTCACGACCGGGCAGCGATTGCGCATTGCATCGACGCCCGTTCGCGTCGGTGAGGGCCGTGAAATCAGTTCGACCGGGATCAAGCCCGATATCGAGGTCGCCGTTCGGGCCGAGGACGAGCGTTTGTTCCTGGACGATCCGTATCGAGCGATCCCCCGGTCTGGCGAAGGCCCCCGGCAGGCGAGCGCGAGTGTCTTTGGCCGCGGACCGGACCCGTCTTTGCGAGTCAGCGAGGCCGATTTGGTCCGCATGAAGCGAGAGGGTCAGGATTTGGACGGGGAGGCTTTCCCGGCGCCGCGCGCGGCGGTGTCTGAGGCCGCGCCGGTGGTGACGGATCCGGCGCTTGCCCGGGCTCTGGATCTTCTCAAGGGCCTGGCTGTGCTGAAGGAGCGGCCCTGATGAACGGGTGGGCGCTTGCGAACCGGGTTGCTCCCGCGCGGGTCCGGCGGTAGGGTGACCGCCGACAAACGACACTCAACAGGCAAACACAACCATGACGCGACGACAATTCATCTCCAACTCGGCCGGTCTGCTCGGCGGTTTAAGTCTGGGAACAATCACGGCCAGCCGTGCCGCCTGGTCGGCCGAGTCCACCCCGTCGGCGGGGCTCAAACGGGCTCTCATCCTGGGCACGCCCACCGAGGCCAGCCTGGCAGCGCTCAAGAACGCCGGTTTTGACGGGGCTGAGGCCGGCATTCTTTCGCCTTCGGATGCCGGGAAATGCCGGGTGTGGGCCGAGAAGCTGGGACTGCGAATTCACTCCGTGCTGCGGGGGTGGGCGGAGTTCAACAGTCCGGATGCCGCGAAGGTGGAATCGAGTCTGAAGGTGACGGAGGATGCCTTGCTCGCCGCGGAGGCTTACGGGGCGGACGCGGTTCTGCTGGTGCCGTGCCGGATCGGGGGCATGAAGATGCCGCATGCGTGGGAGTTCCAACTCGAGTTTGATGAAGCGACGGGCCACCTGCGAGAAGTGGTTGTCGGAGACAACGGTCCCTATGCGGATTACATCGAGGCGCACAACCGGGCGATCGACGCCTCGACGGAGGCGGTGAAGCGGTTGATTCCGGTGGCCGAGAAGGCGGGCGTGGTGATCGCGATCGAGAACGTGTGGAACAACCTGTGGGTGCGCCCGGCCCACTTCCGTCATTTCGTGGCGTCGTTCCGCAGTCCGTGGGTGAAGGCCTACTTCGACATCGGCAACCACATGAAATACGCGCCCTCCGAGCAGTGGATTCTCGAACTGGGATCGCTGCTGGCCAAGGTCCACGTGAAGGACTTCAAGCTGGCGCCCGCCGACCCCGCCGGAGGCGGCGAGTTCGTCAACATTCGCGACGGGAGTGTGCGGTGGCCGGTGGTGCGAGCGGCGCTTGACCGGGTGAACTACCGCGGCTGGCTCACGATCGAAGGCGGCGACCTCTCGACGGAGGAACACCGGCGTCGGCTTGATCTGATTATCGAGGGCAGCTAACCCGCGTCATTGACACGGCGCAGTTGTCCCTTGCGCCGGGGGCAACACCGACTATTCTTGAGCCGATGGAGATCGTGGTTGCACTTCTGGTCGTGGGGACGGCACTGGTGCTGATCGAGACCATCCTGCCGGGGATGATCGCGGGACTCATTGGATTTGGGTGCCTGGTGGCGGGCGTCGTTTTGGCCTATGTGGATTTCGGTCCGCGGACCGGCAACTGGGTTTTGCTCGTGGTGGTGGCGACGCTCATCACCCTGGGGGTGCTCTGGGTGCAGTTCTTTCCAAACAGCCGGCTGGGTCAGATGTTCGTCAGCCGGCACACGATCGGGGGCCTGGGCGTCGAGCAGCCGCATCTCCTCGATCAGCAGGGGACGGCGCTCACGAACCTCCGGCCATCCGGAACGGCGTTGATCAATGGCCGGCGGGTGGACGTCGTAACGGAAGGGGGCATGATCGAGCGCGGCACTGCGGTGCGCGTGATCGCGGTCGAGGGGCTTCGCGTCGTGGTGCGGGCAGCGTGACCGAGATCGTGTGTCAGTCGAGATCAATCCATAACTGAGACCAAACAGCCAAGAGCCACTTATGAATCCTGTCATGCCACTGTTCGCCGCGCCGCCTTTCATCTGGACCGGCGTGTGGGTCTTCATCGGCATCATCGGCCTGGTCCTGCTGATTCTGCTGTTCAATTTTTTCGGGATATGGATTCGCGCCTGGGTGTCGGGCGCCTACGTGGGCCTGATCGAGCTGGCCGCCATGCGCCTGCGCAGCGTCCCGGTCGGGCTGGTCGTCGACAATTACATCAACGCGCGGAAATCCGGCCTCGACATCACCGTCGATCAGTTGAACGTCCATTTCCTGGCCGGCGGCGACGTCCAGATGGTGGTGCGCGCGCTGATTGCGGCCCAGAAAGCGAGCATCCACCTCGAATTCGATCGCGCCTGCGCGATCGACCTCGCCACCAAGGGTACCGGCAAGACGGTGCTCGATGCCGTCAAGACCTCCGTCAACCCGAAGGTCATTGACTGCCCAAATCCGGCTTCAGGCAAGACAACCATCGACGCCGTCGCCAAGGACGGCATTGCTGTCAAAGTGAAAGCCCGGGTGACGGTTCGGACCAATCTCGAACGTTTCGTGGGCGGGGCGACGGAGGAGACGATTATCGCGCGGGTGGGCGAAGGCATCGTGACCACCATCGGTTCGTCCAACAGCTACAAGGATGTGCTCGAAAACCCGGACCGCATTTCGAAGACGGTCCTGGACAAGGCTCTCGACGCCAACACCGCCTTCGAGATTCTGTCGATCGACATCGCCGATGTGGATGTGGGCGACAACGTCGGCGCCAAACTGCAGGCGGAGCAGGCCGATGCCAACAAGCTTATCGCACAGGCGCATGCCGAAATCCGCCGCGCCGCCGCTGTGGCGATCGAGCAGGAGATGACGGCCAGGACGCAGGAGATGCGCGCTCGGGTGGTCGAGGCGGAGGCGCAGGTGCCTCTGGCGATCGCCGAGGCGTTCCGGAGCGGGAACCTGGGAATCATGGATTACCTCCGAATCAAGAACATCCAGGCCGACACCGGGATGCGCGACAGCATCGCGCAGGGGGCGCCCGAGGATTCGGGTCAGAAACCGAAGTCGAAATGATTGACTGCGGAGCGAACGCCCCGCGCTTGCAGACACTTGCCATGCCATGCTTTGCCGCCAGTTGGGAGAGCCTGCTTGTCTTCGCGGTGATTGTGCTGCTCTCCGGGGTGTCGAACTGGCTCAAGCAACGCCAGGCCCGGCGCGAGGAGGAGCAATCGAGGCAATCGAGGCCCACGGCTCGAGGCCGGGAGGCCGTCCCGCCTCTGGTCCATCCTCCGCAAGCGCCGGAAGACACGGATTGGGAAAGGGAACTGCGCCGCCTCTTCGGAGAAGAACCTGAGTCGCCGCCGTCCAGACCGCTCCCCGCGCCGCCTCCGCTCGAAGCTCAGCCGCCCCTCGTGCAGCCACGGCCCGACACTGTTGTTGCGCCGCCGCGCCGGGAGCCGTCACTCGAGCCCGTGTTCGAGCCCGCCGTCTCCGCTCGCGGCACGGATGAGTCCCCCGCTCCCTCTGTCGAGGACTTGATCCGGCAAGGGGGTGCTGTCCATCTCCCGTCGGGCCAGGCGACGGCAGCCCTGCATGGCGTCAGCTCCATCGCGGGAAAGACCGTTGACCATGTACGCGCCGAGTCGCCCATTGAAGCTCAGGTGACTCGTCCGATCCAATCGCGTCGGCGCGTATTGTCCCCGGAGATCGCCCGGGTCAAGGCTCAGTTGCGTCGGCCCAGGACGGCTCGGGAGGTGTTTCTGGCGACGGTTCTTCTCGGCCCGCATCGAGGTCTCGAAGGCCATACCGGGCCGGTCTCCTCGACTCCCGCTACTTTCGCGCGGTAACGGTGGCGGCGCCGGGGCTCTTGGCGAGAAGCGAGATCAGGTCGACGAGAATCCGCTTGGTCTCATCGAGATGGACGTCCACCGCGGGCGTCTTGTCGTCTTCCTCGTCCTCGCCGGCTCCTGCGTCCGACTGCGGAGGAGCGTCTGTTTCGGCCAGGGCGACCTGGTTGGTCGGGCTGACCGGGTCGGGCAGGCCGGGCAGATCGACATTCTTGAGGGTGATTTCGTAGGTCTTGACGGGCGATTCGCGGCGGGATTTCCGTTCCTCTTTGCGGGCCTTCTGTTTGGCTTCGAGTTCTTCCTTTTCCTTGACCCGCTGCGCCTCGTTCAGTGAGACGCTCTTGTCCGCAAGCAGATCACGGTAGCGCACAACGTCCTCGCGCACGTAGGCGAATTCCCGGTCTTCAGTCTGCCTGGTCTCGGTCCGACGCCGGAGTTCCTCGAGGTGGGGTCGGACGCGGTCCAGCTTTTCGTACATCGCGCTGGCAATGCTGTCCCAGGGCATGGGGAATGGCTGGGACGATTCGCCCACCTCGAGGTCGTTGGCCACTGAAGGCAGGATGATGTCCGGCGTCACCCCTTTGAGCTGGGTCGACCAGCCATTGGCGCGGTAGAACTTGCGGATCGTGACCTTGAGGGCGCCGGCGTTGTAGTTGCGGAAATTGGCGAACTTGTTCAGTTCGTAAATTGTCTGCACCGTGCCTTTGCCGTGGGTGGACGTGTCGCCCACGATCAGGGCCCGGCCATAATCCTGCAGAGCCGCGGCGAGAATCTCCGAGGCGGAGGCGCTGAATCGGCTGGTCAGAACGATCAAGGGGCCGTCGTAGAGCACCTCGGGATCTGGATCCGACTCGATGCTGATGTCGCCGTCGGCGTCCTTGACCTGGACGATCGGGCCGTCCTTGATGAACAGACCCGTGAGGCGGATCGCCTCTTCGAGCGAGCCTCCCCCGTTGCGGCGCAGGTCGAGGACGATCCCATGAACGCCCTCGGACTGAAGCTTCTTGAGCAGCCGTTGGACATCGGCCGTGGTGCTTTTCAGTTCCGGTTGCGTGTCGCCCGATGCCAGTTGAATCCGCCTCGAACTGCCGAGATCGAACGTGGCATAGAACGAGGGCAGATCGATGACGCCCAGCCGCACGGTCGATCCGCCGGCGTCGGGCATGTCCACAATCTTCGCCTTCGCCTCCTGATCCTCGAGTTTGATCTCGTCGCGGACGAGCGTCAGCGTCTTTCTCTCGGAAGGGTCGGCGGCATCGGCCGGGATGATGGTCAGGGTGACCTCGGTCCCCTTGGGCCCTCGGATCATCTCGACAACCTTGGTGAGTTTCATGTCGATGACATCGACCGACTCCTGGTCCTTTTGGGCGACGGCGACAATGCGGTCGTTGGGTTTGATCTTCTTGCTGCGGGCCGCCGGGCCTCCCGGCACGAGGCTTTCGATCTTGCAGTAGCCGTCGTCGGAGCGAAGGAGGGCGCCGATGCCGAAGAGGGACAACTTCATGCTGATGGCGAAGTTCTCCAACTGGGCCTTGCCCATGTAATCCGAGTGCGGGTCGTAGGCCTGGCTCAAGGCCGTCAGGTAAACCTGCAGCACCTCCTCGGCGTCGAGTTCCCCCCAACTGCGGAGAAGGCGTTTGTAGCGGGCGGAGAGGGTCTTGAGGACCTCCTCCGGCTTCTGTTTGTTGAGCTTCTCCTGCAAATACTCGTAACGCAGGTGCTGGCGCCAGAGTTCGCGGGCCGAATCGAGCGTGTCCGGCCAGTCGGCGTCCTTGCGATTGGGCGTGTGGCGGTCGCCGCCCGTGAAGTCGAACTGGTTCTCCACAAGCAGGCCCGCCACATACTCGACGCGCTGATCGACCCGCTGCATGAAACGCGCGAAAATCTCGTTCGCCTTGGACGAGTCGCCACGCTCCAGCATCAACTCCGGCAACCGATCCCGCAAGCGCCCGAATTCGGCGATGTCCGACTTGAGAAAGTGAATGCGCATCGGATCGAGCAGGTTGAAATACCGATCGAGAAAGCGCTCACTCAGCGCGGAATCGAGCCCGCGCCGGTCGTAGTGGTAGCGCTTGAGAAGCTTCGCCGTCAGACTCGCCACGTTCCCGTCGTAGGCGCCCACCGGCAGGGCACTGACATTGGTGTACTTGGACGAGAATGTGATCAGGTCTTTGACCGGGTCCAGGGAGGAAGCCAGCCCGGCAGCCTTCGGGGTTTCAGGCTGGGGCGCTTCCCCCGCGCCGAGATGGGCGGCCCACCACCCTGCCAGCGTCCAAAGAGCCCACCCTCCGACCCTGCACACTCGATATGACTTCATGATCTTGAGATTCACGCCATGCATGCGCTTAGACGCACGATGCAAGCAAGATAGGCGAATCCCGCCCCAGAGCAAGCGCGGCGTGCAAAGGCCGGCGCGCAAGGATCGGACGCATGACCATGAATCACTCATTCGCCAAGTGAATCCCTGCTTGAATTGGCTCGCCACATGCGAGGAGGCATTGGATAATGCGCAACACGCATGGCGCACACTGGCGGAATCCACCTGATCGTGTTGGCGGCCGGCTTCGCCACACGCTTGTATCCCTTGACACTGACGCGGCCCAAGCCGCTGCTGCCCGTCGCGCACCCGGACCGCAAGGGCGGCAAGCCGATGATCGAGCACGTGCTCGACAACATGGCCTGCATCCCGGGCATCAATCGCATCCGCATTGTCACCAACGGCAAATTCATCGGTGCGTTCGAGGCGTGGTCGCGGGAATACGGCGCCCCATTGTCACACCTGGAGATCAAGCTGGTCGACGACGGGGTCTTCGATGCGGAAAAGCGTTTGGGGGCGATCGGCGATCTCGACCTCGTGCTGCGCCGCGAGGGCATTGACGATGACATTATCGTGGTGGCGGGTGACAACCTCTTCAGCGAACCGCTGACTGGATTCGGCGAGTTCTGTCATCGGAAGAACACGCCGGTCCTGGGGGTGTACGACGTGCGCGACCTCGAACAGGTCAAGAAGTACAACACTCTGACCCTTGATCCGGAAGGCCGGCTTGTCTTCTTCGAGGAAAAGCCCCAGGCGCCGACAAGCACTCTGACGGGTATCGCGCTCTATTTCTATCCCCGGCACATTCTGCCGCTCGTTCACCTGTACATCGCCGAAGGCAACAATCCCGACCAGCCGGGCCGGCTTGTCCAATGGCTCTACCCCCGCGTGCCTGTTTTTACCTGGCGGATACCGGGTGTCTGGTACGACATCGGCTGCCACGAGACGCTGGCGGAGGCGAACAGGATTTTCGGGTCCGTCTCCTGACCGGGGCGCCCGGGCGTCGTGCGGCGCGAGGGCCTGCGGAGTATTCGGGCTGGCGGCACGGAGGACGCGGACCGCTGACCGATCGGGGCCGCACGGTCACATCCGTTCGCAGGTCTCGATGCCGAGGACGGCGAGGCCCTGCTGGAGGGCCTTGGCGGTCAGATCGCAGAGGGCCAATCGGCTCGATCGGTGCGGTTCGTCGGCCTTGAGGACGGGGCAACATTCGTAGAATGCGGTGAAGCGGCCGGCGAGTTCATAGAGATAATTGCACAAGTAGTTGGGGCGATAGTCTCCGGCCACGGCTTCGAGCACGATGCCGAAAGTCAAGAGATGCTTCGCCAGCCGGACCTCCTCCTCTTGCCCCAGAACGAAACACTCACTCGCGCGCCCGGACCAGCCGGCCTCGTCGGACGCGCCTTCGGCCTGTTTGCGGAAGATGCTTCGGATGCGGGTGTAGGCGTACTGGAGATAAGGCGCGGTGTGGCCCGTCAGCGCGAGCATCTTGTCCCAGTCGAAGACGTAGCCGCTCTGGCGGTTGGGCAGGAGATCCGCGTACTTGAGCGCCCCCAAGCCGACCACGCGGGCGATCTCGCGCCGTTCCGCCTCGGGAAGCGCGGGATTCTTGGATGTGACCAGCCGAAGCGCGCGTTCCTCGGCTTCGTCCAGCAAATCCGCGAGCTTGACGGTGTCGCCGGAGCGGGTCTTGAAGGGCTTGCCATCCGGGCCCAGGATGGACCCGAACCAGACGTGGGCCAGTTTCACCCTCGCCTGGGGGCGCCAGCGCCTGAGAATCGCGAAGATCTGGCGGAAGTGAAGCTGCTGGCGTCCGTCAGTGACATAGACGATCTCGTCGGGGTTCCAGGTCTCGATCCGGTAGGCCAAGGTGGCGAGGTCGGTGGTGGCGTAATTGGCGGCCCCGTCGCTCTTCTGAACAATGGCGGGGTGTTCTTTGAGTTCCGCATCATCCTCGAAGAACACCACTTTCGCGCCTTCGCTCTCTCGGGCGACTCCGGCCTGTTCGAGTTCCTCGACGACCGCCTTGAGCCGCGGATTATAGAAACTCTCGCCCAGCGTGGTGTCGAAGCGGATACCGAGGCGGGCATAGATGGAATCGAACTGGTGCTGGGAGCGCGCGTTCATGTCCTGCCACAGGGCGAGATTCTCCGGATCGCCGTTCTGAAGCCGGACGAGTTCCTCCCGTGCCGCCGCGAGCGTGTCCGGATTCGAGTCGCACTGGGCGTTCATGACGCGGTAGAGCCGCTCCATCTCGCCCACGGCATCCCGTTCGAGGGCGTCGCGATCGAGGTCGCGCTTCCAGCCCAGAAGCAGTTTGCCGAATTGGGTGCCCCAATCGCCGATGTGATTGTCCGCGATCACGCGATGCCCCAGCAGACGCAGCGTCCGGACCAGGCAGTCGCCGAGAATGGTCGATCGGATGTGGCCGACATGCATCGGCTTGGCCACGTTCGGCGAGCTGAAGTCGACCACGATTGTCCGCGGCTGGGATGCCCGTTCGAAGAACAGGTGCTCGCCCTGAACGGCACGCTGGAGCACCGCGGCCAGGGCTCCCGTGCGGATTCGAAAATTCAGGAAGCCGGGGCCGGCAATCTCGACCGGATCGCACCATTCCGACACATCCAGAGACCTCAACAGATCGTCCGCAAGTTGGCGCGGGTTGAGCCGGCGCGCCTTCGCCAATCCGATAAGGGCCGAACTCTGGTAATCACCGTGCCGCGGATCGGGGCACGGGCGCACCTCGACGCTGCTCAGATCGGCATCGGGGAGGATTGGCGCGATGGCGTTTCGGAGGCGCAGTGCGATGGAACGGTGGAGCATGATGGAGACGGGACGGGGGAGAGGGGGCAACCGGGCTGTGGCGCGCTGCCGGTTGCCCGGCGCTGGTCAAACGGGGCGCAGCGGCTTTTCGGTGGAGTTGCTCCGGATGATTCCATACATGGCGGAAGCGTCCGGGGCCTGCTCCAGAGACTGGCGAAAATCCTTCCGGTGCAGCAGCTTGGCGATGTCGGCCAGGGTATGCAGGTGTTTTTGGAATTGACCCTGGGGCACCAGGAACAGCATGACCAAGGTCACAGGTTGGTTGTCGAGCGCGTCGAATTGAATGCCCTTCCGCGAGCGGCCAAAGGCGCCGACGACATCGCTGATGAGGTCGGTTGAGGCATGGGGAATCCCGATGCCGAAGCCAATTCCGGTGCTCATCGAGGTCTCGCGCTTGCGGACGACGACAACGACGGCATCGCGGTGCTCCAGCTTGATCTTGCCGGCCGCCACCAGACAATCA
>ENA-UOWO01005353-UOWO01005353.1-activated-sludge-metagenome-genome-assembly--contig:-NODE-5353-length-13662-cov-14.354597_pt1 | contig 13662 bp, 13 predicted proteins | sample MGYA00238148_ERZ761564 | MGnify/ENA primary metagenome ERZ761564 (study PRJEB28885, sample SAMN05720194) | activated sludge metagenome | isolation source: Anaerobic digester | place: USA...
GTTTGGCGTATCTCGGGGATGTGAGTGCCATGAAACGCGTAATGATTGTTTTTGTACTCATTCTGTTTCTGATCATCGCAGCGTGCATGCCTCACATGCCGGCTCGCATGGCCACGCACATGCCAATGGAAGAGGTGTGCCGTTATTCGGCCGCGATCTAAAGCGACAACGTGCGCCCGCCATCGACCGGCACATTGATGCCGTTGACATAGCTGGCTGCGGGTGAGGCGAGAAAGGCGATGACGCTGGCGATTTCGTTGGCTTCGGCGAAGCGGCGCAGCGGGACGCTGGCGAGCATGCCGTCGGCGATGGCCTGTTCGCTGTTGCCGGTGGCTTTCGAACGATCGGCGAGGATCTGGTCGAGGCGTTGCGTCCTTGTGTAGCCGGGCAGCACGTTGTTGACCGTGATCCCGTACTGACCGAGTTCGCCTGCAAGCGTTTTCGACCAGCTTGCGACGGCGCCGCGGATCGTGTTCGAGACGCCGAGGTTGCGGATCGGTTCCTTCACCGAAGTCGAGATCACGTTGACGATGCGACCGTAGCCGCTGCCTTGCATGCCCGGAAGAATCGCCTGCAGGATCGTTTGCGCGGCGATCAGATGCTGCTTGAACGCGGTGAGGAAATCATCGGACGAAGCCGAGTTGGCCGGGCCGCCCGGCGGGCCGCCGGTATTGTTGATGAAGATGTTGACAGCGTCCGCGTTGGCGATCGCTTCGATCTCCGTACGCAACGCGGCGTGGTCGCTCATGTCGACGGCGACGTAGCCATGCTTTTGCGCGCTGGTGATGCGCGGCAGGTCGGCAACGACTTTTTCAAGGGCTTCCGCAGATCGCGCAAGCACCGTGACGTCGGCACCCAGTGCCGCGAGTTCGTGGGCGGTGGCGCGGCCGATGCCCTGTGAGGCGCCGCAGACGAGGGCGTGCTTGCCGAGGAGCTGGAGATTCATGGGTCGTGTCTCGTTTCTGTGGATGGCGAGAGAGTCAAGAGCTTTCCCTCATCCCCCTTCGGGACCTTCTCCCGCGAGCGGGAGAAGGAACGAAAAGGCATGAAGCTGCAGGGGTCCGCATTCGGACTGTGGACGATAGCTTTCCCGATCGTTCGGCGGGACCCGCTCCCGCGTGTTCGGGCAGAAGGGATATGCGCGGACCCGATGAGTTGAACGACTATAGCCATTCCTGGCTACGCGTGTCGTCAAAATCCTCCCGCCTGGACAGGGACGAGTGAATGGCCGATCGAGCGCTTGGGCTCGACCCTGTTCAGGCCGTCATCCGGCGAATTGCGCCACCTTCTCCCGAGGGAAGAAGGAATTCACTACTGGATGCGGGCGAGTTTCTGCACCATGAGCGAAAGCAGCTCTTCCTCGTCAGTGGCGCGTGGCGCTTCGACCGACTCGAGGTCGAAGCCCATGATCGCCGCGTCCTCCTCGTCGAGGCCATCGAAGGCGCGGAATTCGGCGTCAAGCAGGGCCATGCGCGCGTGCTGTTCGTCGTCGTAGCGCGGTCGTTCGCCGCTGGAATCGAAGATCTCGGCGATTCCCGATTCGAGCACGTTCAAGCGTGCCCAGACCAGGGTATCGCCGACGATCGCGACCCACCATTCGCCGTCGTTCATCGCGATGTCCTCGCCTTCGTCGTGTACTTCGCTCATGCGCCGATTCCTCCCAGTGCCTTCGAGGAAATCGCGGCGATGATGCCGATCACGATGGACCAGGCGCCGATGCTGCCGAGCCGGGCAAGTCCGTTCAATGATCGATCGTTCAGCGCGCGATAACGCCGCATCAGGAACCAGCCGAATGCGCGCGGCCTGAACATGAATCCGGCGATGCGCTCGCGTTCGAGCGGATGATGGTCGCGCAGATGCACGATCACGAGTATCCAGGTCATCAGGTAGGTGGTCAGGCCGGCGACGATGAAGCCGAGGCCGAGCAACAGCATGAATTCGCGGGCGAGGTGCATCAGAACTCCGCGTGACCGGGCACGCGCGGGTACGGGATCGCATCGCGGATGTTGGCAAGGCCGCAGACATACACCACGAGCCGCTCGAAACCGAGGCCGAAGCCGGCATGCGGCACCGTTCCGTAGCGACGGAAATCGCGATACCAGTTGTAATGGGCGGGATCGAGCCCGAACTGCAGCATGCGCCGGTCGAGGATATCGAGGCGCTCCTCGCGCTGCGCGCCGCCGATGATCTCGCCGATACCTGGCGCGAGCACGTCCATCGCGGCGACCGTGCGGCCATCGTCATTGAGGCGCATGTAGAACGCCTTGATCTTTTCGGGATAGTTGACGACGACGACCGGTCGACCGACGTGCTCCTCGACGAGGTAGCGCTCGTGTTCGGTCTGCAGGTCGATGCCCCATTCGACCGGGAATTCGAACTTCTTGCCGGACTTCTTGAGTATCGCAACCGCATCGGTGTAATCGATACGCTCGAACGGTGCGGCGATGAATCCTTCAAGGCGCGTGATCGCGGTCTTCTCGACGCGCTCGGCGAAGAAGGCCATGTCGTCGGCGCGCTCATCAAGCACGGTCTTGAAGACGAACTTGAGCAGGTCCTCGGTGACGCGGGCATTCTCGTCGAGATCGGCAAAGGCGATCTCGGGCTCGATCATCCAGAACTCGGCCAGATGTCGTGCGGTATTCGAATTCTCGGCGCGAAAGGTCGGGCCGAAGGTGTAGACCTTGCTCAATGCCAGGCAGTAACCCTCGACGTTGAGCTGGCCTGACACGGTCAGGAATGCATCCTTGCCGAAGAAATCCTTGCGCGTGTCGATGCTGCCCTTGTCCGTGCGCGGCAGGTTCATCAGGTCGAGTGTCGACACACGGAACATCTGGCCGGCGCCTTCGGCATCCGAGGTCGTGATGATCGGCGTGTTGACCCAGCAGTAGCCGTTCTGGTCGAAATAGCGATGGATCGCGGATGCGATCGTATGACGCACGCGCGTGATCGCGCCGAACAGGTTGGTGCGCGGACGCAGGTGGGCGACTTCGCGCAGGAATTCGAGCGAATGCGCCTTGGGCTGGATCGGATAGGTTTCCGGGTCTTCGACCCAGCCGACCACTTCGATCGTGTCGGCCTGCAGTTCGAGGCCCTGGCCCTTGCCTTGCGACGCGACCAGTTGGCCGGTCGCGATCAGGGAGCAGCCGGCAGAAAGACGCTGCACTTCATCGGAATAGTTCGCCAGCGAATCGGTGGCGACGATCTGGATCGGATCGAAGCATGAGCCGTCGCTCAGATTGATGAACGACAGGCCGGCCTTGGAGTCACGACGGGTGCGCACCCAACCGCGCACGCTGACGGGGCTGCCGGAGGGCAGGGTGCCGCTCAAGGCTTGTTTGACACTGACGACGGACATGCATTGCTCGCTCTGCAAAACCCAAGGGTATCGACCCGTCGCGCGGATCGCTGGAAACCAAGCATGATAACGGATAGCCGCGCTGTCTGGACGCTCGCGCATTGTCGCAGGCCTGTCCTGCACGGGAGGTTGCGCACCCTTGAATTCCAGGCGTTGGCCAAGATCTGCATGGGGTCCGCGCGATGTTAGACTTCCGTGCGCAAGCCGACTGACGAAATGCCTGAATCCATGCCGATCCAACTGACTCCTGCGGCCCTCGAGCGCATGCACCGTTTCCTCGCCAAGGATCCCGCGGCGATCGGCGTGCGCTTCGGCATCAAGCGCACAGGCTGTTCCGGCTATGCCTACACGGTCGATCTGGCCCAGGCAGTTGCGGAGAACGACAGCGTGTTCGATCACGATGGCATCCGCGTCCTGGTCGATGCCAAGGCCTTGCCGTTCGTCGAGGGAACCGAGATCGATTTTCAGCGTCAGGGACTTAATGCGGCATTTGTATTCCGCAATCCGAACGCGACCGGCGAGTGCGGTTGCGGCGAGAGCTTCACCGTGGATACGAAAGCCTGATTGCAGAGCCTTTGCAGGCTCGGCAACGCGTTCGCAACACTCCGACACATCGGTTAAACTCGCTCCCGCTGCATGTCCACGGGCTGTTGTGTCGTTTGACTGATGCCGCGAAGGGCCGATGGCCCGCAGGCATGGCCCCGCTTTCCCGATCTCCAGGTGAACCCGGTTCTGGCTCAGAGCCGGGATGCCTGTTGGCCGCAGCTGCCGCGATTGTCTGATCCGTTTCGATTGCACGCCAATGGACGGGTCGCGGCGTTCGCGTTGCGGCCCTGTTGTTTTTCCGGATACAGCATCCACGTATCCGATCCGTCACCTGCGAGGTAACAAGATGATTACACTGAACGTGCGTGGTTTGCCGCGCAGCATGACCGAAACGTCGCTCAACGACCTGTTCGGAAAGTTCGGTCGCGTGCACAAGCTCAAGATGGCGATGGATCCGTTCAAGAACGAGTGCAAGGGATTCGCCGAGCTTGCGATGGAAGGCCATGAAGCACGTGCAGCGATCGCCGGTCTGGATGGCAGCTTCCAGGACGGCGGCACCTTGCGCGTCGGTCTGGCCAGCGATCGCCCGGCTCGCGGCGGTCGTCGCTGATCGCAACCTGCCTGTTTCCCTGACGGCATGCTGAGGCTGAGCCAGACGGATCCATCGCAGGCGCTGCGGCGCTCGATGGCGGTCTGGCTGTGTGCCTTGGGTTTGACGGCCTGCTCGCCATCGCCTGCGCCCGGATTGTCGCCTGCTCCCGCGGGAGCCTCGCCAGCCGTTGTCGATGAGCCTGGTGCAGGACGCCCAGCGGCCGTCCTTGTTCGCGGCTATTTCGAAGCGCGCGATGGCGGATTGTTCACGGCTTGCGGGGAGACCTCGCGCCGACACGTGCGATCGATCGACGAGATCACATCGACTGCACTGGCCAGATCGGCTGAAGCACGCGCGGGACCGTTGTTTGTGGTTGCGCAGGGTGACCTGATCGGGCGGGATTCCGTTTCAATCGGCGCGTTCGACCTGATCACGCCCGACGCGTGGAGCTGCGAATCGAAGCTGGACGGATTTGTTGCCCAGGCACGTGGCAACGAGGTGTTGTGGTCGCTCGAAGTGACGCCTGCTTCGGTCAGCTTCAGTCCTGGCCCCGGTTCCCCAACCGCGATATCCGGCTATCGCGCGCCGATTTCATCGGCGGGCTCATTGCTGTTCGATGCCGGCGAAGGCAGTGAGGCGATCGCGATCCGCCTCGACCAGGAGCCTTGCGACGAACGCATGACGGGCACGATATTCGGTTGGTCGGCCAAGGTCACGTTCAAGGACCATGCATTCACTGGTTGCGCCTGGCGTGGCACGGCGGGACCCTGAGTCCAATGTCACGTTCGCCGGAAACAGCCGTCGACGATCCATTCGTGCCGAAATCGATTCGCGTCTGTTCCGCAGACGGGGCTGCGGCGGAGTTGGGCCTCATCGTTCCGGCCTCCGCGAGGTACGGCGTGTTCTGGCTGCCCGCCCTGGGCGTTTCTGCCCACCACTACCAGAAATTCGCGATGGAGCTGGCCGAAGCCGGGATCGCGAGTGCCAGGCACGAATGGCGAGGCACCGGTTCGAGTGCGATACGGGCCTCGCGATCCTGCGACTGGGGATACCGCGAGCTGCTCGAACTCGACATGCCTGCCAGCATCGCGGCCGCACAGGCCGCATGCCCAGGCGTGCGCTGGGTGATCGCGGGGCACAGCCTGGGCGGACAGCTTGCCTGTCTGTTCGCTGCCTTGAATCCCGGTACGGTCGATGGGGTTGCCTTTGTTGCCAGTGGAATCCCTTACTGGCGCACCTTTGGCGGCACGTCCGGATACCTGTTGCGTATGGTTCCGCTCTTGATTCCGGCCGCCATGGCGCTGTGGGGCTATTACCCGGGCAAGCGCCTCGGCTTCGCCGGCAACGAAGCGCGCCGCCTGATGAGTGACTGGGCGCGCACGGTCAGGCATGGACAATACGCCAACCACGCGCATGGCCTGGATTCCGAATCCGCCTTGGCCACCTTTACGTCGCCGCTGCTCGGCGTCCGCCTGACCGGGGATCGTCTCGGTCCGGAGGCCTCGTTCGACGGTTTGCTGGACAAAATGCGCAAGGCGACAATCGAGCGCGTCGTTCTTTCCGCTGCGGATTTTCCTTCAGGCACCGCCAACCATTTTTCCTGGATGAAGGAGCCTGCTCCTGTCGTCGCGGCCATGGTTCGATGGCTGCAGGCCATCGAGACATCGAAATCCTGAGCGCTGCGTTTTTCGCTTCGATTCTCCCATCCTCAAACCGGAGTTCGCGTGAAACTTTTTGATCCCCTGGAATTGCGCGGTGTGCGCCTGCGCAATCGGATTGCGGTGTCGCCGATGTGCGAATACTCGGCTGTCGAAGGCGTCCCGCAAACCTGGCATCTGGTTCATCTGGGCAGTCGCGCCGTTGGCGGTGCCGGTCTGGTCATTGCCGAAGCGACTGCAGTGGAAGCGATCGGACGAATCTCTCCGGCCGACACCGGGATCTGGAACGATGCGCAAGCGATCGCGTGGTCATCGATCGTCGACTTCGTCGCCACGCAGGGTGCCGTGCCGGGCATCCAGCTTGCGCATGCCGGACGCAAGGCAAGCACCGAAATTCCATGGGTCGGCCATGGGCGTGTCGATCCCGCTGATGGCGGCTGGACGCCGGTTGCGCCTTCCGCGCTGGCGTACTCGCCCGACTACCCGACGCCCGATGCGCTCGATGATGAAGGAATCGCGGTCGTCATCGATGCGTTTCGCATGGCGGCTCGACGCGCGGTCGACTGTGGTTTTCGCGTGATCGAGGTTCACGCGGCGCATGGTTATCTGCTGCACCAGTTCCTTTCTCCGCTCAGCAATCACCGCACGGATGCATGGGGTGGGAGTTTCGGGAATCGCATTCGACTTGCGCGCGCCGTTGTCGCAGCGGTGCGCTCGGTCATTCCGGAAAACCTGCCTTTGCTCGTGCGCATTTCAGCGACGGACTGGGTCGATGGCGGTTGGGATCTCGAACAGAGCATCGCGCTTTCGGGCCTGCTGAAAGGCGACGGCGCCGATCTCATCGATGTCAGCAGCGGAGGACTCTCGCCCGATCAGAAAATCGCGCTCGGTCCAGGCTACCAGGTGCCGTTCGCCGCGCAGATCCGGCGTGAGGCAGGCATCGCGACCGGCGCGGTCGGATTGATCACCGAGCCGACCCAGGCCGAAGCGGTGATCGAACGCGGCGAGGCGGACTTGGTCTTGCTGGCGCGCGAACTGTTGCGTGATCCGTACTGGCCGCGCCGCGCGGCACGGGAGCTCGGAGCGGTCATCAACGTGCCGCAACAGTATGGCCGCGCCTGGTGAACAACCCGGGGTCGTGCTCGCGCTAAGCTCGCCATTCCAGCGATACCAGGAGAGACCGCATGACCGACTCGCCCCATGTGTTGATCGATGCGAAGCTGCATGACCTCGGCGACGGATTCGTCGTTCGTCGCATGCTGCCGTCGATGCAACGACGCACGGTCGGCCCGTTCGTCTTTTTCGATCACATCGGTCCGGTGGAATTGGCGCCGGGTCATGGCGTCGATGTGCGCCCGCATCCGCACATCGGCCTGTCGACCATGACCTACCTGTTCGACGGCGTCTTCACCCATCGCGACAGTCTCGGTGCGGTCCAGGATATCCGCCCCGGTGCCGTCAACTGGATGACGGCGGGGCGTGGCGTCGTCCACTCCGAGCGCACGCCGGAACCGGAACGTTCGGAAGGACATCGCGTGCATGGCGTGCAGTTTTGGGTGGGCTTGCCGAAGGACGACGCCGAGATCGAGCCCGCGTTCACCCATCATCCGGTCGAGGACCTTCCCGAATGGACGGATGAGGCGGGCGATGCGCATTGCCGGCTCGTCGCCGGCGAGGCGTTCGGTCACTCGTCGCCTGTACCTGTCTACTCGCGACTGTTCTGCGTCGACCTCAACCTTCGTTCAGGCGCAAGTTTCCTCATCCCCGACGAACACCTCGAGCGCGCGATCCAGGTCGTTGGCGGCGAGGTCGAGGTCGATGGCCACGTATTGCCGATGCACGGAATGCTGGTGCTGAAAGGGGGTGTGCCGGTGCGGGTTCGCGCGAGCGGGCAGGCGAGGTTGATCCTGTTCGGCGGCGATCCGCTCGATGGCCCCCGATTCATCAAGTGGAACTTCGTCGCGGCGACGCGCGAGCGCATTGATCAGGCCAGCGAAGACTGGAGAGAAGGCCGTTTCGACAAGGTTCCGGGCGAGATCGAGTTCATTCCACTGCCCGAACACTGAGTGTTCCGGTTTCGCCAGGGTGCATCGCGTCGTATGCTGGCCGACAAGCTGACCGGACTATGGAGAACAACCATGAGCCATCCTGCAACCGAAAGTGTCCCTGCGACCCGCTACGCGACTTTCCGGGAGTTCTATCCGTTCTATCTCTCAGAGCATGCCAACCGCACCTGCCGTCGCCTGCATTTCATCGGCAGTTCGCTGGTCATCGGCGTCGTTGTCGCCGCGATCCTGCAGCGGGATGCGCGCTGGCTGTTGCTCGCGCCGCTGGCCGGCTACGGATTCGCATGGATCGGACATTTCGTGTTCGAGAAGAATCGTCCGGCATCGTTCAAGCAGCCGCTTTTCAGCTTCATCGGCGACTGGGCCATGTACTGGGACATCCTGCGCGGCCGGATCAAGCTCTGAGTCCGCGTCTCGTTCATGGCGCATTGCCGATGGCCGATGATGGCGAAGTGCGTCTCGATGTATGGCTCTGGGCAGCGCGCTTCTTCAAGACCCGCAGCCTGGCCAGGCAGGCTGTCGAGGGCGGAAAGATCGAAGTCAATGAGGCCGCCGCCAAGCCGGCACGCGCGATTCGCGCGGGTGATCGACTGCGCATCTCGCGCGGCATCGAGCGCTTTTCCGTGCTTGTCAAAGCGACCAGCGCGACACGTGGCCCGGCCGTCGTTGCGCAAACCCTGTACGAGGAATCAGCGGCAAGCCTCGCTGCGCGCGAGCACGAGCGCGAAATGCGACGCCTGACCGGAGCCGGCCTCGACCATCCGCCGCATCGTCCGGACAAGCACTCGCGCAAGCTGCTGCGCGGATTCAAGGAAGGCGGGCGCTAGTTTTTTCTACGCCGTGGCTTTCGATGAAAGCAACGAAGGATGGGTACAACGCACGATTGCCGTCTGCGCTCAGATGATCGCCATCAAAGAACAACGGACGGCCCTCGCGCAACGCATCGCAGCGGGTCGCGCCGCACAAAACCGGCAGGGGATCCCACACGCTGGCGCCCAATAGCCGGGCAAGTCGCACAAGGCTGTCGAGGACCGGTTGCCGGTATTCCTCGATCGCTGCACGCGACTCGGACAATCCCGACCGGCAGACCGGATTGCCGACATTGAAGGAGTCCGAGCAACGGAAGGCGGGTGAACGGAACAGAGGCTTGGGTGCCTCGAAGACGATACGTATCCGTTTTTCGACCAGTGGAGCGAGCATGCGCTCGAGTTCCGCCGACGCGGCCACCCTGCCTTGCTCGGCCAGCTCGGTCTGCATCGACCTCCAGCGAGCGGACGGGTCGAGTATCGCGTCCTGGTTGCTCAAGCGGTCAAGGCGCAGGGCAGCGAGAAAAAGAATGTCGCCTGGCTTAGCGCGTGACGTGATGTCGGCAACCTCAGCCTCGTTCTGACTCACGCATGCGCCGGCTTCCCTCGCTGGCTGGAGGCTGGCGAAGGTGCAACCAAGGTTGGGGTAGATCGTGACTTCCGTGCCGGTACGCAGCACGTACTCGGTCAACAGGGTCACATAGCCGATCGCGTGCGAATCGCCGATCACGAACAGCTTCGATGCGTTGGTCGGTCGCTTGCTGCAGCCGCCGCGACCATAGATCCAGACTTGAAAGTTGCCGGAGCTTTCGTTTCGCGTCGTCAGGAAGCAATCAGGGACGTCTGCCAGGTTCGGTACCATGCGCGAGTACCAGTTATCCGCATTGCGCGTGACCGTGCTGAGCGAGAGATTCGACCTGGCCAGCGTGATCGCTGTCGACACCGCCCAGGCCGATACGACCGTGGCGAGGGCCATCGCGACAAGCGCCCCACGGGGCATCCGTCCAAGCCGCTGCGAGTAGCGAAACGGGCATTCGACGAATCGATACGACGCTTCGGCAAGCGCGAAGGTCACGCTGACCGCGACGATTTGCAGTGCAAGCGAATCCAGCCCACAGGTCCATCGCATGACGACGTAGACCGGCCAGTGCCACAGGTACAGCGAGTACGAGCGTTGGCCGACATGCACGGGCAGTCGGCTGCCGAGCAGTCGGGAAAGCGGCGCGGTGGTGCCTGATGCGTAGAGACAACCAAGCAAGCCAAGTGTCGCGATGACCGGAATGATCGCTCCAGGGAACGGGAACCCGTTGATATCGGATTTGACGAGGCCCCATCCGAGCAGGCCGAGACAGGGCCATGCTGCGAAGCCGTACAGTCGAGGCCACTTCCCCGCAGGCGATTCGCCTGCATTGCGCTGCATGCCCTGGTACAGGAGAACGCCGGCGCCGAGTTCCCAGAAGCGCGCTGTCACCAGATAGAAGCCGGCTGCGGCATCGGTCGAGGAACGATGCCATGCATCGAACAGGGACGCCGTCATCGCGATCACGATCAAGCCGGAGGATACGGTTCTCCAGCGTCCTCCGCGTGTCCACGCGAAAAAAAGCAGAGGGAAGAGCAGGTAGAACTGTTCCTCGACACCAAGCGACCAGGTGTGCGTGTAGGGATTGAATGCCGCGCTTGGCGAAAAATAACTTTCGCTGTGCAGCGCAAGGTAGACGTTGCTGAGCCCGAAGAAAGCGAACAGTCCGGTCAGGTCGTTCGATTCACTGAGCCATGCGCTCGGAATCACCAGCATCGACAAGGCACTGGTGGTGAGCAGGCAGACGACCAGGGCGGGTGCGATCCGCTGCAGGCGCCGGGCGTAGAACGAGCTCAGGAATCCAAGAAAGTTTCCGCCACGCCACTGGCTTACCGACCCGCTGACCACGAAGCCAGAAATCACGAAGAACACATCGACGCCGCTGAAGCCGCCAGGCAGCCAGCTTTCGCGCAGGTGATAGACCATCACGCCGAGGACTGCGATCGCGCGCAGCCCATCGATGTAGGGCAGGTAGGTACCGCTCCGCGCTGTGGGTCTTGTACTCAAGGTCATCGCTCTATCAATCGATTTGCTGAAACCCGATGCAGTCCCGGGCGAGACTCGCTCAGAGCATTTTCCTCAGTCGGTACAGTGCTTCCAGCGCATCGCGCGGACTCATCGAATCCGGATCGAGCGCGCGCATTGCCTCGACGATCGGCGAAGGTGCCGGTGGCGAAAACAGTCCAAGCTGCGGTGTCGATGCCTGCGCGGAGCTTGCCACTGGCGCTGACTCGCGGGTCCCGGCCTCAAGCCCCGCGAGGGTCGATTTCGCATCGGCGATCACGGCTTTTGGAAGACCGGCCAATGCGGCGACCTGCAGGCCGAAACTCCGGTTGGCGGGGCCTTCCTTGACAGCGTGCATGAACACGAGCTGCTCGCCGTACTCGACGGCATCAAGATGCACATTGGCAATGTCCGCATGCTCGTTGGCCAGGCGCGTCAACTCGAAATAGTGCGTGGCGAACAGCGTGAACGCGCGGTTCTTCGTCGCCAGCCAGGTGGCGCAGGCCTGCGCCAACGAAAGACCGTCATAGGTGCTCGTGCCGCGCCCGATTTCGTCCATGAGCACGAGACTCTGCTCGGTGGCATTGTGCAGGATGTTGGCGGTCTCGCTCATTTCCACCATGAAGGTCGACTGGCCACGCGAGAGATCGTCGCCCGCGCCGATGCGCGTGAAGATGCGGTCGATCGGGCCGATCGTCGCGCTCGCTGCAGGCACGAAGCTGCCGATATGCGCGAGCAGCACGATCAAGGCGTTCTGGCGCATGTAGGTCGACTTGCCGCCCATGTTCGGGCCCGTGACGATCAGCATGCGGCGCGAATCATTGAAGTCGAGGTCGTTCGGCTCGAAAGGTTCATCGCGGACTTGTTCGACCACCGGATGACGTCCGCGCCGGACATGGATGCCGATCGATTCGCTGAGCTGCGGGCGATTCCAGTCCAGTGCATGTGCACGATCGGCCAGGCTCGACAGCGTGTCGAGCTCGGCAACGGCATTGGCCGCCGATTTCAGGTCGGCGAGACGCTCGACGAGGAAATCGAGCAGGGCTTCATACAGGACGCGCTCGCGCATCAGCGATCGTTCGCGTGCGGACAACACCTTGTCTTCGAACGCCTTCAGCTCTTCGGTGATGTAGCGCTCGGCACCCTTGATGGTCTGCCGGCGCGTGTAGTGCGCCGGCGCCTTGTCGGACTGACCCTTGCTGATTTCGATGTAGTAGCCATGCACGCGGTTGTAGCCGACCTTGAGGGTCGCAATGCCGCTGCTCGTCTTCTCGCGTTCCTCGAAATCAAGCAGGAACTGGTCGGCGTGCGTCGACAGCGCGCGCAGCTCGTCGAGTTCGGCATCGAAGCCGGCGCGGATCACGCCGCCATCGCGTTGCAGTGCCGGCGGTTGATCGACTGTCGCGGCCATCAGGTGTGCAGCCGTCCCGGCATGTTCGCCGAGACGATCAAGCAGGTCGGCGATCAGCGGGCTGTCGGCCGCACCAAGTCGTCCGCGCAATGCGGGTGTGCGGGCGAGGCCATCGCGCAAGGTGGAAAGATCGCGCGGCCGTGCGGAGCGCAACGCGACCCGGGCGAGGATGCGTTCGAGGTCGCCGATGCCGCGCAACTCATCGCGCAAACCCGCGTTGCACCCGCTTTCGATCAGGCTTTCGATTGCCTGGAAGCGGCGTTCGAGCACGCCACGATCGCGCAAGGGCCGGTTGACCCAGCGATGCAGGTTGCGCGCACCCATCGGTGTCACGGTCGCATCGAGGACGCCGAGCAGGCTGTACTCGCGACCTCCGGATGCATGCGTGTCGAGTTCGAGGTTGCGCCGCGTCGCGGCATCAAGGGTGATCGTTTCGCTGGTGTTTTCCACCGCGATCCCGCTCAGGTGAGGCAAGGCGGATTTCTGCGTCTCCTCGACATAACCCAGCAGGGCGCCCGCCGCTCCGATCGCAAGTGGGCAACCCTCGGCGCCATATCCGGAAAGATCGCGTGTGCCGAAAAACCGGCACAGCTCGCGCTCGCCGGTTCGTGCATCGAAATGCCACGGCGCGCGCTTGCGCAGGCCGGGCAGGGCAGTGACGAATTTCGGCCAGGCGCCGTCTTCCGCAATCAGCGATTCGACCGGTTGCAGGCGCGCCAGCTCGGCGGCGAGCGCTTCCGCAGTGCCGATTTCGCTGATCAGGAATCGCCCGGTGGTCAGGTCGATCCAGGCCAGGCCAAAGCCACTCTTGCCGGCCGCTATCGCGAGCAACAGGTTGTCGCGTCGCTCCTCGAGCAAGGCTTCGTCGGTCACGGTTCCGGGCGTGACGATGCGCACGACCCTGCGCTCGACAAGGCCCTTGGCCAGGGCCGGATCGCCGATCTGCTCGCAGATCGCTACCGACTCGCCGAGTTTGACCAGGCGGGCCAGATAGCCTTCAGCGGCGTGATACGGCACGCCCGCCATCGGAATCGGCGCGCCAGCGGAGGAGCCGCGCTGGGTCAGCGTGATATCGAGCAGCCGCGCCGCCTTGCGCGCATCGTCATAGAACAGTTCGTAGAAATCACCCATGCGAAAGAACATCA
>ENA-UOWO01005359-UOWO01005359.1-activated-sludge-metagenome-genome-assembly--contig:-NODE-5359-length-13654-cov-9.488933_pt1 | contig 13654 bp, 15 predicted proteins | sample MGYA00238148_ERZ761564 | MGnify/ENA primary metagenome ERZ761564 (study PRJEB28885, sample SAMN05720194) | activated sludge metagenome | isolation source: Anaerobic digester | place: USA...
AGTGAGAATACCTGCGGAGTAAATGAATTTGATCTCGTCAACAAAGATTCCCCGGAACAACTATATTGCGTACTACAACATTAAAATTATTGTCTACCACATCTAAAAATACTTCGTTCATTAAAACACTCACTGCTCAATCAGGCTTTGATTACTGTGGTATTGCCAAAGCAGAAAAATTAGACGAGGATGCCCGGCGGCTGGAACAATGGCTCAACAAAGGCCTGCATGGAAAAATGCAGTACATGGAAAATTATTTCGACCTGCGGATAGACCCGGCAAAACTGGTTCCTGGTGCAAAGTCGGTGATCACTTTATTGCTGAACTATTACCCGGAACAAGTACAACGAGAAGGCGCTCCCAAAATTGCCAGGTATGCTTATGGGAAAGATTACCACGAAGTGATCAGGGAAAAACTGAATACACTGTTGCAGCAATTAAGAGCAGAGATCGGCGAAATAAACGGAAGAGGTTTTGTTGACAGTGCCCCCGTTTTGGAAAGAACCTGGGCACAAAAAAGTGGTTTGGGCTGGATAGGAAAAAATGGGAATCTGATCAATAGCAAAAGCGGCAGCTATTTTTTTATTGCCACGCTTATAACAGATATTGAACTGGACTACGACAGACCGATGAACAAAGATTATTGTGGCACCTGCACACGCTGCATCGACAATTGCCCTACCGAAGCCATACTGCCGAATAAGGTAATTGATGGCAGCCGCTGTATCAGCTATTATACCATTGAATTAAAAGATGCATTGATTCCATCGAACATGCAAGGCAAATTTGATAACTGGATGTTTGGTTGTGATGTGTGCCAGGACGTATGTCCCTGGAACCGCTTCAGTAAACCAACCAACGAAGCGTCCTTTTCACCATTGCCGGCAATACTCAATTTTACCACAGCTGATTGGGAAGAAATGACGGAAGAAAGTTTTAAGATCATTTTTAAAACCTCTCCCTTAAAGCGAACTAAATTTTCCGGCATAAAACGCAACCTGCATTTTATACAACAACCTTAAAACACCCAGCCGAACTTTAGCCAGATGCGGTTAAATTCATATACTTCTTTCAGCGGCACGTTTTCTATCCTGTTGATACGTGGATTCCAGATATTGTTATCCACCATCTGTGTTTCTTTTTTTTGGCTAAAGGCAAGTCCAAATACAACAGCATCTTTTTTTAATGGAATATAATAATCAACACCAGCTGCAAATAAACGGCCCGGTTTAAAATCACCTGTCTTGCCTGGTTCAATTTTATTGGTATTGCCAAAAGGAATATGCACCCCCCCGTTGGCAAATACCTGCAGCTTTCTTTCGCCGTTCGTAATGTCATGCCGCAATTCTAAAAATAAGGGTACGGATGTATGATAGTAATAATCGAACCCAATACCAGCACCGGCAAAAAATTTATTCCATTGCAGGCCATTGACAGAATGAATAGAAAAAGAATTATTTGTCTTGCCCATCAACAGCTGCAAACTGTTGAAAGAATGAAACACCCGCCGCTTTTTATTTCCCGCCTGGGAAAACCCTGTAACAGTCAGCAATAATAACATCGCAGAAAAAAATATTTTATGGCTATACTGTTGTATCATTTTTCTACTGTAATCGTGCTGAGTTTCCTGATGTTATTGATATTGCTGCAATCATACTGTACAAAACCTTCCTTGGCCACAACGAGTGCCCTGTTATCATAAGTGATCACATCAAAAGGCTGTATATCATTGATCGTACGCAGCAACCGGAGATTGTTTACATCTGCAGCGTTAAATATTTTCAGGCCGCCCTTTCCATCGCATACAAAAAGATTGTCGCCCGCCAGACTGAGTCCCATAGGCTCTTCCATATTGTAAGTTTTTATCAACACAGGATTGTTGAGGTTGTTGATGTCGATGATATCCATCTGGCTTTGTTGCGGCGACATACCCCAGCAATTGGATACACCGGTGGTTGCTTTAAGCGTAACAAAGGCATAGTTTTCATTGGCAATCACGGGATCATCAAAACACGCATGAGAAAAACTACCCAATGGTGATGGGTTGGTTGGATTTTCAATACTGTAGATGAACATTCCTGTACGGGAGCCGATAAACAATTTATTATTCAGCGGGTACACTGTTTCAATATCCCAGCCAAGCGGTGTTACACTTTGCAATGCAGGGTCCGCCGCATTGGCAACATCAAAAGCGCTGAGATAACTTCTGCCCACCGTATAGAGATAATTATTCACCAGTGTAAATCTTGCCATAGAGCCGCCAATGCTGTTACTCTTAGTTCCGGAGTTGGCTGCTGTAGGTGAATTATTAAAAGTACCGGACTGTGACAATGCATCTCCTTCCATCCATACGCCAATACCAATATTGTCACGTACCTGTTTGATCTCCCTTTCTTCTGTAGCCTCATGCCTTACCCAATCAACAATATACCGTGATGTGTCCGCTACAAAATCTCCTGTATACATCCGCTCAGGAAAAATATTGTAATTTATTTTTCGTACTGTAACATTGCTCATGCTGGCTATGTCAATCGTGAGCATATCGGTATACATATCCGCATACAGCATGTTGTTCCTGATAGCTATATCTATATTACCGGGTATATTGATAAAGCCGGTATTTACCGGTGCAGCAGGATTGCTGTTGTCAATAATGTGTACACCTTTATTTACTTCATTGATAAAAATGTAATTACCATACAGGGCTATCTTGCCGGTTTGTCTCAATGGCGTAGCGGCGTTGCCCCGGATAGACTGCAACACTTCAGCCTTTGTTTTATACACCGGTTCATAAGCAACCAGGGTGGTGGTCACTTTATCTTTTATACAGCCAGGGAGTAAAAATGCCAGTGATGAAATCAACAACAGTGATAACAAACGGAACATCTTTTTCATAACAGTAATTTTTGGTTTTATTAAAAGCTGACAAATATTCTATATAGATGGTTGCAAAGAAACACTTATTTCCAGAGATTTTTTTGAACCCTGATTCCAACAAAAAGCGGGTGCATACCCTGGTGCAAGCCACCAGCTGCCATTGATGTCAAAGCATAATTCACTTGCGGTCCAATGTAAAAAGCAGGTTTGTTGCTGTTGGCCAAATTGATTGCCAACGCTGCAGACAAAGACAATACTGTATTATTCAAATCATGTACACCAGTAAAATAACGCTCCTGTGCGCTGTTAAAACTCAAAGCGTTTGTGCCTACCAGTTGTGAAAGGCTGGCGCCTGCATCCATCCATATTTCCCGGTTGCCAATCGAGAAAAGCCTGGCAGATAATGAAACCGGTATCGTTAAATAATGGTAACGGTTAGTATAGTTAACAGATGAGCCAGTTTGATACATCTCGAATCTAACCGCAGCAGTTGTATCAAGCCGTTTACCTGTTTTCGATACCAAACTGCTATAGTTATACTGCAAGCCCATCGTTAGCTTTAGAGAATTCCCCAGCTTTCTATACACCTGTATACCCGTTGCAAATGCGTAACCGGGTTGCATTGGTGAGACGGAACTACTATTAAGACCTGCTGTTGGCGTGTTGGGATTGCCGGATACGCCGCCGTTGTAGTCTTCCTGTGAGAAGCTTTTTGACATGCTGCTGCTGCCCACTTTGTTAATCCCGGCCGCAAAAGAAAAGCCAATACCCCATTTGCGGTCATTACTTTTTTTCTTGTTTTCTTCAGTAATTACAGCCGCCTTTTCCGGTTCACTTTCTTTTTTCAAATCCTGCTTTGTCTTTTCTTCTGCGTTGAGATCTGTTACCGTAATTTCTTTTATACCCTCACTATCGGCAACAGCAACTTCCCCTTCTTCTTTCTCCACTGTTTTTACAGTTGTTGTTGCCTGGCTGCTTGCTTTTTTCTCATAATTTGACTGAGCTATTTCAGTTTCATCCTCATCAACCTGCGGAGTTATTGCAGCAACTTTAAATTGTGCCTTTGTATTTCTTTTGATTGGCTTACGAACAGCGGAGCTATTTTTATTATTGTTAGTTTCTAAACCAATTGTTTTATTGTTTGCTGGTATAGTATTCCCTGTTGCATCTTCAATTGCAGCAGCCAGAGCAGATTTCTTTTCAGAGGCAGTTGCCTTTTGTACTTCTTTGTTAGCTTCGCTATTAGCAGCAGGTTTTGTCTCGTTTAAATCCTTATCGGCAGGTATTTCCATCTCATCACCCGCAATTTTTGCATTGCCGGCAGAGGAATCATTAACAGGTTTGTTCAGCAGCATATTCGTAACCAACCCGCCTGCGCACAGCATAAAAGCCAGCAAAAAGAAAAATGCGAACCTTCTCTTTTTCTTTTTCTGCGCCACCTGGGATTTTACTTTCAGCCAAACTTCTGCAGCAGGCTGCACCTGCAACATCTCCAGTTTTTGCTGCAGTTTCTTTTCAAATTCATTTTCCTGCATAGCGCTTGTGTTTAGATGTTGATGATAGATTCTCTAACCATTCCATTAACAAATATCTTGATCTTGCATATTGCGATTTGGATGTGCCTTCACTAATACCCAGCATCTGCCCTATCTCCACATGGGTATAACCTTCTATAGCGTATAAATTGAATATTGTTTGAAATCCCGTTGGCAACTGACGGATCAGTTCAGCCAGTTCTTTTGCATCCAAATTCACCTGTGGATTCAGGTCGGTTACCGGGTGCAGCGGCGCTTCAGTAAACACCATTTCGGTACGGTATTTTTTATTTTTTTTGAGGAAGTTGAGCGCCGTGTTCACCATGATCCTCCTGATCCAGGCACCCAGTTCACCACTGGCTGTATAGTCCTTGATGTGCAGGAAAACCTTTACAAAACCTTCCTGTAATACATCTTCTGCATCCTCTACCGATTTGGTATAGCGGTAACACACCCCCAGCATACTGGGTGCAAAATGCCTGTACAGCTCTTCCTGTGCTGCCGGCTTTTCTTTAATGCAGTCTTTTACAAGTTGCCTGTAATCCATTGGTATATGGGGCTGACAATGGTTTAAAGATAACCGTTGCATCCGGCAGAAAAAAGATGTTCTATTTTTCTGTATAGGTTTTTAAGCCCTGTAAGGCTGCTTCGTAACCGGGGCCGGTAAGCTTATCAATAAAAATAGCATAGAATTTTTCCCAGGGATACCAGTGCAGGTGCGTAGTGGCGATCCAGTCAGCTTTTACCTGGTTCATGGATGGAATATAAGTGACAACAATTTTGTTGCTGATATCATTTTCGCCGCTGGCTTTTAATTCAACTGATACAGTGGCAGTATCAACGGCTGTAATAAAAACCTGTGTTGTTTGGCCATTGTAGGTGATATCGCAGGAAGCTCCTGGTCCGGAAGTAATTTTCCCATAATTGACGGTGACGGAATCAGCTGCAAAAACAGGGTGCCAGTTTTTCCAGCTAGCCAGGTCCGTTAGTTGTGTCATCACCTTTTCCTTTGATGCTGTGTTGATCACAACCATCCTGGCTACCCTTGGTTTAGCCGTTATCAGCAGCGACATGAGTGTCAATACCAAAAAGAGACCAGCAGCGCCAAATAATATTGCTTTTAATCCATTCATTTTTTACGTTCTTTATTTTAGTGGCACTTGCCAGCTATTTATTACTGCCCGCTTTATTTTATTCCCATTTAAAAACCCTTGCTGCAATCAAATATACCAGCACACCCCAGATAGCCAGTATGCCTATTTGCTTGCTGGCCGCCAGTAAACCTGCACCCTCAAAGGATATCTTACGCAAAGCATCATTAAGGGCGGTAAGCGGTAATATTTCTACCAACCATTGAAAACTTTTTGGTAAAGCCCCCTTTGGAAAAAAGGTTCCGGATAAAAAATACTGGGGGAACATAAAGAGGTTTGAATAGATCGGGATCACATTCTGATTTTTTGCCACACTGCTGATGATAAAGCCTGCACCCATAAAAACAATGAGTGCCAGCAGGCATACCACAATCATTTCTAAAAAAGTGATAAAGCCATTGGCAAGGGTAAATCCATATAAGAATTTTCCAAACAGGATCAGGATCACCACTGTTACAATTTGAAATATTACCCTGGCAAATGTTTCAGCAAAAATGATATTGAGTCTTTTTACCGGTGAAGCATACAATCTTTTTAAAACCAGGGTTTCTCTCAAATTAAAAAACAAGAAAGCCACACCAAAAACTGCAGAGCCGATCAATGAAAAACCGATCATGCCGGGCAGGTAAAAATCTATCAGTTTGTAAGCCCTTCCTTCTACCTGTTCGGTGGTAACATTGGCGATAGAACTCTTTTCCAGAATATCCTTGTCCAGCTTAGCCAGTTCACCATTGATAACAGACAATAAGGAAGGCAGCTGTTGCTGGCTTGCAGAGGAGGAAGTTACATGCACATCGAACCGGTCTTTTTCCCCGGGCTGGCTTATTTTTTTCACCAGCAGCAGGGCAGTCACCTGTCCTTTTTTCATCTTTTGAACCAATGAATCCTGGCTGCCCTTCTCTTCAAAGATCAGGGGACTGTTTTTGAGTGACTGGTATACGATATTGGCCGTATCCGAGCTTTTATCAAATGCCACATCCACACTAAAAGCACCGCCACCACTCAATGCACCAAAGATCACGATCAATACGATGGGAAAAAAAATACTAAAGAAAACAGACTGTGGGCTGCGGAACATTGATTTTAAACTGGCTCTCGTAATAGCCCATGTAGCCTTTGACTGGCTGTATTGCTGCATACCTGTTAATTGTGGCGCAAATCTATTTGAAAATCAAATGGAAAATACTTTTTAAATTAAAGACAATTGTCGTAAATTTGGTGACAAACGGCGGGAAATGAAAAAAACAAAAACAAAACAGGCAGCAGCAAAGCTTGCTGAAAGCGCTTCATCCGGCGTAAATGAACCCTATCCAGTGTACTTTAAAACAATAAAAGTGATCCCGTCTTTAAAAGACTTTACCTACAATGAATTTAAAAAAATTGCTGATAAAATTCCTTTTACCCAGTCTGAATGGGCTGCCATGCTTCATGTAAGCGAACGTACCTTGCAGCGCTATGCCAAAAGTAACGGCAGTTTTGCACCTATCAATGCAGAAAGAGCCTTGCAAATTGATACCCTCATAAAACGAGGAAAGGAAGTGTTGGGTACCGTAGATAAGTTCTGCAACTGGCTAAGGTCAAATCCATCCATGCTCGAAGGACAGCTTTCACTTGAGTCACTTAATACAGCACAGGGCATCAATATGGTATTAATTCAATTAGGAAGAATAGAACACGGCATACTGGCATGATGATATACAGGCTTGCTACTGGCTCATACAAGGATGATATTTCAGGTACCGGCGCAAAAATTTTTGGCGGAAGGTGGAATTCACCGGGCATGGCTGTTTTGTATACCGCAGAAAATATCTCGCTGGCGCTGCTGGAAATACTGGTGAGGACCGGAAGGAAAAATATTCCATCTTCATACAGTTTATTAAAGCTGTCAGTACCCGACACAGTCAGAATGTTCACCATCACAGAAACAAAACTCAAACGATCGTGGGAAGATGACCTGGCCTATACACAGTGGATGGGTGATGAGCTTTTAAAAGCCAGGGAAACCCTGCTGTTAAAGGTACCTTCGGCAATTGTGCCGGAAGAAAATAATTTACTGCTTAATCCAACACACAGCGATTATAAAAAAGTAAAGATCATCAGCACTTCAGTTTTTGATTTTGATAAAAGATTGTTTCTTAAAAATGAATAAAACTTACCTGCTTTTAGGAAGCAATATGGGCAACAGCAAAAAACTGCTGGCAGCAGCGGAAAAACATATCCGGAAACAAATTGGCCTGGTAACCCGCCAGTCGGGATTGTACAGCACGGCTGCCTGGGGAAATACGCAACAACCTGATTTTTTAAACCAGGTAATCGTGGTACAAACCAAACTGACAGCCCAACAAACCATTCAGACAATCTTATCTATTGAAAAAGAAATGGGCCGTGTGCGAACAGTAAAGAATGCCCCGAGGATCATTGATATTGACATTTTGTTTTTTAATAAAGACATCATCAAGGAAAAAAACCTGGAGGTTCCCCACCCTCACATACCAAACCGCCGCTTTGTGCTAATACCGCTAAATGAACTCTCACCAAATTTAAAGCACCCAGTTTTTCAACAAAGCGTCCACTATTTACTTGAAAATTGCAAAGACCCTTTGAATGTGAAAAAGTTTTGATTGGTTCCCTGTTCTTTCCCGTTATTTTGCGCCCCGGTAAATTATGAAGTACAATTTTGTAACCATTGAAGGGAACATCGGCGCAGGCAAGACCACGTTGGCCAATATCCTCAGCAAACACTACAACGCCAGGCTGGTGCTGGAGGAATTTGCTGACAACCCTTTTCTGCCAAAATTTTACGAAAAGCCCGACCAGTATGCCTTCCCGGTAGAACTGTTCTTTATGGCTGAAAGGTACAAGCAGTTAAAAGACCTGTTGCAGACCAAAGACATGTTTCAAAGCATTACCATCTCTGATTACCTTTTTACCAAATGTTTGTTATTTGCCAAAGTGAATTTGCAGAATGATGAATTCAGGCTGTATCAAAAACTGTTTGAGATCATCAACCCACAAATAGTGCAGCCGGATATTTTGATCTACCTGCACACGCCTGTGAACCGGTTAAAAGAGAATATCAAGAAACGCAACAGGGAATACGAACAAAATATACCAAACGATTATCTTTTTCAATTACAGGAAACCTATACCCAGTATATCAAACAGCACCATATCAAAACTTTGTTTGTGGATGCATCACATGCTGATTTCCTGCACAATCCAGAGCATGTAAAGATCATTACCGATGCACTGGATAAAGAATACGACCACGGGCAACATTATATTTCGCTTCCTTAATTATTGTTTACCATTTGCGTAAAGATTTTCTGGCTGACCTGTTTTAAGATGCTTAGCTTTTACCTTTGCATTTCAACAATCAACGTTTTCATTGAACAACTCCCCCTTCCTTGTATTACGCATTACCGAGTTCAGGAATTTTGTGTTAGGCCGTTTTGCATTCATCATGGGGCTAAGGATGATGGGCACGTTGGTGGCCTGGTGGATGTATGAGCTAACAAAAGATCCTTTGAATATCGGCATGATCGGTTTGGCCGAAGCGATCCCGGCTGTAGGACTGGCCTTGTATGGTGGTTATATTGTTGACAAAAGCGATAAAAGAAAATTACTGCTTCGGGCCATGAGCCTGTTTGGTATTTGCGCCTTGATATTGTTATGCACTTCCACCAATTGGTTTCAATTGTCTTTTGCTAATAAGGCCATTGTGATCGCCATGTATTCTGTTATTTTTTGTACCGGTGTAATCAGGGCTTTTTCCGGACCTGCGTTTGGTGCGGTGATTGCTTCACTGGTACCGAGAGAAAACCTGATCGCTGCATCACAAATAAGCTCTACCAGTTATTTGGTGGCCAGTATTACGGGCCATGCCATCGCGGGCTTTTTTATCGCCTGGTTTCATGTTACCGGCACTTTTATGATCATCTGTAGTTTGATCTTTACAGGTGTGGGTTTCATGTACCTGATAAAACCAAAACCGCCAGGTATCAGCAGCGAAAAGAAAACACTCGAAGCAGTGACAGAGGGATTAAAATTTGTTTTTAAAACCAAAGAAGTACTGGCGGCAATTTCACTTGACCTGTTTGCTGTTCTTTTCGGTGGTGCGGCAGCGTTAGTACCGGTGTACGCCAGCGTGATACTGCATGTGGGACCAAAAGGCTATGGTTTGCTGAATGCGGCAACAGATATCGGTGCCATTATGATGGTGGTATGGCTTACTTTATCTCCTTTAAAAAAGAGACAGGGATTAAAACTCTTATTTGCTGTAGCCGGTTTTGGTGCCTGTATCATAGTATTTGGTCTTTCCAAATGGTACTGGCTGTCTTTCTTTGCGTTAATGCTGAGTGGTGTGCTGGATGGATTGAGTGTGGTGGTAAGAGGCAATATCATGCAATTAAAAACGCCGGATGAACTCCGCGGCAGAGTGATGAGTGTAAACTCGATGTTTATTAATTCCTCCAATGAAATAGGACAATTTGAGAGTGGCGTGGCAGCTAAACTAATGGGCAATGTTCCCTCTGTGGTTTTTGGTGGCTGTATGACGATACTGGTGGTGGTGGTTACGTGGTTTAAGGCACCAAGTTTGAAGAAACTGGAGTATTGAGTGCCTGGCTGAATTACTGATACGTAATAAGGCAGCGGGTAGTGTCTCATTTTGAAGATATGACGACGAAGTTGTCTTTCTCCTGCGTTCTCCTCATCCCTCCCTGCCGGTAGGCAAGTCTGCGTGGGACAATTGGCACGCAGAGGTCGCAGACTTGCTTCGCAATCTTATAGCTGTTGGATTCAAACTGATACACTACAAGGCAGTGCGCCTGGGTACTTTCTCAATAAAAGTTGCGTAAGTTTATAAGTTAAAGGCAATCTTTTATCAAAAAAATCGTGGCGTATTTTCGATTATTCATTATCAGTTTTTTTTTATTTTCTTGCAAAAAGGAAAATAATATCAGCATCATTTCCTGCAATACTCCTACAACTGATAAAAGCATTTCATTGCAATTGTTTAAAGGACGGTGGAACTGGGTCTCTGAATTATATTACGATGCCAGGGCAGGAAATTATATTTTGAAAACACCTGCCACGGAGGGATATAACAGGCAGTTAGTTTTCGCAAATGACCATCACCTTGAATTTTTCAAGAACAACCTTTCCATAAAAAAATACGGGTATGATATTTTTCAAGAAAGCGCCATAACACTTTACCCGGAGGACTCATCAAATGTGCTCGTTTTTAAAGATTATACTTCAGGAACTTACTATGCCTATGTTCATTTTTCAGTGTGCAGTGATACTCTGATCTTAAATTTCCAAATTACTTCGGATATAATAGGAAGGGAAAAATGGGCAAAAGGTTTGTAGAAAAACAGGATCTGTAATTAGAACCCAAATCGATAGTATACCAGATCGAGCACGTTAAAAGTCTGCACACAAATTATCAGAGGTATTGAAAGCAAGCCTCTGCTTAAAAAAGCCCCTCGTAATTTTTATCAGGAATCGCCCCCTATTTCTTCGCCTCCATCAACTTCTCCAGCACATAATATACAGCCGGACAAAAACTGGAATTCTTCAACGTGATATTGGGTCTTTTTAAGATCACGTCTTCATCAGTATAAGGAAACCGTTCACAATCAGATGGACGGACTTCATAAATGCTGCAATAATTATCAGCACCTAAAAAAGAACAGGGTTGGTTTTGCATCACATAGTCGCCTTCTTCATCCACTCTTAAATATTGATTGATCAGGTCACCGTCTTTCATTTTTAAATGTTTGGCGATGCGTTTGATATCGGGTGCTTTAAAACGGGGTGAATAACCTTTACAGCAATTACCACATTGAAGACAATCTATTTTGCTGAAAGCCTCTTCATGAAGGTCAGGCAATGCTTTCAGCACCACGTTCTTATTGGCTCTATTCAAGTAGTTCTTGTACAGCTTTTGTCTTTCACCGGATTTCTTTTCCCAGTTTTTCAGCAGTAGATCACTCATGTTAATTGGAAGCTGTTTTTAAAGCGATATCTGTTGGTAATCCATCCAGGCTTATTAAATTTTTTTCCTGCACATATTCATACAATCCATCCGCACCCTTCTTTTCAGCCCATTCAAAATGTATATCCCGGTCACCAGAAAATTCATACATCGGCACTCCAAAGCCACAGGAGGTTTGCACCAGGTCGATATCGGCAACGATCAACTGTCTTGTACTCGGATACACGGTAAAGTGAGGAGCCAGTTCATCCCATTCGGTGGTTCCTGGTAATACGGCATGTCCCTTTCCGTATAAGCGCAGGATATTAGGTGTTTCGCCAAAAGAACAAAACATGATGGTGATACGGCCATTCTCCAATGTATGTGCTGAGGTTTCATTTCCGCTGCTGATAAGATCCATATACGCCAATTTATTATCACCCAGCACCCGAAAACAATCAAGCCCCTTGGGTGAAAGATTGATCCTGCCATCCTTACTGAGTGGCGCTGTGGCCGTAAAAAAGATATGCTGCTCTTTTATAAATGCTGCATGAGCCGGTTTGATGCTCTCATGAAATTTTCCCATCGCATTAAATTTGCACGAAGGTACGTCTGCAGTACAACTGACCAGCACCCGTTCAAAACAAAACCAGCTGGTAAAAACCAGCCGGTGCATGAGATTATAAAAAAACCATAAATTAACCGGGACAAATGTACGAAGGCCTTCATACATCATTAGCGCCGCCCGTCAATCAAACTGTTTGTTTTAACATGTCATTAATTTACAACAGCCTTTTATACATGCCGCTTTTCGTTCTCTTTGAACTTAACAGCCCAGGGCCCATTTCCAATAACCATAAAATAAACCAACAATAACAGCACAATGACAGACAGAAATAATTCTGAGTACGGCTTGATGGCGCTGTTGCCGGAGTTCACAAAAATAATTGCACCCAGTAACACCGGGATCTGGATAAGACAGGCAAACCGGGTGAACAGGCCAGTGGTAAGCAATATGCCACCGATAATGTGGGCAAATACCACATAATGTCCGAGTAGAAGAATCGTGTATTCGTTGAAGGAAGTTTTGTTGTGCAGTTCCCCTTTTACACTCGGCAGGTTTTGCAAAAAATCAATGCCTTTGTAAAACAGGAACACACCTAAAAGAATGCGGATGATGTCGAGCCATTTGGGATGATGCGTATCACCCCAATGCTCAAAGCGTTGCAGGATGGTCATATAGCAAGATTTTATCGTTAATAAAAAAGAACTCTCACTAATTTACTGCTAATTTTACCCAAATGCAACAGGTAAATATTCCCACCAATAAAATTCTGGCCAATCTTAAGATTGAAGCCCTCAACGAAATGCAGCTGGCAAGTATACAAGCCAATGATGAACACGACAATGTGCTGCTGCTATCCACTACCGGTTCTGGTAAAACCATCGCTTTTTTATTGCCCATTATTCAACGGCTTGACCCTGCTGTAAAAACAGTACAAGCATTGATCTTAGCACCATCCAGAGAACTGGCCATTCAGATTGATGAAGTGTTTCGAAAAATGGGCACGGGTTACAAAGTTGTTTGTTGCTATGGAGGGCATAAAAGAGAGATAGAAGAGAATAACCTCGTGCAGCAGCCTGCTGTTATTATTGGTACTGCCGGCCGTATTGCCGATCATATCCGCCGCAATAATTTTTCTGTTGAGGCTATTGAAACATTGGTGCTGGATGAATTTGATAAATCCCTGGAACTGGGTTTTAAAGAAGAGATGGAATTTATTATCGGCAGTTTACCGGCTGTTAAAAAAAGGATCCTCACATCAGCAACAGATGCACCCGGCATTCCGGATTTTGTAAAATTTGACAACGCCGCAAAAGTGGAGTTTCTTTCTCCGTTGGTGGAAAAAGAAGCCGTGGATGAATTGCTGGTGCAGGTAGTTAACTCGCCTGAAAAAGATAAGGTAGAAACACTCTTCAGGCTTATTTGCCAGGTGGGAAATAAATCCATGATCGTTTTTTGCAATCACCGGGAATCGGTGGAACGCACTAGTGAATATTTATTGGAAAAAGGCATCGTGAATGTTTTTTATCATGGCGGTATGGAACAA
>ENA-UOWO01005360-UOWO01005360.1-activated-sludge-metagenome-genome-assembly--contig:-NODE-5360-length-13654-cov-4.242518_pt1 | contig 13654 bp, 14 predicted proteins | sample MGYA00238148_ERZ761564 | MGnify/ENA primary metagenome ERZ761564 (study PRJEB28885, sample SAMN05720194) | activated sludge metagenome | isolation source: Anaerobic digester | place: USA...
ATTCACAATAGGGTAAAATATAACTTAGCCAGGGTACTCAAGTGGTCAACGAGGGTCCCGATCATATCGGGATAAAACTGCTGGCATTAAATATTCACAATAGGGTAAAATATAACTTAGCCAGGGTACTCAAGTGGTCAACGAGGGCAGTCTGTAAAACTGCTGGCATTAGCCTACATAGGTTCGAACCCTATCCCTGGCACTCTACTTCGTCCTGATTTGCATCAGGACGAAGTAGAGTGCCACCTTAGCTCAGTTGGTTAGAGCGACGGTTTTGTAAACCGTAGGTCCGGGGTTCGACCCCCCGAGGTGGCTCGGAGATTGATTTGTAATATACTAGCCGCCTGATTGCGAGAGCTCATTTGGTTAGAGCGTCCCGCTAAGCGGGAAGGTCCGGGGTTCGACCCCCCGAGGTGGCTCGGAGATTAAGTAGTTTTGGCGATGTTGGTTTGTGATATACTAGCCGCCTGATTTCGAAAAGGAATAAAGGAGAAATATGCCGAAAAAGAAAAAAGGACCAAGACAAATTGTAGGGTTGAAGTGTGGCGTGTGTAACGCTTTTGGTTATATCACCGAGTACAACAAAAATAATGAGCAGTTGAAGAAACAGCAGGGCGGAAATACCTTTCCGTTGAGTAAATACTGCTCGGTTTGTCGCAAGCACACCGAACACAAGCAGGCTAAGAAGCTGAAGTAACGAATTTCCGATAAGCTTTGAGAATATTTTCCGCTCCGTGCAGATAGAGTGAGGGTAGGCGTTGGGCTTGGGACATGGCGCGGGTGACAAAACTCGGGGTATTGTGCTGAGCGGAGGTAAGGGAGATGAGTTGGGCGGGCAGTTGCTCGGCAACTGCCTGCCGAGAAATTCCCAACTCTTCAAATCGTTGCCTGATTACCCCTTCCCATTCACCCCACTCCTTAAGAGTCAGCAAAAAGCAACCAGCTGCGACGGCGTCGTAGGCCATGTCGCCCGAAGGCTTGGTGATAAACCCATCTGCCCATTTAAAGCCATACTTAATTAACAACTCGTTCGCATCAACGATTTGTGGGTGATAGATTACCCGCAGCTCGGCCTTCTGATCATCTAATTTGCCTAACTTGATGTGTTGCATTTTTGCCATATTTTCTACTGCATGATAAATATCTGCATGAGTACCAGCATAAACCAACAGTTGATACTTAACGCCATGTTGGCGTAACGTCGGAGCTAAGTTTTCGATAATTTGTAGCAGCTCGTATTTGTTTGTGCCTAATCCGCCCGTAGCGAGACACAGTTTGAGTGGTCCTGATCGCCAGGGCTGTTTTTTATCTCGACAAGCAACAATCCGAGGGTCAACTGGAGGACCAGTGACATAGATCGAGTTCGGGTTAATCTCTAAGCCAGCTAATTTAGCTTTTTCCAGCAGCTCGTCTTTGGTCCCTTGATCAAACACGCAGTAATTTAAGTTCGGATTACCGGCATGCTTGAGGTAATCGTAGCGGACGTGTGGGTCAGTGATCACTTGCAAAACTTTTTTACCGTGATCGAGCAATATATTGCCTGTAGCAATATGAAAAGACAAAAATGGTTTGTGAATTTTTTCAGTCAGAAAAAGTAAGGGTGGGGTGATTGAATCAAGAATTGGTAGCTTGGTACGGCCAAAGCGGTCAATCAAATCTTTGGCGGTCTTGAGCATGGGAAAGCGGGCGATTGTTTTACCGACGGTTTCAGTAAAACTGACCTGGCTCCACTGTCTTGAGCTTACATAATTGGTCGGATCAACCAGCCAAGCCTTTGTCTTGTTGATCCGACCTCCCCAAGCTTGCACGGCCGTCCCAAACGCCATTGAGTAATGTGCTCGGGAAAGAACAATATCGCTTAGTGACTCATCCTCTGGTAGGCCGTGCCAGCCCTTCACATCCTCACGATATGTGCCAAACACCGTCACGATTGGAATCTGAGTATTTTCCAGAGCTTGCTTATCAGCCGCATAAGCTTTGATGAGATTAGGGTCGAAAAGTGAAGGCATTAAATAAATTATAGCCTAAATTAAGAATAATAAGGTAGAATATGGACAAGAGGGCCGTGATGTCAATGGTAGCATGGAGGTCTCCAAAACCTCTCGTGGGGGTTCGAAACCCTCCGGCCCTGCAAAAAGGTGTCTCCAATACTGATTTGCATCAGCACGAAACCCTCCGGCCCTGCAGCTTTGTCTCAAATCTTGAGCAAAGATTAGTCAAATAAGGAAGTTATGAACTCAACTATTCTCATAGTTGCACTGATTTTACTTGCAGTTGTTTGGTCTAAATTGCTCAAGCCCATGCTTGAGTCGAAGATCAAAGAGATGGAAAGAGAAATTAAGGAACAAAAGTCAAAATAACACTATTTGGCTACAAGATGGTAGACCACGAATGAATTATTTACTTATAAGCGCACTTACTAAAATGCAAAGCACACTTAGTATTTTGATAAATTGAATCAAAAATATTTTTGATCCTGATATAAACTTCATTACCCATTGCAAGAGATAGGTCTAAAGCGTTAATATTATCCATATGAATGATGACGCACAGCAAAATACAGCTACCTCTAGCCAAGATCCATTGGCATTTCTAGAAAGTATTTTAGAAGATGCCAAGAAAAAGGGAGCGGGATCAAGCCCACCCGTATTGAGTGGGGAAGAGGATGTTACCGAATCTCCCGAGATTGACCCAAGTGTGAGGGAGCAGCTTTTAGCTGAGCAGCAAGCGGTTGAGAAAAAAAAGCAGGAAGAAGAAACTGCGCGATTGGAAAGTTATCGCCAACAAATGCAGGGTGAAATTAAAAATACCGATGCCTATAAGGCTCGTGAAAGCCAGGATGAGGATGAAAAAAACGAGCAAGCTAACCCGGCTGACAGCGATGGGTTTCAGATTGACCAAGTAGAGCACAAGAAAATTTAGTAATTACTTTTCTAGTAGTTTAGATTATGCCTGCGCCTGCCCGACCAAGTGTTCGACCGCGACCCGGAGGTGGATTTAACCAGGGTCTAGGTCAGTTTGGCGAAGCTTTTGACGAATCAGTGGCCGGGCAGGCGATGCAGCAAAAAGCGTTGGGGCAACAGCAGGTTAGCCCGAGTGGCGCCGCTGCAGCGGCGCAAGCAGCTCGTACTCAAGTTCCTCAGCAACAACCGCGCGAAGTTGGTAGTTTTAAGGATGAGTTGATCGACCGGCCGCTAAAAGACATGTGGCATGAAATTACGCAGTTTTTTGCGCTCAACACTTGGCTGGGAATCGATCCTAATACTAAAGATCCAAAAGAGCAACAAAAAATGGTTGCAACTCACCGTCGTTATCAACAGTTGACCAAAGAACAACAAGCTGTGGCTCGGCAAAAATACCAAGAAGAGATGAAGAAAAAACAGTTGGAAGAGCAAGAGAAACAACGCAAAAAACAGCTTGAAGAACAACAAAAAGCTCAAGATTTGCCCATGCCTAGTAGTCCCAACAAAGGTCCGGTCGGACCAGGTGGTAGCAAAAAACAGAAAGCTGCCGCCAAACTCCAGCACGATCGACAAACTTTAGGTTCTCCACAAGGAAGCAACTAAATTAACTGGCGTTCAAAATTGGTTTTACTAAGTTAGTAGCTTACTTTTTCCTCAACATAGGGTATAGTGTGTTGAGAAATAGTTTATTTATGAAAGGGGGCGTTTATGTGTCATCTTGGTAGCAAAAAATTAATTTTTTTGGTATTAATAGTTTTGGCAATACTGTTCTTTGTTCCATGGCAGTCGATGGGGTGGGGCAGGATGGGTTGGATGCAAGTCAAAACTATCACCGTGGTTGGTAGCGCCCAGTCCCAAGTCAGTAATGAAGTGGCCGAGTTCTATGCGGGAGTCGAAGCATATGGCGATGATAAAGAAACCGTGGTCGAACAAGTCAATTCTGAAGCAGCGCGAATTGTTGCAGCACTCAAGGAATTTGGGATTCCAGAAGCAGATATTAAGACTCAAAACATCAGCACCTATCAACAACAAGAGAGTTACTATGATAGTTCAGGCTCGCAGAAGAACCGACCAGGTCAATGGTCGGCTAACAACAGCGTCCAGATTATTTTGCGCGATATTACCCAAGTTGACGCGCTCTCAAGTTTGCTCAATAGCACTGGAGCGACCAACGTGTATGGTCCAAATTTCCGCTTGGATGAGCCAGCTGGTGCAGGTGGGATTTTGTTATCCGAAGCGCTCAACGATGCAAAAGCTAAGGCTGAGGAGTTAGCGGGGGCTCAGGGATTTAAGATAGGAAAAATCCTGAGTGTGACTGAGGGTTACTCCGACAACAATCTTTATCCTCTGATGCGCGATCAAGCTGGCGGAGGTGGTGGAGGAATGATGCCAGGAAGTAGCTCTGTTAATGGAACAGTCACTGTGGTTTATGAAATCAAGTAGACAGATTGAAGCGCGTTTCAAGTTGTACAACACGATGTCGCGGCGGGTGGAGGAGTTTATTCCTCTCCACCCGCCGCAAGTGGGATTTTATGCTTGTGGTCCGACTGTTTATGATTTTACCCACTTAGGTCATTTGCGTCGTTACACGATGGATGATGTGCTGATTCGGACGTTACGTTCAGTTGGCTTTCAGGTCAAGTTTGTCCAAAACATTACCGATGTTGGGCACTTGGTGTCAGATGCCGACACCGGTCAGGACAAACTGGAAAAAGGGGCGCAAAAATATCAGCAAACCGTGTGGCAGGTGGCTGAAAAATTCACCGAGTATTTTTTCACCAGTTTGGATCAGCTCAATGTGCTGCGCCCCGACATTTCGTGTAAGGCCACTGATTATATTGACGAACAGATTGAGATGGTCAAGGAACTGGAACGCAAAGGTTACACTTACATCATTGAAGGTGATGGAGTCTACTTTGATACCAACAAGCTGGACGATTATGGTCGGCTGGCGCGCTTGGATATCGAGAATTTACAAGCAGGTGCGCGAGTGGAGATGGTCCCTGGTAAGCGCCAGCCGACCGATTTTGCTCTGTGGAAGTTTGAAAAACAAGGTGAAAGCCGACAGATGAGTTGGTCAAGTCCGTGGAGCGAACGAGGTTTCCCCGGTTGGCATATCGAGTGCAGTGCTATGAGCCGTAAGCATCTCGGCGATCAGTTTGAGATTCATACCGGGGGTATGGATCACATTTCAGTTCATCATCCCAACGAGATTGCCCAAACTGAGAGTGTCACAGGCAAGAAACCTTCAGTCAAGTACTGGGTGCATCACGGAGTGATGACAGTTGACGGACAAAAGATGAGTAAATCACTCGGCAATATATTCACAATTGATGATGTTAAAGCAAAAAAAATTCGTCCGTTGGCGCTGAGGTTGTTTTTCCTCAGCGCCCACTACCGCAGTGAGCTCAATTTCACCTGGGAAAATTTGGCTGGAGTAGACAAAGCCTATCGTAAATTACTGTCTGAGGTAGCGAGTTGGAAAAAAGAAGACGTTAGTTCTGAAACGATCCTGAGTGTCAATCCTGAACTGGTTGCGAACGTCAAGCCTGAACTTGTTTACCCGCTTAACAGGAGGGATTCAGGATCTGAGAGCAGCGACTATTCCCGCCTTTTTTGGTCTCACCTCGCCAACGATCTTGATACGCCACAAGCCTTAGCCGTTTTTTGGCAAGTAGTTAAATCTGATTTATCCGACTCTGCAAAAATTAAGTTTTTATATGAGTTTGATCAAGTATTTTGCCTTGGGTTGTTTGACCCCAATGTTCAAGAATTAAACAAAAATTTATTAGAGCTTGATGAGCAGCAGTTGCCGGAGAATGTTCGCGAGTTATTAGCTCAACGAGCTCAAGCTAAAGCTCAAAAAAATTATCAGCTAGCTGATTCGCTGCGACAAAAACTATTAGAACAACAGTACAACGTGATTGATACTTCAAATGGTGTAGTGGTGAAAAAACTAGATTAACAAACCTAATACCCAATCGATCACGGGCGAGATCAAACGTGACAAAGGTGAGCTACCACTCCATGGGAGAATCAAAAAAAGTAGCACATAAGTGCCGTAGCGATGCATAAATTGTTCGAACTCGATGGCGGTGGGGCGAGGGAGGAGCGCCACCGCGATCTTTTCTCCATCCAATGGGTAAACTGGCAAGAGATTAAATACCGCCAAAACAACATTGATAGTCACCGCATAAGTAAGAATCGCGTCGATGGGCAAAAAACTCAAGAAACCGAGAATTCCCAATTTGTAAACAATTGCCAAAGTGCCGGCAATCAGCAAATTGCTGATTGGTCCGGCGGCAGCAATTTTGGCTCCATCTTGGACAGGATTTTTCAAGTTGTATGGATCAAATGGTACTGGCTTGCCCCAACCAAAACCAACGAATAATAGGGCTAAAGTGCCTAAAGGGTCGAGGTGGACGAGGGGATTAAGGCTGACGCGGTCGTTTGCCCGAGGGGTGGGGTCGCCGAGTCGGTCGGCGACCCAAGCGTGCGCAAACTCATGAATGGTAAATGCCACCAACAGAACTCCTGCCAGCACTACAAAAGCAATCGGATTAGAAAAAAGCAGTTGGATCAACATGGCGATGATTATAGACAACTCCTCTAGATTTTCCAGTTTAAAAATTTCTAATCGTGGTATAATCTCTCACCTATGCCAAAATTTGCTTTTAAGTTCCCCAGGGTTTCTCACATTGGACATACGGTTTCTCATGCCAAAAATCGTCATAGTCGGGGTTTTAAGTACAATCTGCACAGCACTACAGTCATCGACGAATCAGGTCAGAAGCATAAGCTTCGAGTACCAACCAAAATTTTACGGATGTTGAAAAAGGCTGGTGTCACTACTCACTACAAACCTGTGGCCAAAATTTAATCTCTCAAATTGTTTTTTACTTGATTCCATAAGGCAGGTTGTTGGCCCTCAATTTGGACTTGGTCTAAAACTAATTGTTGTTGTTTGTCTAGATGTACGCTCAAAATTTTTAGGCGACTCTCACCTTTTTTTGTGGGCAGATTAGTCCACAAACTCGGCCAAGGATAGTAAGCGCGCACGGCTCTTTCCAATTTTATCGCGTTTTGACCTCCAACCATCGCTTGTTGAATTTCAAACCAGGCAACAAAAGCATCACTCTTTTGGATTTTTCGAGCTAATGGGGTGGGTGAGTCCGACGGTTGGGGCTTGGGAGTTATTTTGCCTTGAGCTAATAGCTCGAGATCATCAGGCAGTTTTTGTGCCATAAGTTCAAAACTATGTTGGTAATACTCAGTTTGAGTCCAGTTCGTACCAACGGTGAACGGATATTGAGATACGATCGGTCCAGAATCAAGTTTAGCAATTATTTGAATCAAACTGACTGCCGAAGTAAGTTCGCCGTGGAGTAACACCATCTGCGCTGGCGCGCTCCCGCGCCAGCGCGGCAGTGCCGAAGGGTGCACATTAACCGCAGCAACTTTTGGCCACGCAATTAACCACTCAGCCAAAATATAACCGAAATCAACAACTAGCAAGAAATCAGGTCTAGAGTATAAATTATCATCAAAATACTTCTTTTCGATCTTATTATCAATTAAAATAGTTTTCAAATTTTTAATCTTTGCCCAACTTAGTAGAGGATTTTCCACTGGCAGTTGTTTGCGTCCACTCGGTTTGGGCTGGGGAGTGATGATCAACTCCAGACTAAAATTACCACTGGATTGCAAAGACTGAGCTAGAATAAGGGAGTTATGGGTGCTTCCAGCTACAGCAACTGAGTAGGGCATATTTTAGAATTTTAGCAGTTCCTGCTTATCAACTTCGACCCATTTATCCGTACTTATTTCCTTAAACACAGGAGTATTGGACTCAATGGCGCGATCGGTAAAAAGTATGCCAAACAAGTGATCGTGCTCATGTTGCATGACTCTTGCCGCAAAGTTTTTGAACAACTCTTTTTTGTTAACGAGTTGATTGTGCTCGATAATTTGATACTCATACTCCACCCAATCCCAGCGCGGTACTACACCGTAATAAGCAGGAATGGAGAGACAACCTTCTTCCCTCGGTTTTTTGTCAGCTTTAGTTTCTCCCGTAATTAACGTATCGCTATGATCAATAACGCTTGGATTAATAAACAGCCGAATTTGTGGTGTTTGAGTCAGTCCACTCGGTAGAAGTGTGGCAAAAACTGCCAGTTGTTGATTTACTTGTGGCGCGGCTAGCCCGACACCACTAGGGTTTTTTTTCCCAAAAAGTGTTTGACCAAGGTTGGTAACGAACCTTTTCAGTTTTTCGTCAACCTTGGTAACGGCTTTAGCTTTAGTTCGCAATCCCGGGTGAGGGACAGTAATGATTTGCATAACTAGTCATAGAATACTTTTATAATGTTATTTGGATATTATAAACTACTTGTTTTTGCAGTGATTTCCTCAAGTCTTTCAAGTGAAGTAGCATCTTCCGCATTGAGATTGTCAAGAATATATTGGTATTGATCTCTAGCCAAATCAAGCTGGTCATGATTAAAGTACCAATCTGCTAGATCAAATCTTGGATCTGGATAGTTTGGTTTCAAAATCAATGCGTTGATTAAATTTGCTATTCCTGCTTCCGATTGTCCCAAAAATAACTCAATTTTAGCCTGATTGTAAAGCAATCTGGCATCAGTTGGAGCGAGCTCATGAGCGGTTTGGGCATACTTCAGTGCTTGAGTTAAAGCGTCGGAGTTGAGAGTTGAAACTCGGCTGAGAACTCGGATGCGGGTTTTATAAAAATTGAGATGCCTGGGATTGAGTTTGAGACTCATCTCACTGGTAGCTAAAGCACCGTTAGCCAACTCGCGAGCAGCCTGCTCATCGTTTTGTTCGAGGAGTGATTGGGTGTAAATCGAGTACTGTTCTGCCAAACCGTCGTAAAAGAGCGCTTCTTGTGGTCGACGGTTGATAGCGTTAATCAACTGAGTCGAGCCTTGCTCCAAGTAACCTTGTGTCAGTAGATCTATACCGCGAGTATATTCAAGATCTGCGCGCCAAATTGACCAGATTGTTCGACAGATTAAGCCGCAAATCACAACCAAGAAGATTAATGCTATTTTTTGTTTCAAGTTTAATCCCAGACCACTATGTTTGTTATTTATTTTGGTTGTGATGGGTAGTTGGCTTGCTGGTTTGGCTGATTGATGCTCCAGCCAAACCAGCAAGCCCAGCAAGACAAACTCGACAAGTGTCACTGCGACCGTAGAAAAACCAAAGAAATTACTAATCTGCAGACTAATGACGCCTGCCAAAATGGCGGCGACCAGATATTTGTGTGTCTGTGCCTGCGGTTGTTTATTCTTGGCAGTAATAATTTTAATTCCAATATAAAAAACGGTTAGGTGAAACCAAACAAATGTGCCAAATCCGAGAATGCCTGTATTTGCCAAGTAATTAAGCCACTCATTGTGAGCTTTGTTATAAAGAAAATCCCATTCTGACAGTAAGTTATGAGCTTGAGGTCTGAATTGATAGTAACTGTAGGCAAAAGTTTCTGGTCCCGAACCAATCAGCCAGTACTTTTGCCACACTTTATATGCCCCCTGCCAAACAACTCGACGAATTGCCCCAGAATCACTGCCACCAATAGCTGGTTGTAGATCTTGGCTTTTTTGCCACCACTGCCAGCCAAGCATGCCACCGGCAATAGACACAGCAATAACCACAACTATGGCGATTTTTCGCAGCTTGGACGATATATTTGCTCTAGCTAGAGTGAGAAAAAACATCAAAGCCACAAATCCGCCGATCAAGCCTAGTATCCCTGAGCGAGAGTCAGTTAGCCACACTGCCCATAGATAAATCACCGCAGCAAGTATGCTTAAGAAAAACCAACGGTTAGTTTTCTTGTCATGCGAAAAGTTGATAATTGGCAGGAGGGTGAGAGGCCAGAGGGTAATGAGAAAGGCGGCCAGCCAGTTGGGCTGGCCGAATGTACCAAAAATCCGGTATTTGGGATTGGTGCTTTCTTTCCAGCACTCGGTAGTGAACTCGTTAGTTAAAATACAACTAAAAGAGTGACCAAATTTTTCTGGAATGGCATAGAGCGCAGCTATTACCCCAATTGAGACAAGAGTTATTAGCAAAAAGTGCACCACTTTTTGCGCTTTTATACTGAACTCATTTTGTAAATGGCTCAAGTTACCCGCTAAACTTAAAAAAATTAAAAAATAGCTCACTGTTGAAATTACGCCACCATGAAAGCGCGTGTAGTAGCCGAAAATTGAGGTGTAGGGATGAATTGAGAAAGCTGTGGAAAGAAGTTGAGTAAAAACGAAAAAAAGCATGGGTAAGTTCAGCGCTGAAGCCGGCAAAATCCAAGATTTTTTGAGAATCATGCGCGCTAGCCACAAGGTTGTGGCTAGCGCGCTGACTACATAAACAACCAACATTTTGGGGAACTCAAAAAGCTCTTGGTTATTTAAGGAGAAAATTAATGGAGTAATGACGATACCAGCAAGGATAACGGCAAAGTATCCATGGAGTAACCGTTTGTCCCATGTTTCGATCACGGTAGGTTGAGTAGCTGATTGGTGCATGAGGATATTAGGCTAAACTGCTTGTAATATTCCATAGTATTGCATTGAGTTAAGATTTGGTATAGTAGTGCTTGTATAAATTTTGTTAAGATAATAAATATGCAAGATCAAACTGCCCAACCCACTCAACCCAATCAAGTTTCTCCCTCAGCAGGAGTTCCGCCCCAGACATCTTATGTTGATGCTTACACACCGCCGTCGGCGCCTTTGGTGCCTTCGGCACCTCCAGTTCCTTCGGCACCTCCAGTGCCTCCAGCGCCTCAAGCACCTTCGGTGTCACCAGCTCCCAATGTTCAACCCACTGGATTGGTTCCTTCTCCTGTGGTTTCGGATCCTGCCGCTCCGTCTCCAGTTTCTCAAGATACATCTCAGTCAAGTCTAACAACAAGTGATCAACCGTTTGTTTCAGAAAAAGTTGATCCCCAAAAAGCTTTGGACGATTTGGCCAAGATGTTTGAAGATACTGATGTTCAACCTACTGCAGAACCAGATCAAGCTACCCCGCCAGAACCAAGTAATGTTGTTGAGCCGATAATACCTTCGGGGTCAATCATTTCGGCTCAACCAGCTGACGTTTTTCCAGTAACAGATGACGTGGTAGCTGATTACCCAGTTGAGCAGCCAACTAAAACTGCAGATGAGGCAACCGAGTTAGGTGCTCCACCAGCGTCTCCAGCTCCTGCGAACCCAATACCTCCAGTACCTCCGGTGACTCCAGTCGTGGAAGTTGATTCCCAAACTCCTAAGTCATCTGAAGAGTTACTTGCAGAAATTGATCAGGCTTTGCATGATAAGCAAGTTGATCCAACCATGGTGCAGAGCTCACTCGACTCAACAGCCGAACCTGACTCAACAAATGGTCAAGTGGCAGAGCCGGTCTCCACTATCCAAGATTCTCCTGATTTAAGCTCGCAACCGATACCACCAATTAAATCAAGTTCAGAAGCGCTTGAGGATCAAAACATTTTTCATTTACTAGGAATTGAAGACAGTACTCAAGAGCAAAAAGATCAGTTTTTATCTGAACTTCAACAAGTAATTTGGGAAGATTTTTTGGAACACGATGTAGAGCTGTTGTTGACTGATCTGGAGTACCAAGAATTAAAGCAACAGTATCAAGTAGATCAGAAAAAGCCTTTAGCAGAGCAAGAAGAAGTGATTGTTTATTTGGAAAAATTAATTCCTGATTTAGAAAACTTGATGTTGGAAAAAGCAATAAAACTAAAAGCTGACTTGGTCAAAGAAAGAGTCATCAGTCTCAGGGAGAAATTTGCTACCCAAACAGATAAACTTGCTGAACTAGATAAAGCGGACGCTTTGATCAGTCAGGAAAAGTGGTTGAGCACTGGTCAGACCTTGAATGCTTTAGCCTGATTAGTCCGCGGCTATAACTCCTGATCTTTGTTACGGTACAATTAAGGTATGCGTTTTTTACGCCATTCTCAAATAAACCCAGTTGTTCTTGATCTTGGTTCATCAATGACAAGAATATTTTATCGCGGCAAACTGATTTTTGTTGAACCCAGTTTTTATGCCAAGAAAATACAAACCAACGAGATCGTGGTAATTGGTGAAATGGCAAAAAAATTGGAGATTAGTCCGACAATGAACTTATTAAGACCGATTCGGCAAGCGCGAATTGATGATGTAGTTAATTTAAAAGAATACGTCAGCTATATCATTGGAATTTTAAAGTTCAATGGTTTTAGTCTACCCAAGAAAAGCCCAATATTAAGTTATGTGGGACTGGGCTTGAGCTCAGTGGAGCGCCAAAGGTGGCAAAAGCTTTGGCGAGAGCTGGGCAGCAGCCAGCAGTGGCTGCTGCCCCAAACTACCGTTTTGGCTATGTATTTGGCTAAAAAATACCGTTTGACGCAAGCAAGCTGTCTGGATTTAGGAGAGAGCAGCTCGAGATTGGTAATGTTTGTTGATGGTATGCCGGTTTATCAAAAAGAGTTTCCTTGGGGGATGAGTAATGTTCAAGAAAGGTTGGACCAATTTTTGCTGCGCGAGAATCTATTGGTTGATGAGAAAACTTCTCAAGATATTCTCCAGAACTTACTCAGCTTAAAAAACAATGAAAGACAGTTATCAATTAAAGTTAAACAAGGTTTGAGTCGGAATCTAACTAGTGTTCGCCTACAAGCCAGTGAGTTTAAAGATTTAATCAAAAGGGAAATCTTAGTTCTCAGCACCTGGCTTATGGATGCATATGCATTAATGAGTCACTCAGAAAAAGAGTGTTGGGAGAACAATCGAGTGGTGTTGGTAGGTGGAGGTGCAAATTTAGATGGGTTGGCTAGCGAACTGAGTGCAACTACTAATATCAAAGTGGTGAAGGGAGATGACGCTGAGTTTGCGCATTTATTAGGAATGGAGAGTTGGTATGAGCAAGAAAATAAGGGAAAAGAATGAGTAGAACAGGTACTTGGTACAACAGCAGCATTGCTTTTTTTTTATCTGGAATTGTGTTGGTAATAATGGTGTATTTTCTTGATAGCCTGCCAGCGCTGCAGCGCTGGCAGGCTAGTTTTCACAGAGTTTTCACTCAGCAACTAATTCAACGTCCTTCTTTTTCATTTACTAGTTCCGAAGAAGAGCTTAAGCAGCTCAAACAAGAAAATTTCTTGCTTAAACAGGCGTTGAATCAACGTAATCAGCTTCAAGATAAACGAGTGCTGTCCCATCCTTATCAATTAATCGCCGCAGACGAGTCATCTCCCTTAACAATTGGCAGCATGGTCAGTAGTAATGGCGTGTTGTTGGGAACTATTGCTCAAGCTTCAGCTTATGCTGGTCGAGTTAGGTTGCTGCGTGAGACAACCACTCAGCCAATTTTGGTAGTTAGTGATTCGGGTGTGCAAGGATTAATTAGGGGAGACGGGAAAAATATTTTGATGACAGAAGTGCCGCACAAGCTCAATCTAGCGATTGGCGAAAAATTGATGACTGTGGGACAGATTGAGATTGCTCCAGGATTATTGATTGGGTTTATTGAGAAAATCGTGGGAGATCCAAGCGATCCGTCACAGACTGCTTTAGTGAAACAGCCGGTTGAGTTTCGCGAACTGGAGACGGTAGAAATCAATTAAGACTAAGTTATGCAAGCGCAATGGTTTAAGTGGATGATTAAAGCGA
>ENA-UOWO01005368-UOWO01005368.1-activated-sludge-metagenome-genome-assembly--contig:-NODE-5368-length-13635-cov-4.110383_pt1 | contig 13635 bp, 10 predicted proteins | sample MGYA00238148_ERZ761564 | MGnify/ENA primary metagenome ERZ761564 (study PRJEB28885, sample SAMN05720194) | activated sludge metagenome | isolation source: Anaerobic digester | place: USA...
CAACACCAATACCAGTTCCACCAGTCCCAACACCAATACCAGTTCCACCAGTCCCAACACCAATACCAGTTCCACCAGTCCCTATACCAACCCCAGTAACAGTTGAAACAGATAGAATAAGGGCTTTAGAAGATCAACTAAGAGAACTTCGAGGTGAAAACACTCCAGAACAGAGATCTGCAGAATTAGGTGGACAGCTATTAGCTTTGGAAACACAATTAGCTGCTAACGGATTAACGGATGCTGAAAAGATACAGTATTTTGATCTTATGAATCAAAAGAAGGAAATCGATAAACTTATTAACCAAGTACAACAAGAAACCGAAAGAAAGAGGAAGAATAAAGAAAAATGGGTTAAGTTAGCAGCAGGAGTCGTAGGAGTAGGTGTAGCTTTAGCGACACCTGCCATTGGAGTAGCAGCAGTTCTTGGAGTTACTTTGGGAGGAAGGATAATTGGAAAAGGTGCCCAATCTCTAAGTACAAAACTTAGAACAAAATCAGAATCTATAAAGTACGATACAAGAAAAGGAAAAACAATTGAGCAGTTAAATGAAATGGATAAAAAGCAAAAACGAAATCAGTGGTGGGCAAACAGGCTGGGAGAAGTAAGCTCCGTACTAATAGGAGGCTCAACTGGATACGCTTTAGGAACCCTTTTTGAAGGAATTGTTGGAAAAGATTTCCATATTGGAATGAATAACCATTCAGCTTCAGAAATCCCTACAGCAGGAGAAAATTCAAATCCATCTAACCCAGAGCAAGCACCAAAAGCTGAGCAACCACCTCTTGAACAACCAATACCCCAACAGCAACCCCAAAACTTTGAGACTATAACTCCACAATCTGCATCTGAAAGTTGGAGTTTTGGGGATACTTTTAAAGCCTCAGACTTCGGATGGAATTCCAACCAAATGGGATGGTTAGGAGATAAAGTATATTTAACTGATTACGGTGGTAATAATGGTATATTACAAGGCAATTTCTTTACAGAACTCTCTAGGTTAGTAACTAAAGAACAACTTATGGGACAAGAAAGTGGAAATATTGTTAATCAATTTTTAAGAGCTGCATATAGAGGGATGAATCCTACAGAAGCCGCAGGAAAAGCTGCAGAATTATTGCTGGGTAAATAGTTTAAAATAATTAAATATATATCAAATGAAAGAAGATATTATTCAGAAAATTAAAGAAGTAGGCGTACCTGAGTCAGAAGTAGAAAACTTCTACGAACTACTCTCAGAGCAAGTCTTGGATTTACTCTTTGAAGATCTAACAGAGAAATCTAGCGATCAAGAATTAGAAGTTATTGAAGCCAGAATAAAGGAAGCAAAATCTGTTGAACATTTTGAATCCATTATTAAAGAGTTGGCCTTTACAGCATATGGGGATGAAGCAACAACAGAAATTATGAATATGTACTTAGATTTAATTGATGCCTTCCAAAAGAATGTTGCTGATGCAAAAGCATTAATAGAAAGAGCTAATTCTGGAGATGCAGATGCAAAAGCACTTTTAGACAAGGCTATGGAGACAGAGGAATTTAAAAATCTATCTTCTCAAGAATAAGTAAGTCTATTTTAATGGGTGATTCTTTCTAACAGTTTCTTCTGCGAACTTTTCACTTGCATGAACATACTTAGTTGTTGTGTCTAAGCTCTCGTGACCTAAAAGTATTTGGAGTGCAACAGCACTAGCACCATCTTCAGCCATATATGTAGCAAAACCATGTCTTAAACTATGTGCAGAGGTAGGAATTTGTATACCTAATCTTTTCCGATATTCAGCAATCTTTTCTTGAAAATAGTTTGTAGATATCCTTGAATTAGGCTTTTTACTTCTACTACCAACAAATGGGATGAATAGGGCAGGGGAGTTAAATTTTTCTAAAAACTTATTCTTTCTATACTCTTCAATTAATCTAATATACTTTCTATTTTCAGAATCAAAAACTTCTAAATTCAAACCCTGAGAAGAAGTATTCTCTCGAATTGTTTCACGATGTTTCATGCTTTTACCCTCTACACCTAAATCCGAAAACAGTTTATCTATATTTCCTGGTTGCTCTTCCTTTTCTCTATCTGAGAAAGCATACTCTAGTCTCAACTTAAGATATTTGTTTAACCAATTTAAAGACCTGTTTGTCATATACACGGCTCTTTCTTTTTTTCCTTTACCCATTACATATATCTTACCCTCAACATTTAACTGCTCAATATTTAAATTAATAAGTTCAGATATTCTCATACCAGTAGCAAACAGCATCTCTAACATACATCTATTACGAAGGGCTACACGCTCATCTTTTTCAAACCCCATTGGTGACTCTATTAATCTCTTTAGATCCTCTAAAGATGCAACTTTTTTAACCTTCTTTTCAGCTCTAACCATTTTAATACCATCAGGTGGAACTGGAATTTCTAAATCAAATTCTATTCTAAACTTCAAATATGATCGGAGTGCAGAAAGCATTCTATTTATACTTCTAACATCTAAACCATTCTTTGTCCTAGCTCTAGAGTTAAGAGGTCTTTGCAAAATACCCAAAGAACCATAGACCTTACCATATACTTTTCCTAAGAAGTCATCCTCATATACCTGTGGAGAACTCTCTGTGACATATTCAGTATTTTTATCTTTATCCACAGGTCCAATCATACCACTTAAATTTTTTGAGGGCCTTGTTGGGTCGCTAACAGCCTCATTGCTAGATTGTATTGATTTAAAGCCCTTTTCTAAGCATCTTTCTCTAATTCTATCCAAATCTCTTAAGTGATTACCACTTCCTAGATACCCTTTATAGTTAAGTACATCTATCTTAGTTAGTTTGCTAAATTCAATATTATTGTAATACAGATATACACTAAAAATTGATAAATCCCGAGCGTAATTAATTATGGTTTGAAAACTGTAAGCGTTATTTTGTAAATTCAGAAAGTATGTATCCTGATCTGGTAGTTTAGGTATATCTTTTAACAAATATGTTTTCTTCATATGTATATATTAACTTTTTAAAAATTAAAAACAAAGTAGGGGACCTTTTTTGAAAATTCCTAGAAGAAAAAGATAATGGAGGATATACATAAAATTAAAAGAAAAATAATTTTCCATTTATAAACTCTTTAATATTTTTAAATTAATTAATCTTTATTTAATAGTTTTAAGTACTTCCCCTAGACTTACAAATATACGACCGCATATAAGGGTGATTATACTCGGTTATATGTTATCTAAAATCATAACATATATCAAGTGAGAGTAGTACTCCTCCACCAACATCAGACAAATCCTTCTAGTCTAGTACTCATCTGTACTCTATTGCAAAATAAATGTCTGTCTCCCTAAATAGATTAGCAGTAAGTTATCCACAGTGATATTACTATGGGACGTGTGAAACTATGGGCCTTTCTTTGCTATAAGCCCTACTCCCCTACTTTCAAATAGCTATGCAAAAATATTAAGCACAAAGTTTAAAATAATAGCTCCAATTAAAGCAAGAATATATGAAAGGGTTTCCCAATGATTCTCTTTTTTATCACTTTTAATATTAGCCATTCCGATACCTACAAAGTACCCTACTGTTGGAGAAAGAGCAGAAACCTCATGTATAATGCCTGTTAAGAAAGAAGATATAAACATAATAAAGACAATTAGGGAAACAAGCATTACTTTTCGATTTAATACATAACCCTCATATCCCAAGACCCTTAGATGAATATAGGTAAAAAATATTGAAATTAGGAGTTGTAAAGGAAGAAGAATATATATTGCAGGTTGAAGAGAAAGAAGACTAAAGGTGAGAAAGAAGAGAGAGAGAGTTGAAATAATGTATGAAGTCGTTCTTCCTACATTAGCCAAAGGAATACTTTTATACAAGTTAACATTAAATACATTGGCCATCAAAAATGATATATACGTACCAATAGAAACAAGAGCAACAAGAATAAGGAGTAAAATACCCTCATAAATACGACTAAACTTTCCGACAAAGAATAACTGTACAAACAGATACTCTGACATTACAAAAAGAGAACTCTGAAGAAGGAAGGATAAAGACTTAATTTTTACTTGGAAATCAAATGCCCAGATTAAACCAAGAAAGGAGCCACCTAGATATATTAAAGCTATAATTAATATTCTAGTAACCTCTAAATCTTGTTGTTTAATCAAAGTCTGTACAAAGATAGATAACCCTATTAAAAGGGATAACATTATTAATTTTCCCCTCTTTACCGAATCTTCTGTTTTAGATACCTTGTTTTCAATCTCCATAAATACTCTCTACATATTTTATACCCTTTTCTGTTAAAACTCTTCCTCTGGAAGTCCTTTTTAAAAGACCACACTTCATAAGGTAGGGCTCATGTACATCCAAAAGTGTAGAGATCTCTTCTGATACGCTTGCAGCTAATGTAGATACTCCAACAGGACCACCATCAAAATTGTAATACACTACTCTTAGTATCTCCCTATCAATATTTTCCAAACCGATATCATCAACGCCCAATAACTTCATAGTTTTTTCTACAGTATCTGTTGTAACCTCGGTTCCATTAATACTCTGTAAATAGTCTCTTACCCTCCTAAGAAGTCTTAACCCTACTCTAGCCGTACCTCGGGAAGCTATAGCCAACTGTTGTAGTGCATCATTATCAATTTTGATTGACCACAATACACACGCCCTATTTAATATCTCTACCATATCCTCATTATCAAAAAAATCCAACCTCTGAATTAATCCAAATCTATCTCTCATAGGAGGACTAATCTTTCCAATCTGAGTAGTTGCACCAATTAATGTAAAAGGCTCTAAACTCAGTCTAATAGTTTTAGCAGAGGGGCCCTTTCCCATTACAATGTCTAGTGCCCTATCCTCCATTGCAGGATACAAAATCTCCTCTACTACTCTAGATAAACGATGAATCTCATCAATAAAAAGGATATCATTTGCTTTAAGGTTGGTAAGAATGGCAGCCAAATCTCCCTGTCTTTCTATAGCAGGCCCTGAGGTAACCCTAATAGAGGAACCAACCTCATTGGCAATAGCAAGGGCAAAGGTTGTCTTACCCAATCCTGGAGGACCATAGAATAATATATGATCAAGCACTTCACCTCTTTTCTTTGCAGAACCTATCATCATTTTAATAGCCCTTTTCTCCTGTTTTCTACCAATCATCTCATCAATTTTTGAAGGCCTTATTGTTTGTTCTGCCTCAACTACCTCCTTCACACCAACAACTATCTTGCTTCTCTTTAACTGATCTTTCTCTTCTGTTTTTTTACTAGATTTAATCATTTTACTGTTGTAAGACTTTCTTAATTAGTATCCCAATATCTATATCTTCTTTCTTAAGCATTTCTTCAGCTTTTTTAATAGAAGACTCAAGTTCGCTCCCTTTAAAACCCAATGTCTTTAAAGCTTCTTTTAACTCTGTTAATTTTTCGCTCTCCAAATCTAATTTGTCTTCAAAGTCAAAATCTATCTTACCCCTAAGTTCAAGTATAACCTTTTGAGCACCCTTAATACCTAATCCAGGAGTTTTGCTTAATAATTTAGAATCTCCCTGGGCAACCATTTCTTTAATTCTCTCTATACTGTAAGTAGAAAGAATAGAAATAGCAGATTTGGGACCTATACCTGAGACAGTTAAAAGCTCTTCAAAAAAGTCTCTCTCTGGTTGTGTATTAAAACCATAGAGAGTTTGACTATCCTCTCTTACTTGAAAACTTGTATATACTGATATCTCAGAGTTAATATTTGCATAGTTAAATTGAGATGTAACAAACACCCTATATCCAATACCTGCATTTGTTAAAACATCAGTGTATCCGTTTTTTCCTATATAATTCTTTAATACTATACCAGAAATATATGAAATCATATTTAAATATTAGTTTAAAAAGTTATCCATTTTTAATCTATCATAGCATGCAATTGATATAGCTAAGGCATCAGACACATCATCGGGTTTAGGAATACTCTCAAGATTTAATAGCAATTTTACATTCTCTTCTACCTGTTTTTTAGTTGCTTTCCCGTATCCTGATATACTACTCTTTACCTGTAATGGAGTAAACTCAGAAACAGGAATATTTGCTTGATCTAGAACTAACAGAACCACTCCCCTAGCCTCTCCTACAACTATTGCAGTCTTTGCGTTATTGTAAAAAAGTAATGTCTCAATACCACAATACTCAGGTTTAAACTCTTTAATTATCTCATTGAGATCTTCGTAAATCTCTTTTAATCTACTCCCTACCGTGTTTCCCTTTTGGGTAGTAATAGCACCATAGTCAATAGGAGTTGGTTCCCCATCTTTATCAAAATCAATTACAGACCATCCGGTAATTGCAATTCCAGGATCTATTCCTAATATTCGCATAATGTATATTATATCGAAATATCTGTTAATATACTAAGTCACTCCATACACTCTGCACATCATCATGCTCCTCTATTCTTTCTAATGCATCAACAGCCTTGCTCAAATCCTTTTCAGATAGAACCTTAGTAATATTTGCTTCCTTTACTATCTCGGCATCATCGATAACATAGCCCATTTCCTGTATTTGGTTTCTTACACTAGAAAAATCTGAAAAGGTTGTATACACATCTAATCCTTCTATACCCTCAATATCAATTTCTTTTATATCTTCAATACCAGAGATATCCATAAGCTTAATCATAACCTCTTCCCTATTCTCTTTTATATATTCATCCTCACCACCATATTTCTCAGACTTTTTCATATGACCACATTTAACAGTAATTAAACCCCTTACATTAAAATTCCAAGATACACTACCTGTCTCCCCCATCCTCCCCCCTATTTCATCAAAAAGTTGTCTTAAATCTGCTACTGTTCTATTTTTGTTATCAGTTAAAGTATCAACTAAAATCTGTATCCCATTTGGACCAAAGCCCTCATATGTAATCTCTTCATATGTGACACCATCACTACCCTCTCCTGTTCCTTTAGATACGGCTTTTTCTATTCTATCTATAGGGAATCCTACACTTTTAGCTTTATCAATATACAACCTTAAATTAGGATTCATGTTAGCATCTCCCCCACCCTGTCTTGCAGCATGAGTTATCTGTGTAGAGAGTTTAGAAAAAATCTTTCCCTTCTTTGCATCATTAATCGCCTTCTTATGCTTTATTGTTGACCATTTGGAGTGCCCAGACATATTTATTACAGAAATACATTAAATACAATGTATTCTACCACTTTAAAAGCACAGAAAAAAGACTACTCTTTGGCCTTAACAGAACGGTTACCACTTTCACTGTAAGTTTGATTACTCCATCTAAGTATCTTGTCCTCAATTATTTCCTTAGATGTACCATATTTCTCTCTTGAGAGAGATATGACTTTCTCTTTAAGCCCAAAAGGTTCAAACCTAGGAGGTAAAGACTTTGCACTAAAGGTAGTAGAAGTCATTCCATCAATACACAGCTTAAGATACATAGAGTGAGCATCAAGCGATACTAAGTCTTCAGAAGTAACTGTAGGTGCAAACTCCTTTTCAAGTATAGACGCATCAGATTGACTGACTACAAATGAGCCTAAAGTTCCTACATTACCAAAAATAGCTTGTCTAACTGTTAAAGGAAGTTGATCAATATATTGGTTAGTCATACATAAATCTAGTTTAAATTTCCTTGCTTCAGAAAGTATTTTAGCAAAGGAGTCTGTCGCAAAGTTTTGGAACTCATCTACAAAAAGATAGAAATCATTTCTCTGGTCTGCAGGCATATCAACTCTTTCAAGCGCTGTTGATTGTAAACGGGTAATAATCATACCACCAAGTAAGGAAGCTGTTTCCTCTCCCAATTTCCCCTGTGCTAGATTAATTAGAAGTATCTTTTTACTATCCATTATCTCTCTTAAATCAATTGTAGATTTAACCTGACCAATTATATTTCTTGTTACTGCAGAAGATATAAATCTTCCTACCTTATTTTGTATTGGAGATACTGATTCAGCCAATAATCTAGGATTTTGAGCCATCTGTGCATATTCCTCTTCCCAGAACTTTACAAGTATTGGGTCATTTACCTGTTTAAGGATAAACTTACGATAGTTTTTATCCATTAACAACCTAGTTACTGAAAGTAAAGTTGTACCCTGAGCTTCAAGGGCAGTAGCAACTGCATTTGTAAGAATGTATTGCAATCTTGGACCCCACGAGTCCCCAAACTGTTTCTTAAATACCTCCACCACTCCATCAGCAATTAAATCTCTTTGTGACTTATCTTTTAATTCTAGCAAGTTAAAACCAATAGGGTATGAAGTATCTGTTGGATTAAAATATATTACATCATTTACTCTCTCTGGAGGTATAAAGTCTAAAAGTTCTTCTACTAACTCCCCATGAGGATCAATCATACATGCACCATCACCTCTTAGTATGTCCGAAACAAACATATTCTTAAATACTGTAGACTTACCTACACCCGTTTTACCTAATATATAGAAGTGCTTTCTTCTGTCCTCCCTCTTAATTCCAAACTCCTGTCTACTTCCTCTGTACTCTGTTTCTGCAAACACAGTTACTCCATCTTCTCCATTTCTCGGTAAATTCATAGGGGGTTCTATCTTTTTAGACCTACTCCAAGCAATATTGGGAGTCTCCACAGAAATATTGGGCATATGATACAAAGATGCAAGTTCTTCAATATTTATTATGTCAACAGTGTCCGAAGGAAGATACCTCCCTTTGTAATCAAGATATATCTCTTTACCTGTTTTGTTTGGTTTAGAATGTATAAAGGTATTTAAATGAGCTGTAGTAAACTGTTTAAAACTAGCAACTATATCTCTTAGTATCTGTTCAGACTCAATTACAGTACTTGCTTTAGTAATAACCCTAACCTTAAACTCAAAACCCAATTTCAACATCTTTAACTCTATCTCACTTAACTCCTCATCTTGTCCCGGCTGTAATTTAACAACCTCTTTTCTTTGAGCCTGCCCATCAACAGTTGAGAGACTATCTCCGACCCCCTTAAAAAGATTTGAAAGATGAAACCAGAAACCTTTCCCGTAAGGATCTCTTCCCTCTTTAATATCGGTAATATATTTCTTTGAATTGCTTTGCCAGAAATTAGCTACTGGTCTTACTAATATTTGTATCCAAGCACTCTGTCCTAACTTTAAATCAGATACTGCTCCAGTAATTGCAGCAAGAGGGTCAACCTCAAAATTTCTAAATGTTTTAATTGGGAAGATAAAATCTTTCTCTAATTCAATTTCACCAGTTGTAACAAAAAGTTGAGAATCAGTATCTTTCTTTTCAATATAGTCAGGAACATATCTAATATCTGCATTAGGATATTGAGCATATATCTGACCTTCTACAAATTTTGCAAGATGTTTAGGAATTACTGTATAGAATTTGATACCATCATTCCCACTTGAGGCAATTTCAAAACTAATTAAATCCAGTGACCTACTGTTGTCACCCAAAATTCCATGTATAGAGGCAAACATTTGTTCAGCAGCAAGAGGAGTTTTGTCGTTTTCCCTTGGTACTAATATCTGCATTACTAAAGGATTCCTAACTTCATCGTAGACCTCTACTTCATTTCGACGTGTTCTTTTAAAAAGGAAAATGATTGCTAAACAAAGCATTACAAAAAGAAAAATCAGAATAATTGCGATTGTGATATCCATATATATTTATTCTACCCCACAATCAACATATTGAGAAGAGATTAAAAAGCATATACTGTTGGAATATCTGTCCCAAGAATTATGACCACATCTCCTGTAGTCATAAAGGGTGGTCTGCCCTCAATTATTTCATAACTACCAGGGAACAACTCAAAAATTACTTTAAGAGAGTAATCAAACTCTTTTGGCTTAGGAACATAGAACTCGGTTTTATCTTGAATTGTAGGTGCGTTATCAAACCTAACAACTTCACACCCACTGTTTCTAATTCTTCTAGCATATTGACTGGCATAGCCTGACATACCACTACCATTGTAAATCTCGACTCTTACCCTCTCTCTTTCCAGTTCCCTATCAATCATTCTTTCAGAAAAAGTCCTCCATGTATTATCATACTCCTGTGTATTAATATAGCTGCTTATACCAACTCCAACCTTAGATTCTTGAGCAGTAAGAAATTTGTTATTTCCCAAATCAATTATATGTGGCCTCATTGCTAGTGTAGCTCCATGAATCTGCTTAAGTTTAAGAATGGTGCCAAGAAGTGTTGGTAAAGAGGAGTAAATATCGGTATTAGAATCTTTAAACTTCTCAGATGATATTAACAAATTTAACCATCCTAACTTAGACACAAAACTGTTTAAAAAGAACGCATCTTGATTAACATCAAAACCATTATCATAGTATTGAGCATATACCCCTTCTCCAGAAGAAGAACCCAGTTTCTCACTAAAGATCTCAGTTGCACTAGCAGTAATCCATATATATTCATCAATATTCCCTCCTAGTAATTGCTCAAACTGCCATATTGCATATTCAAGCCCTCTTCCTTGTTCTAATTGATCTCCAGCATATTTAAAGGTAGCAATTGGAATACTACTACCAAAATCTTCTTTAACTTGTGCAAACTCTACCCACCCAGGTACATAGGTTAACACAGAAACCTCCTTCTCTTTGTTTTGAGAGTATAGATATGCAGCAAATATCCTTTCTTTCTCATTGTAGTTTTCTTCAAACACAATTAAGGTTTTTTCCAACTCATCCTTTTGAGATGAAAGAAGATAGTAATCTGAATTACTCTCTTGCAAGGGATTAATACTTTTAATTTTACTAAACCCTATATATGCATATGCCAAATATACAATAACAGAGAGAGAAACTACAATGGCTATTAATTTCCATCCCCCGAGATTAATTTTCTTTCTTTCTTTTTTTTGACTTCTTTTGTATCTCTCTCTACCAGTTGACATATTTATGTTGTAAAAGTTAATTGTTTCCCAGACATATCTTTAAAACTTAGCAATACAGATTCCAACATTATCTCCTCACCCTTCCCTTTCCCATATACTTTATCTCCCTTAATATGATATCCCATATGCTTAAGAGTGACCCTTATTTGATGCATTCTTCCTGTTTCTATTTTAACTAATACTTCATTTTTTGAAAAAAGAAAATAGCTTATTGCTTTTCTAGAACCAGTAAATTCATAACTTCTAAAATCCATCATCTTTCTATTTAATTTGTCTCTCCCTATATATCCCTCTACTCTTTGCCATGTACTCCATGGTTGTAATTTTGTATCCATTTGTTGTATATATTTTTTATACTCTCTAAACTGTTGTATATTTGTACTCTCTTCTAAATATGCATGATATATTTTAACTACTTCTCTTTTTTTAAATTGAGATTTTAAATATTCTTGCATTCTTTTGTTTTTAGCTACTACCATTAAACCAGATACTCCCTTATCAATCCTATGAACAATACCAGCCCTATCCATTAACACATCATATTCGTTTTTACTTTCAAGGTAGTAACGAAGATAGTTAGAGAGAGTATTTTGGGTATTTCCTACTCCAGGGTGAACAACTAATCCCTTAGGTTTATACAGTACTATACACTCATTATCTTCATACCTAATATCAAGATTCCCTTTTTGAGGTTTAATGTCATCACTTAAATCTAGGGTGTTAGTTAAGTTATCCCAATATTTCTCATCTATACTTACAATATCTCCTTCTTTTAACTTGTATCCCCTTTTACTCTCTTTTCCATTAACTAAACATCCTTGTTTTAGATATTTTTGCACTATGTTTCTAGAAATGGATTTATCTTTAAGAGTATTAAATACAAATATGTCTAATCTCTCCCCTATATTTTCATTTTGGATATGTATTTCCATATGTATATTTTACATTGATACAAATATTTGTGAGTAAGAAGTATTTACTCTATGTCTTGGATTTCTTTCATTATTCTGTCTGTTTCTTTTAATACTACTATGATTTTTTGATAGTGTTGTATATCATCGCTATTTAATTCCCTCCCTTTTCTATCCTTTAACCATTTTTGAGCTGGTTGATATCCTCCTATATAGAAGTTCCATGATATTTCAGGGACATTCCCAAAGTATTGTTCTTTGTTAATATATACTTTTCCATCTTTGTACTCCACTTTGTCTACTTTATCACTTCCACTTATTGGATATGTAGTAATATATTTGTTTACTTTTTCTGATTCTAATAGGTGTAATTCTTTTAATTGTTTTCCATATTTAATATATTTTTTAAAGGTATCTCTATTCTTAGGATATGGTACTCTAGGGAAATCTATTTTAAGAAATTCTTTATATTTTTCCCTATACTTAGGATTATGTAATACTCCATATATATATTCAAAGATGTCTTCAGGGGTAGTTTTACCAACAATATTTTCTATCTTAGATACTATTTCAGTATTTAGGTTAGGAGTTTTAGTTCCATCAGAAGAGTAAAGGTAGAGGGGAAACAACGTATAGGGTGCAAATGGTTGAGAACTAATCTCAGTAAGAACATTAGTACAAAAACAAATAAAATGTTTTCCCCCTCCAAATTGTCGAGTAGTGATTAATCCCCAATTGTCACCCTGAAGAAAGTATTTACCAATTTTGCTTCCAGGGGTTCCAACATAACCTCTAGATTTCCCTGAATACCAAATCCACCTATAGTCAAATGGGCGATACTGAATCTTATGAAAGAGATCTTTGTTATAATTGTTTTGGACATCTTCCTTCGCATTCTTCACCTTCCAATCTCTACTGTCATACAAAAGATATTTTGAAACCAACTCTTCTTCGCTCAGTCTGTAGAAATCATCAATAATCTTTTTTAAATCATTCAGGTTTTCCTTTATACATATTTTATCTCTCTCCGTTTTAACACCAGGACCGTTTACTAAAGACAGGTCTGTAATCTTAAAAAAGGAATCATACTCTTCTTCTTTTCTAAAATCTTTTGGAACAAAGAAAAAATATGGCTCTCTATAATTTAAAATCTCCCATTTAATCTTTGTAATTGTATTACTATCTAAGTATTCGAATTTCTTTTCCCTTGTCCCATACAAATCTGTGTGATAAACCATACCAAGTCCCTTTTTCTCCTTATTCTTCCTAACAAATATATTTATACTGACCCCCTGCATAATTTCAAAGATATTCTCATCTTTACTATCATCGGGAGAAATTTCTTTCTTTATTGAGTTGCCGTGTAAATCTAAAATGTAAATGTCATCAAAAGTATTTAATAAGTGCTCTCTCATTCTTCTGTGGGTAATACCACTGATGAAAGAATTGTTCGTAATCATCGCTACAATACCTACTCCACTTCTTTCAATATAATTTTCAGCAAGACGAATAAACTTAATGTAATCATCATCTAAATTAGTCTTTTTTTCATTTAATCCGGCTTTATAATCTTTTAATAATTCTAATATCCACTCTCCTTTATTTGAACTACTTACACTATATGGAGGATTCCCTACTACAACCATAATAGGGGTCCTTGTTTTAATAATAGAGGCTTGCTTAGATTCCTCTGCAATACTCTCTGCTAAACCAAAAGCATTTGACTGCTCACTTTGAATAGGAGATTGCTCTAAAGAATTAGTTAAATATATACCTAATCTATTATTAAAATATTTA
>ENA-UOWO01005371-UOWO01005371.1-activated-sludge-metagenome-genome-assembly--contig:-NODE-5371-length-13629-cov-26.372329_pt1 | contig 13629 bp, 16 predicted proteins | sample MGYA00238148_ERZ761564 | MGnify/ENA primary metagenome ERZ761564 (study PRJEB28885, sample SAMN05720194) | activated sludge metagenome | isolation source: Anaerobic digester | place: USA...
CGCAGTCGATCGACAACAGCTTCGACAACGTGAATCCGGACAGCCCCATGCGCGTTGCCATGGATGCCGCCGGAAACGCGATCGCGGTCTGGCACCAGGGCAACTCGATCTACACCAACGTCTTCAGCGCGACGGGAGGTTGGGGTGCAGCCGCCTCGGTCGATGTCAATGCAGTCAGCTCGGTCTTCTCGGCGCGGATCCGACTCGTCATGACGCCCACAGGCCGGGCCGTCGTTGCATGGAACAGCGGCATATTCGCGATCAAGTCGATGCAGTACACGCCGGGTTCCGGCTTCTCGGCTCCGGCCCTGGTGAACTCCTACGGCATCGACTCCGGACTGGGCCTCGACGCCGATGGCAACGCCGTGATCGTGTATGTCGCGCCCGACCGGTGGCCGTCCCCGACCACCGACTCGGACGTCTACTCGCGGCGCTTGGCCTGGGGCGGCGCCTGGAGCGACGCGGTGGCGATCGAACCGCTGGACGGTCGAGGGGCCGATGCCTTCTCGGCGTTCAACCAGGACGGCAAGGGCGTCGCTGCGTGGGTTCGCGGCGACGCGCCCGGCAGCAGCAGCCGCAAGAGCCTTTGGGTGAACGTGCTGCGCTGAGCTGGCCGGACCCTTGCCCACGCCGGCGGCTGCTGCGCGAGCCGCCGGCGCTTCATTCATTCACTCACTCAGGATCAACATGAAAGCCACTCATCTCATCAGCCTGCTGGTCATGGCAGGCACAGCATCCGGCTGCGCATCGCTCGCCGTGACGGACGAAGCCATTGTCGACCGGACGGCCTTCGCGCTCGGCCTGGACAAAGCGGCGTTCACCATCAGCGGCCGTGTCGACGAAGGAACGACGACCCGCTATGCGGTTCGCACCCGCTCGGGCCAGGACTACAACTGCTTCGTCGGCGGTTCATTCAGCGTGCTGGGCCGAAGCGTGTCGGAAGCCATCTGCACGAAGAAGGGCGAAGTGGCCCGCAACCCCTTGCTGCGTTGACGCTGCCGGCTGCCGTCGCTGCGGCAGCCGGGGCACGGAGCTCCCATGAGAACCTACCCCTTCATCTCGTTGCCCGAATCGCTCGTCGTGATGCGAGTCTGCGTCGCGGCCTTGTTCATGGCGCATGCCGTGGTGCGGATTGCCAACGGTTCGATCCCCGGCTTCGGGGCGTTTCTCGAGAGGCTCGGCTTCCCGTCCGGTGTGGCGGTGGTGTGGGCCATCACGGCCGTCGAAATCGTCGCCGGCACCCTGATGGCGCTCGGCTGGCGGGCTCGCTGGATGGCCAGCGCCCTGTTCGTCATCGTCGCCGTGGGCATCCTGCTGATCCATCGCCACTTCGGATGGTTCGTGGGCGAGCACGGCACGGGTGGCAGCGAGTACAGCGTGTCGCTGATGGTGTCTTTGCTGGTGATCGCCGCGGCCGACAGGCCTGCGGCCTCGCCCCACTCGGAGCGAACAAACCATGCATCTGTTGTTGGTGGAAGATGACCTGGAACTCGGTGCGGAGCTCCAGCGGGCCCTGTCGGGCTACGGGCTCACGAGCGAGTGGGTCCGTGGCACCCGGCATGCTCGAGCGATGACCGAGGGCGAGTGCGACGACGACACGCCGCACTTCGCCTGCGTTCTGCTCGACTCGAGGCTGCCCGACGGCGATGGCATCGACCTGCTCCTGCACTGGCGCCGGCGCAGCATCTCGATGCCTGTCATCGTGATGTCGGCCCGCGACGCTGTGGAGTTGCGCGTCGCGGCGCTGGACGCCGGTGCGGACGACTACGTCATCAAACCTTGCGCGCCCGTCGAGATCGCCTCCCGCGTTCGCGCGGTGGTCCGCCGAACGGCGGGGCAGGCCTCGCAGCTCTGGAACGTGGGCGCCCTGCGGATCGCCACCGGCACGCGAGAAGTCCGCGTCGACGGCGAAATCTTGCCCCTGTCGCCCAAGGAGTACCAGATCGTCGTGGAACTGGCCAGGCTGCCGGGCGAGACGGTGTCGAAGCAGCGCCTGGCGCGGGCCGTGGCGCCGTTGTCCGAGCCGCTCGAGTTCAGTGCGCTCGAGTGGCATATCCACAATCTGCGCCGCAAGATCGGCACCCAGCTCATTCGCACCGTGCGTGGCGTCGGCTATTGCCTGGTGAATGACTGAGGCTCTCGGGCTGCCCACAGGGCAGCCGTCCGACGCGGGCCCGGCCCGCCATCGAGCAGATTGCGGCGGTGGCCGGCAGGCTGGCGGAACCCGGCAGACGGCACTTCACAGTGCGCGTCTTGCAGGCAAAGGTCGGTGCGCCAGACCACCAACGGCGGCGCGTTCAACCGCCGCTGAGCGCGAGCACGACGGCCACGAAGTCGTCGGGTTGCAGCGCGTGGCCGAGATCGCGCACGCACAGGCCGTTGACGAAGACACGCATGTTCGGCCGCAGTTGGTCCTGCTCGTCGACCACGCGGAAGCGCAGCCCGGGGAAGCGGCGGTCGAGGTCGGCAAACAGCCCGAGCAGCGTGTCGCCGGTCGCCTCCACATGCGTCTGGCCCGTGTAGGAGCGCAGCGCCCCCGGAATCAACACGTTCATGCGAGCGCGGCCACTTCCACCGCGTAGATCTCGGGCAGGTGGCGGGCGATGTTGACCCAGCGTGCGCCGCCCTCGTGGCCGACCCACAACTCGCCGCTGGTGGTGCCCAGGTACAGCGCCGGCTCCGGCAGCGCATCGGCCGTCATCGCCTGGCGCTTGACGGTCCACCAGGCCTGCTGCTGCGGCAGGCCCTGGTCGAGCCGTTGCCAGGTCCGGCCACCGTCACGCGTCACGTAGGCGGCCGGGCGGCCCGCCGGGCTGGTGCGCGGCCAGACGTCGGTGCCATCCATCGGGAACACCCAGGCCGTGTCGGGATCGCGCGGGTGCACGACCATCGGGAAGCCGATGTCGCCCACGTCCGCGGGCATGCCGCGGCCGATGCGCTGCCAGGCCTTGCCGGGCCGGTCGAGCCGATAGATGCCGCAGTGGTTCTGCTGGTACAGGCGGTCGGGGTTGCCGGGGCAGATGCGCACGCAGTGCGGGTCGTGGAAGGTCACGGTGGCCGCATCGAAGCCGCCCACCACCTCCATGCCCTCGATCAGCGTCGTCCAGCTCCGGCCGGCGTCGCGCGACTCGTGCACGCCGCCGCCCGACATGCCGAACAGCAGGTGCGCCGGGTCGCGCGGGTCGACGGTGATGGAATGCAGCTTCGGGCCGTCGGGCGTGCCGTCCTGCACCGTGCCCATCCACTCGCGGAACTGCGGATCGTCGTTGACGGCGGGCAGCGGCACCCAGGTGATGCCGCCGTCCTCGGATCGGAACAGGCCCTGCGGCGAGGTGCCGGCATACCAGCTGTCGCGCTCGCCGGCGTGGCCCGGCGTCAGCCAGAAGGTGTGGTCGACGGAGCGTGCCGGCAGGCCGTTCGTCGGCTTGGCAAAGGCCGGAGGCTGGCTCGCCTCTTTCCAGGTGGCACCCAGGTCGGTGGAGCGGAACACCGTCGGGCCGAGGTGGCCAGTCTTCGCCGCCGCCAGCAGGGTGCGGCCGTCGCGCGGGTCGAGCTGCACGTGGCTGATGGTGTGGCCCAGGAAGTGCGGGCCGTCGACCGTCCAGGCACCGCGCTGCGTGTCGCCGTGGAACAGCCAGGCGCCCTTTCGCGTGGCCACCATCAGTACCAGGCGGGTTGGCGATGCGTTCATGAAAGTCCTTCCGTGAAGGCTGCCACCGTGCAGCGCGGTGAAGCGGCAGTCTGCGCTTCAGGTTCGCGACGAACAAGTCTGCGGCGGATCGACACGCGTTGGCAGCGCGTCGTGTCCGGGTCTGCTGCATGATGGCGTGGAACCGGGTGCGCGAGTCGCCTGGCGAGGCCAGATCCATTCGAGATCGCGCGGGGAGTCCATCGTGCACAAGATGCTGATCGCGGTGTGGGCTGTGGTCGCTGCGCTGCAATGTGCGCCGGCCTGGCCAGCGGACGCCGCGTCTGCGCCTGCAGGCGGGGCGACTCGCGGCTGCGACGCCTGCCCCGAGATGGTGTCGATTCCTGGCGGCGAGTTCGTGATGGGCAGCCCGGCCGGCGAGCGCGATCGAGACGACGACGAGTTGCCGCAGCGGCAGGTGCGGGTCAAGCCCTTCGCGCTCGGCAAGACCGAAGTGACGGTCGCGCAGTGGCGGCAGTTCACGCTCGCCAGCGGCTACCTGACCGAGGCCGAGCGCAACCTCTACGAACCGGGCTGCTTCACCTGGGAGCCGCAGCGGCCCGAGTGGGCGTGGCGCGCCGGCCGCAGCTGGCGCGATCCGGGCTGGGGCCAGAAGGACGACGAACCCGTGGTCTGCATCAGCTGGTCGGACGCGCAGGCCTACGTGCGCTGGCTCGACCAGCGCAGCGGCGTCAAAGGCTGGCGGCTGCCCACCGAGGCGGAGTGGGAGTACGCGGCACGCGCCGGCAGCACGACCCGCTGGCCGTGGGGAGACGACGCTGACCTGCTTTGCGAGCATTCCAACGGCACCGACAGGACCAAGGGGCCGAACAGCCGCACCTGGAACGACGCTCGCGTCTGCAGGGACGGCCACTGGTACACGGCGCCGGTGGGCCGCTACCGGCCCAATGCCTGGGGCCTGCACGACATGCTGGGCAATGTGTGGGAATGGGTGCAGGACTGCTACCTGCCGTACACCGGCGCGCCGAACGATGGCAGTGCCCACGAAACGAGGGGCTGCAAGGGCCGCGTGGTGCGCGGCGGAGCCTGGGACGATCACATCGACGTGCTGCGCTCGGCCGAGCGGTTCTGGCTCGGCGCGGGGAACCGCAACAACAACATCGGGCTGCGGGTGGCCAGGACCTTGCCGCCCTAGCGATTCAGGCTGCGTGTCAGACGCGGCGTGCCAGCGGCCCGAGCGTGGCGCGCTCGAGTGCGACCACGACATGCTCGAAATCTCGCGACTCGAGCATCGAGTTCGGGATGAGGCCGGCCTTGACCGCGCTGGCGTGGCTTGCGCGCAAGGCATCGAAGGGCATCGCGGCCACCTGCTTGCCGGCCGTCCAGGCCGACGTGACGCTGTCGACCAACCACGGTTGCGCGGAAGACGAGGTTCGGTCCGCGAAGGCTTGCGTCATCGGGAGGGTCCGGGTCATGCGCATGGCAGGCTCCTTCAGCGAGCGTACAGGCCGTGGACGATCGGTGACCAGTTCTTGCGGCCGCGTTCGTCGATTTCACGCATGCGGCGTTCGAGGTCGTAGATGTCGACAGACGCCGCCATGTAGGCCTCGTCGCGATCCCTTTGGGATTCGACCGAGGGGAGGAGGGACTTCAGGAGTTTCAGCAGGTTCGTCATGATCGTTGTGGGCCCTGCGCGGGAGCGAGGGTAACCTAGGGTTTCTACTTAGTCCATTGTCCACCGGGATGGTTCCGGTGATCCATGGAAGTAGCCCCCTAATCGCTGACTCACTCAGTCTAGGTGTGAGTGACCGCTGACAACGAATGCCATGACAGGCAACGATACGCACCGTACCGGCGCGCTCATCAGTGGAGGGCGCTGCGATCGCCTTCGTCCGTGCAGGCGCAGGTGACGATCAGGGCGTCGAAGGTCACCTCGTTGCCGCAGCCCGGGCAACGGCACGACATCGTGCGGGCGCGCGGCGAGCCCGACGCCACTTCGGGCAGGCCGACGAGCGAGGCCACGGTCGTGCCTTTCGATTCCGGTGCAAGTGTCTGCAGTTCCATGGCGGCGCTCCCTGTGGATGTGGAGCCCAGTGTGCGCGTCGGCTTGTGGTGCGCCATCCCCGCGTCTGCGGGCCGCTGACCCCCTAGAAGCGCTCAACCGGCAAACAGTTCACGCGCGCGCACGGTCTCGGGGCTGCTCGCGCCGGTCGTCGCCTGCAGGTGCTGCACGGCCTGCTCGAACGCGGCGCGTGCCTCGGTCCTGCGGCCGGCGGCGTTCTCGGCGCGGCCCAGGGCCAGCCAGGCCTGCCCGGAATGATCCGAGTGCGGTTTGCCGCCTTGCAGAAGTTGGGCGATGGCGAGCGCCTCGCGGGCGTCTTCGCGTGCCTCGTCGTGGCGGCCGAGCGCCAAGGCCGCGTCGGTGCGCAGTCGCCGCGCGGTGCCGATGTACGACCCGTTGGACTCGATCGATTTCAGGAACTCGATCGATCGCGTCAGCATCGCGTGCGCGTCGGCGGCGCGGCCGGCGTGCAAGGCGATTCGCGAACGCACCCACTCGGCACGGATGTTCGCCGGCTCGCGCGGGTTGGTACCGGCAGCCAGCGCATCGGCGCGGGCGAGCGTGGCGGCGGCCTCGCCGGCTTGCCCCATCGACAGCAGCACGCCGGCCATGCCGACCAGGCCGTAGCGGACGCCCTGAGCATGCCCGGCTTCGTCGCTGACGCGCATCGTCTCGGCATAGCTGGCCAGCGCCTCGTCGAGCCGCCCCACGCGCTCCAGCGCCACCGCGTGATTGCCGAGCACCCAGCTCGGCGGCGCGCGCCAGGCCATCAGCCGCCGATGGCCGGCGAGCAGTTCGTCGTAGCGCTGCAGTGCGCGCTGCACGTCGCCGGTGGCGAGCTCCATCACGCCCCAGTTGCTCAGCATCACACGGGCGTGCAGGCCGTCCAGCCGATTCAGCGCGCGATAACGCTGCAGCGCATCCTCGAAGTAGGGCTCGGCCTCGCCGCTGCGCCCGCTCACGTGCAGCGCGTAGCCGATGTCGCCGAGCAGGTCGGCCTCGACCTCGCCGCCGCCGAGCCCCGCCGAGCGCAGGCGCTGCAATGCAGCCTGCGTCGAACGCAGCGCGAGCTGGCCATCCAGGGTATTGGCGGCCATCGCGCCGCGCATCTGCAGGCAGTGCACCGCGGCCACGGCGGGCGTGCCGGGCGCGTCGATCCAGCGCTCGAGCATCTTCGCCGCCTCGTCGCCGCGGCCCAGGGCTTCCTGCATCTGGCCGCGGTCGCAGTCGATCTGCGCGCGCAGCGTCAAGTCGCCCGAGCTGCGCGTGATTTCGGCGGCGCGCGCCAGCAACGCCTCGCCGCGATCGGGTTCGTCGAAGAATTCGGAAAGGATGCGCAGGATCGCGGCCTCGTGCTCCGGTACCGCGCCGAACGCCGGCGCCACCATCTGCGTGCCGCGCTCCAGCATCTGCCGCACCGCGCCGGCATGTTCGGGAGCCACGGCCTCGGTGAAGAGCATCGTGTAGAAATTGTTCACCGCTTCGTTGCGCGCGAGCAGGGCGTTGGCCTGGTCGCGTTCGCGCGAGGCGACGCGCGCCTGCCAGCTGGCCAGCGCGGTGCCGGCCAGCAGCGCCAACGCGATGGCCACGGCTGCGCGGTGCCGGCCGATCGCCTTGCGCATGCGATACCACCGGCTGTCGGGCCGAGCGAGCACGGCCTCGCCGGCAAGATGGCGCTCGATGTCGGCAGCCATCGCCTCGACGCTGCGGTAGCGCTGCGCAGGCTCCTTGCGCATCGCCTTGGCGATGATCGTGTCGAGGTCGCCGCGCAGCGTGCGTGCGACGCGGCGGTCGGCGGCCTGTGCACTGGCCACCGGCACGTCGGCCATGAGGATGGCTTCTTCCAGCGCGGCGGCGGTGTCGCGCTTGAGCCGATACGGGCGCACGCCCGACAGCAACTCGTACAGCACCACGCCGAGCGAATACACGTCGGTGGCCACGCCCACCGGCCGGCCGCTGACCTGCTCGGGCGAGGCATAGTCGGGCGTCACCGCGCGGCCCATCATCTGCGTGATCTGGCTGCCCGGCGCCGCGTCGTCGGCCAGCAGCTTGGCCACGCCGAAGTCGAGCAGCCGCACCTCGCCCTCGGGCGTGACGAGGATGTTGCCGGGCTTGAGGTCGCGGTGCACGACCAGGCGCGCATGCGCATGCGAGACGGCGTCGGCCACCTGCAGGAACAGTTTCAAACGTGCGCGAATGTCCAGCCGCAACTCCTTGCAGTGCAGGTCGATCGGTGCGCCGACCACGTGCTCCATCGCCAGCCAGGGCCGACCCTCCGCCGTGACGCCGGCGTCGTAGAGGCGTGCGATGCGCGGGTGCTCGAGGCTGGCCAGGATGTCGCGCTCGCGGGCCATGCGCTGCGCCAGGCCGATGGCCCAGCCGCTGCGCGGCAGCTTCAGCGCCTCCTGCCGCTGCAGGCTGCCGTCGATGCGCTCGGCCAGCCACACCGTGGCCATGCCGCCCGCGCCCAGCTCGCGCACGAGCCGGTACGGGCCGATGACGTCACCGGGCTGGTCTTCGATGCCTTCGGGCTCGGCCAGATCGACGGCGCCCACGGCCAGCGGTTGCCGCATGAAGGTGTCGGATTCGGCCGACGCGGCGCGCGCGAGCAGGCGGCGCAGCATCGGCAGCAGGTCGCGCTGCTCCGGCGGCAACGTCTTCAGCCACTCGTCTCGCTCGTCGGTCGGCAACGCCAGCGCGGCCTCGAGCAGCGCGTTCACGCGGCGCAGCAGCTCGGGGTCGGGCGGGGCAGTCGCGTTCATGGCCACAAGCAGGTACCACGCAGTCGCCGGCGTGTTCCGGACAGGCGGGTGCTGCCGCGATCAGCGGCCGAGCAACTGCGCCAGCAGCAGCCGGGCGCGTTCCCAGTCGCGGCGCACGGTGCGGTCGGTGACGCCGAGCGCGCTGCCGATCTCCAGGTCGGTGAGGCCGGCGAAGTAGCGCATCTCCACCACGCGGACCAGCCGCGGGTCGACTTGCGCCAATGTCTCGAGTGCCTCGTGCACCTCGAGGATCTCGTCGTCGCTGGCACCCAACTCCTCCGACGCGCGCGTGTCCAGCGTCACGTGCTCGATGCCGCCGCCACGGCGCTCGGCGCTGCGACGGCGCACGAAATCGATGACCACCGAACGCATGGTGGTGGCGGCATAGGCGAGGAAGTGTTCGCGGTCCTTCAGCTCGACGAGGCCGCCACGCTGCATGCGCATGAAGGCTTCGTGCACCAGCGCCGACGTATCCAGCAGCGTGTGGCGGCCGCCGGAGGCCAGGCGCGAGCGCGCCAGGCGGCGCAGCTCGTGGTACAGCTTGGCGAAGAGCTCATCGGCGGCCACCGGTGCGCCGACGGGCGGGTTCGAGGTTTCGGATTCGACGGGGAACATGGCTCGAAGGTCTCGCTGCGTCGTGGCCCATCGGCGACGGGCGGCCCACGATGATGGAGCGCCTTCGCAGCCATCGCAATCCCTCCGAGGGGCGAGTCTTCAGCCCGCCAACGGCGCCAGTGCGGCTTCGATGCGCCGCATCTGCCCGGCATCGACCATGCGGCTCAGCGCGGCACTGAACCGGGCATCCTGCGCGCCTGACACGATGTACTGCCAGCGGTACGCCTGCAGCAGCTCGGCCATCAGCGTGCTCACCTCGCCGGCCGAAAGCTCGCGCCCGCAGATGCGCAGGAAGTAGTGGCCGTCGGCCTTCGCCTGCGCCTGCAGGAGACCGTCGACCGCGCCGACCAGGCCGATGAAGTCGTCCACCGCTGCGTCGCGGGTTGGCGCGTCCAGCGCGGCGTTTTCGCGGGCCCACTCCAGCTCGTCGATGACGGCGTGCTGCGACTCCTCTTTCCAGTGGAAGAGGAACACGTCCTTGTAGAGCGCGGAGAGCTCTTCGTCGGGCGCGATGCTGTGGCGGTAGTGCACCTGCGTGAACAGCTCGATGTGGCAGGTCAGCGCCAGCACGGCCCAGGTCGACGCGCCCATCACCGCCTGGGCGACGCCGTTGGCCTGCGGCACGAACTCGTAGCCCGGCGGCATGCCGGCGGCGATCAGCCGCTCGATGCGGCGGAACAGCTCCTGGTGCTTGAGCTCCTCGTCGCTGAAGCGCACCAGCGCCTCCAGCGCCACCTGGTCGCCGAACCAGTGGTGGCGCGTGATCTCGAGCATCTTCGCGCCGATGAACCGCTCCACCAGGCCGAACATGTTCGCGTAGGTGCGGCCCTGGATCTGCCCGAGCAAGCGCCGCTCGGCGCTGCGCAGGAAGCCGAGCCGGCTCACGCGCGTGAGCCCGTCGGGCAGGAAGGACTGGCCGAAGTCGAAGCTGCGGCCGCGGATGACGTCGGCGTCGATCTCCCAGCGCACGCGGCGCGAGGCCTCGATGCAACGGGCGTAGCGCTGGGTCGTGCCGGTGTCGGTGGCGAAGGTCTCTGTGAAGGGCACTGAAGGGTCTCCTTGGGTGGTGGGCGATCAGGCAGCAGCGCGGCGCGGCGTTCCGTCGAGCAGGGCATGGATCTCGCCGATCCGCTCTTCGGCGGCGCGCTGGCCGGCCTCGAACAACTCGGGTAGGGCATCGGTCTCCCACAGTCCGATGCGGCGCTTGAGCGTCAGCGTCAACCCGAGCAGGCGCTGGCCGCGCGCTTCGGCAGTTTCGATCCGCGCGCGCATCAGGTTGTTCATCAACGAGGTGCTGTGCTGCGCGACCAGCCGGGACGGCCGGTCGACGCGGCGTGGCATCGCGCCCTCGAAGCCGAGCGTGATGACGGCCTGCGCCCGCGCGGCGGCCGACACCGGCAGCGGGTCGGACACGACACCGTCGACCAGCCTTCGCCCGTCGATGCGAACCGGCGGGAACAGGAAGGGCAGTGCCATGCTGGCGCGCAGCGCCGGCGCGAGCGGGCCGCGATCGATCACCACCGGCCGGCCGGTGACGGCATCGGTGGCCGTCACCCGCAGCGGGATCGGCAGCTCCTCGATGCGCACGTCGCCGAAGGCCTGCTCGATGCGCTGCGCGATCAGCGAGCTGTCGCGAAGAGCGAAGTCGGCGCTGAAGCCGGCCAGGCGTGGTGCCAGCAGTTGCGCGTAGGCACGCCAGCGGCGCTGCGTGGTGAGCTCCTGCGACCACAGCCGGCGTGCCATCTCGAGTGCCTCGCGCGGCTCGGTGGCCGAGGCGACGAGCGCGCCAAAGAGCGCACCGGAGCTGCAACCCACCACCAGCTGCGGCCGGATGCCGTGGCGCCAGAGCACTTCGGCGATGCCGACGGCGGCGATGCTGCGCACGCCGCCGCTGCCGAGCACGAGCGCCAGCTGGGGGGGCTCGGGGATTCGGGAGATCGAAGGGATCATGGGTTCAGCGTGCATGTGAGAAGGAGTCGATCCGCAGCGGCCAGTGCGGCCACCACGGCTTGTGTTCACCGGGGGCGGCCGCAGGCTCGCAGCGCGACTCCGCCACCACGATGAGCTCGTCGCGGCGGTGCGGCGTGAGGCTGAAGCCGCAGCGCCGCATCAGCGTCAGCATCGGCACGTTGTCGGCCAGCACATGGCCGTACAGCCAGTGAAGGCCTTCGCCGGCGGCCGCGCGCCGCAGTGCGGCCAGGGCCCGCCGGGCCACGCCACGACCGCGCCAGTCTTCGGCGACCATCAGCGCGAACTCGGCGGCGATGTCGCTGAGGTCGGTGACGCAACGCGCATCGGCGATCAGCGTCTCGCGGCCGGCGTACTCGGCCAGCACCACCAGCGCGATGTGCCGGTGGCCGTCGACGTGGGCCATGTCGTCCAGGCGCTGGCCCGAGAGGTTGTTCAACGCGCCGTGGAAGCGCCTTCGCCGGTCCAGCGCCGACAGGCCGCCGATCAGCGCCTGCAGTGCGGCGGCGTCCTGCGGCCGCACGGCGCGGATGCGCAGGCGGCTGCCGTCGGGGCCGGTCCAGTCATCGAGAAGGGGTGTGTGCAGCAGGTCCATGCCCGGTACCACGCAGCGTGCTGCGCGATCCGGACATCGCCGTGCGGGCGGACGATCAGGGCGCTTCCCAGCGTCCGCTGTGTTCGGAGCGAAGCAATGCGTCGATGATGCGCATGTTCATCACCGCGTCGTCCAGACCGTAAGGCAGCATCACTTCTGCGCGAACGGCGCGTGAGAAGGCCTCGCCCTGCAAGGTGTACTGGTCGCAGGGCTGCAGCGTCTCACGCTCGACGCCGCTGCCGTCGAGCGCGCCGGTCGTGTCGACGAGGATCGTCGTGGCCTCGCCCTGCGGCGCATTGAACGGGATCAGCACCTCGATGCGCCCGCTCGTGCCCACGATGTTCAGCCGCTGGTAACGCTGCGCCTGCGTCGAGACGGTGAAGCCGAGCTGGCGGCCGCTGCCGAAGTCGGCCAGCGCGCTGGTGGTGCGGTCGGTGCCCAGCGCCGGGTCGCGGTCGACCAGCGCGATCACGCGCGCCGGGTCGGCCTCGAACAGGTCGCGCCCGGCCACGATCGCGTAGCAGCCGATGTCGAACAGCGCGCCGCCGCCGATGTCGGCCTGGTTGCGGATGTTGCCCGGGTCGTCGTTGAAGTACGAGAAGAACACCTGCACCGCGCGCGGCGTGCCGATGCGCCCGGCGCGCACCAGCTCGCGCACGCGCTGCCACTGCGGGTGGAAGCGCACCATGAACGCTTCCATGATGTGCACGCGGCCGGCCACCTCGCGCAGTTGCTCGGCCTCGGCGGCGGTCAGCGAGAACGGCTTCTCGCACAGCACATGCTTGCCGGCACGCGCCGCCTGCAGCGTCAGCGGGATGTGCAGGTGGTTGGGCAGCGGGTTGTAGATCGCCTCGATCTCGGGGTCGGCGATGAGTTCCTCGTAGCTGCCGTAGGCCTTGGGCACGCCCAGGGCGTCGGCAGCGGCCTGCGCCGCCGGCAGCGAGCGCGAGGCGATGGCGCGCATGTCGCACCACGGGCTGAGCTGCATCGCCGGGATCACCTGCTTGACGCCGATCTTCGCCGTGCTGAGCACGCCCCACACCACCTTCTTCATCGCCGTACTCCAGGGAATCCGCGGGGCCGCAGTATGCCCCCGCCCGTTCGGTACTACGATGGCGGTCGCACGTTCCCGACTCCTCCAGCGACTCCACCCAAAGGCCCGACATGACGAGCTTGCGCATCCAGGTCAACGGCAAGTCCGTCGACACCGACGTGGCACCCACCACCTTGCTGGTCGACCTGCTGCGCGGGCCGCTCGGATTGACCGGCACGCACCAGGGCTGCGACACCGCGCAGTGCGGCGCATGCACCGTGCTGATCGACGGCCAGGCGGTGAAGAGCTGCAGCCTGCTGGCGCTGCAGGCGCAGGGCCGCTCGGTGACCACCGTCGAGGGCCTGGCGCGCGGCGAGACGCCGCACCCGCTGCAGGAAGCCTTCATCGCCTGCCACGGCCTGCAGTGCGGCTTCTGCACGCCGGGCATGCTGATGTCGGCCTGCGGCCTGCTCAGGCAGGTGCCGCAGCCCAGCGACACGCAGATCGCCGATGCGCTCGAAGGCAACCTGTGCCGCTGCACCGGCTACGTGAACATCGTCGCGGCCGTGCAGCAGGCTGCGCAGACCCTGGCCGCCACCGGAGAGAAGGCATGAGCAGCACCGTGGAGGCAGCCCGCTACGGCAGCGGCAAGGCGGTGCGCCGCATCGAAGACCCGGCGCTGGTACGCGGGGCCGGCCAGTTCACCGACGACCTGAAGCGCGCCGGCCAGACGCACCTGGTCTTCCTGCGTTCGCCGCATGCGCATGCCGTCATCAAGGGCGTGGACAAGAGCGCCGCGCTGGCGCTGCCGGGCGTGCTGGCCGTCTACAGCGGCGCCGACCTGGTGGCGGCCGGCGTCAAGCCGATGGGCAACGCAGTGCCCTTTCCGAGGCCCGACGGCAAGCCGGGTGCGTCGGCGACGCGCTACCCCATCGCCTTCGACCG
>ENA-UOWO01005373-UOWO01005373.1-activated-sludge-metagenome-genome-assembly--contig:-NODE-5373-length-13625-cov-16.210391_pt1 | contig 13625 bp, 8 predicted proteins | sample MGYA00238148_ERZ761564 | MGnify/ENA primary metagenome ERZ761564 (study PRJEB28885, sample SAMN05720194) | activated sludge metagenome | isolation source: Anaerobic digester | place: USA...
AACGGCAAAGGCCAGCACACCCTGGCGCCCGTCACGCACCTGGTCATCCAGCAGGTAGGTGTGGATCGGATCGAATCGTCCGCGCAGCGTGACCCTGGGGAAAAATCCGGGCGTGGCAGTTCGTCGCGCCTCGGCCAGGTCGACCGGACCATTCACGGCGGCAGCAGCGTAGGCCGCGAGCAGCAACTCCTTTTCCGCAGCGCGGCGCAGTTGCCAGAAGCCCAGGTACGAGAATGCAACGATCCCGAATCCGACCAGGCACAGGGCCAGCCACGAGGGCTTTTTCCAGCGTCGCTTCACGGGCCCAACGACTATACTTGGCCGCAACGCGGACAAACCTGTCCACTACGGATCCGGAACATGCTCGGCAAGATACTGATAATCGCTTTCCTGCTCGCCATCGTCTGGAATCTCGGCGCCGGCCTGTACTACATGATGACCGACAAGGGCGGCACCGATCGCACGGTCAAGGCACTGACCCGGCGCATCGCCCTCTCGGTGGTGCTGATCGTGCTGATCATCATCGGCATGCTCACCGGCATCATCCAGCCGCACGGGCTCTGAAGCGGGGATCGGGGATTCGGGATTGGGGGCTCGCAAAACGGTCCCCCGCGAAACAACGAATCCTTCCCGCGGATCCCGGTCCTACAGCACGTACACGAATACGAACAGGCCGAGCCACACCACATCCACGAAGTGCCAATACCAGGCGACCGCTTCGAAGCCGAAGTGGTTTTCGCGGGTGAAATGTCCTTTCGCGCAGCGAAACCACATCACGGTCAACATGATCGCGCCAAGCGTGACATGCATTCCGTGGAAGCCGGTCAGCATGAAGAACGTCGACCCGTAGATGCCGCTGCCCAGGGTCAGGTTCAGATGCTGGTAGGCCTCCATGTACTCGGTGGCCTGGAAATAGAGGAAGGTGACGCCGAAACCGATCGTCGCGGCAAGCCATACCAGCAGCGCGCGGCGATGGCCGGCACGCAGGGCATGATGCGCAAACGTGATCGTCACGCCCGAGCTCAGCAGCAGCAAGGTGTTGATCAGGGGCAGGTGCCATGCGGGAATGGTCTCGAAACTGCCACCGATATCGCCGGGACCATTGGTCGGCCAGCTCGGCGTGTAACCCTGCCAGAGATAGTAGTTGGTCAGTCCGCCGTGTCCCTCACCACCGACCCACGGCACCGAATACATGCGCGCATAGAAAAGAGCGCCGAAGAAAGCGGCGAAGAACATGACTTCCGAAAAGATGAACCACATCATGCCCATGCGGAACGAGACATCGACCTGGTTGTTGTAGATGCCCGAGAGCGACTCGCGGATGACCGTGCCGAACCAGCCGAACATCATGAACACGATGATCGCCAGCCCGAGGTACATCAACGGTGCGGCCGTCAGCCCGTGGCCCCCATTGATGAGGTTCGCGGCACCGATGACGGTGCTGAACAAACCGATCGACCCGACGATCGGCCAGTGGCTGCCGTGCGGGACGTAATAAGCACCTTGTGTTTGCGCCATGATCTTGGAACCCCGGAAACAAGGATTAGGTCAGTTCTTCGCCACACCGTCGACCGACGGCTGCGCGAACGCGAGTTGCTTCGTCTCGAGCTCGTTTGCGTAGAACGTGTAGGACAGTGTCAACGTCGTCGTGCCCTTCGGCAACTGCGGATCGACGACGAAACGTACCGGCATGCGCCGCGACTCGCCTGCATCGAGCGTCTGCGCAGTGAAGCAGAAGCATTCGGTCTTGTTGAAGTACGGTGATGCCTCGCTCGGCGCGACACTCGGCACGGCGTTGCCGACGATCGCTCCCGCAGATTGGTTGGTCGCATCGAACCAGACCTCGGTCAATGCGCCAGGATGTACTTCGATCCGCGACTTCTCGGCCTTGAAGGTCCAGGGCAGCTTGCTGTTGACGCTGGCGACGAATTCGACCACGACCGTGCGCGACTCGTCGACCGTCATCAACGCGACCTGCGCCGCATCGGCCGCTTCGGCCGACATCTTGATGCCAAGCACATGCTCGCAGGCAATGCGGTAGATCGGCACCATCGCAAAACCGAACAGGAACGACGCCGCGACCACCCACAACGCCGCCCGCGCGATTCCGCGCGAATCGTGCTTCACCGGTTTGACAACTTCGTGCTGGTCAGTGGTGCTCTTCATCTGATCCAAGAAACCCAAACAAGCCAATGCTTCATTTGAAAAGTGCGGCCAGGGATGGCGCTTCTCCTTTTTTGCTTTGCGCTCAAGGACGAACGCACAAGCCAATGAAAAATGCGGCCAGAAATGGCGCTTCCTCTCTCCGCTCCGCGTTCACGGATGAACGCAAAAACTAATGTGTCACATCACCGTGCGCGAGCATCGAATTGTCGATTTTCGGCGGCTCGCTGAAGGTGTGGTGGGGCGCCGGCGACGGCACGGTCCACTCGAGGCCACGCGCACCTTCCCAGACACGCGAAGTGGCACGGTTCTTCGAGAAATAGACGGCGTGGATGACCACTCCGACAAACAGCAGCTGGCTTGCGCCGAACCAGAATCCGCCGATCGAGCTGACCATGTTGAAATCGGCGAAGGCGACGTTGTAATCCGGAATGCGACGCGGCATGCCGGCCAGGCCGAGGAAGTGCTGCGGGAAGAACAGCACGTTGACCGAGATGACGCTCATCCAGAAATGGATCTTGCCCCAGCGCTCGCTGTACATGTTTCCGCACCATTTCGGCAGCCAGTAATACACCGACGCCATGATCGCGAAGATCGCGCCGGTGACCAGCACGTAATGGAAATGAGCGACGACGAAATAGGTGTCGTGATACTGGAAGTCAGCAGGGACGATCGCCAGCATCAGGCCCGAGAAACCACCGATCGTGAACAGGATGACGAAAGCGATCGCAAACAGCATCGGCGTCTCGAAGGTCATCGAGCCTTCCCACATCGTGGTGACCCAGTTGAACACCTTCACGCCAGTCGGGATCGCGATAAGCATCGTCGCGTACATGAAGTACAACTCGCCACCGAGCGGCATGCCGACCGTGAACATGTGGTGTGCCCAGACGATGAACGAAAGGAACGCGATCGAGGCGATCGCATAGATCATCGCCTGGTAGCCGAACAACGGCTTGCGCGCGAACGTCGGAATGATCTCGCTGACGATGCCGAACGCCGGCAGGATCATGATGTAGACCTCGGGGTGCCCGAAGAACCAGAAGATGTGCTGGAACATCACCGGGTCGCCGCCACCGGCCGCATTGAAGAAGCTCGTGCCGAAGTACTTGTCGGTCAGCAGCATGGTCACCGCGCCGGCCAGCACCGGCATCACGGCGATCAGCAGGAAGGCGGTGATCAGCCACGACCAGACGAAGATCGGCATTTTCAGCAGGTCCATGCCTGGCGCGCGCATGTTGAGGATGGTCGCGATGATGTTGATCGCGCCCATGATCGAGCTGATGCCCATCATGTGGATCGCGAAGATGACGAAGGCGACGCTGTTGCCGCCCTGCAGGGACAGCGGCGGATAGAGCGTCCAGCCGCCTTGCGGACCTGCGCCCGGCATGAACAGGCTCGAGATCAGCAGGGTGAACGCGAACGGCAGGATCCAGAACGACCAGTTGTTCATGCGCGGCAGGGCCATGTCCGGCGCGCCCACCTGCAAGGGGATCATCCAGTTGCCGAGGCCGACGAACGCCGGCATGACCGCGCCGAAGATCATGACCAGGGCATGCACCGTGGTCATTTCATTGAAGAACTCCGGCTGCACGAGCTGCATGCCTGGCTGGAACAGCTCGGCGCGGATGATCATCGCCATCGATCCGCCGGTCAGGAACATGACCAGGGCAAACACGAGGTACAGCGTACCGATGTCCTTGTGGTTGGTCGTGAACAGCCAGCGATGCAGGAAGCCCTGCGGCTTGTGATCGTGGGCGTCGTGATGGTCGTCGTGGACGGCAGCGTGGGCCATGGCCTCTACCTCAAGAATTCGGGAACGGAATCAGCCCTGCGGGGCTGTCGTCGGAGCAAGAGTGGTTGCAGTGGCTTCGGCCGCCGGCGCAGGCGCCTGTTCGGTCATCCACTGCTCGAATTCGGCCTTCGGCACGACCTTGACCACGATCGGCATGAAGCCATGATCGCGGCCGCACAACTCGGCACACTGGCCGCGATAGACGCCGGGCTGGTCGACCTGGGTCCATGCCGAGTTGATGATCCCGGGGATCGCATCCTGCTTCCAGCCGAGCGCGGGCACCCACCAGGCATGGATCACGTCGTCGGCGGTGACGACGAAGCGAACCTTGACGCCGGCCGGCAGCACCAGCGGTTTGTCGACATCGAGCAGGTAGGTCGGAACGCCATCGACCTGGATCGCCTTCGGATCAAGGCCCGATCCAACCTGGCGCGTCCGGTTGGACTGCGACTCGAGGCTCGAAACGAAGTTGACGCCGGTCGGCTTGCCGAAATAGTCGACGTATTCGTAACGCCATTTCCACTGGTAGCCGGTGACCTTGATGGTCATGTCGGAGCCCGAGCTGTCGGCCATGCGCAGCAGCAGTTTCGTCGCCGGCCACGCGCTGCCGATCAGGATCAGGATCGGAATCACGGTCCAGATCGCCTCGAGCTTGGTGCTGTGGCTCCAGGTCGCCGCGACGGCGCCTTTGGATTTGCGGAAGCGGAACATCGCCACGAACATCACGCCGAACACGATGATGCCGATGACGACGCAGATCCACAGCATGATCATGTGGATATCGTGGACCTCGTTCGAGGTCACGGTGGCGCCACGGGCCATGTTGAGCTGCCACGGCTCCGGATTGGCACTCGCCGCCCGGCTCGCCAGCATGCCGAGGACGATAAGAGCCGGCGCGGCCAGCACGCGGCGCATTCGCGAGATCCCAACTGACATCATTGCCATCACCTTGAATACGTGAATCAGCTTAACTGCATATCGGACCGACCAGGCGCCCGATACGGAATCCGGCCCCGGATACCAGCCGCGATCCGCGCAGGGCGCGCATCGTCCATCGAAACGATATGCAGGGAACCTCGGAATGATAGTGGAGTGCCCGCTGCAGCGGCAAGGACAAGCCGGTCATCGTCCTGATTTGGCTCGTGTCAATAGGTCGCATCCGCGCATGCTGCGGCGCTTGGCCGCGGCCCGGCGGCTCACTACACTAGCGGCCCCACGCCCTAGCTCGCCGTCATTCCGGCGAAAGCCTGAATCCGCCTTGATTGTCCGTGCAATGCTTGCCGCAGGATCATGCCAGATTGCACGCCTCGCACCGATCGCGTGCGGCGATCGAGCGGATCGTTTCGCAGCCGCCATGTCGATCGAGCACCGCACAGCCTCGCGGTTCCTTGAAGATCGACCTGGGTCACCCTATTGCCGACGAAGTCCGTCGCCCCTGCCGCATTCGCCGAGACCCCACCGACCGTGAGCGAAATCCTTTCCCCCGAGTTGATCCCGCAGAACGACCCGACGCGCGTGCGCATCACCGCCGCGTGGTCGCGCGACGAAACCGAATCGGTCAATGAACTGCTCGCCCAGGCCAGCATGACGCCGGCCGATCGCGAAAGCGTGTTGGCCCACGCCGCCGACCTGGTCGCCCGCGTGCGCGCCAAGGCCGACAACCAGAGCGCGGTCGAATCGTTCATGCGCGAGTACGACCTGTCCAGCGAAGAGGGCGTTCTGCTCATGTGCGTGGCCGAGGCCCTGCTGCGCATCCCCGATTCGGAGACCGCGGACAAGCTGATCCGCGACAAGCTCGGCGAGGCCAACTGGAAGAAGCACGTCGGCGCAAGCGAATCGCTCTTTGTCAACGCATCGACCTGGGGCCTGATGCTGACCGGCCGCCTCGTCAATCTCGCCGAAGAAACGCGCAGCAACTTCAGCGGCGCCCTGAAGCGGCTTGTCGGCCGTGCTGGCGAACCGGTGATCCGCCTCGCCGTGCGCCAGGCCATGCGCATCATGGGCCATCAATTCGTCATGGGCCGCACGATCAACGAGGCCCAGGATCGTTCGGCCCAGAAAGGCAATGCGGCCTATCGCTACTCCTACGACATGCTCGGCGAGGCCGCGCTGACCAAGGGCGACGCCGAACGCTACATGCAGGCCTATCGCGACGCGATCGCGGCACTCGGCAAGCGCGGTCCGTGGAAGGATGTGCTCGATGCGCCGTCGATCTCGGTCAAGCTGTCGGCCATCCATCCACGCTACGACGTGCCGAACCGCGCCCGTGTCCACGCCGAGCTGACCCCGCGCGTGCTCGAACTGGCGCAGATGGCGAAGGCACAGGGCATCGGCATGACGGTCGACGCCGAGGAAGCCGACCGCCTCGAACTCTCGCTCGATGTGATCGGTGCCGTGTTCGTCGATCCCTCACTGGAGGGCTGGAACGGCTTCGGCCTCGCCGTGCAGGCTTACCAGAAGCGCGCGCCGTTCGTCATCGACTGGCTCGCCGAGACAGCGCGCAAGGCCGGCAGGCGCTGGTGCGTGCGCCTGGTCAAGGGCGCCTACTGGGATTCGGAAATCAAGCGCGCGCAGGAACTCGGCCTGTCGGGCTATCCGGTCTTCACGCGCAAGCCGAACACCGATATCTCGTATCTGGCTTGTGCGCGCCAGATGTTCGAGGCAGGCGCCGGCCTGATCTATCCGCAGTTCGCGACGCACAACGCGCATTCGATTGCGGCGATCCATCACTTTGCGCGCGGCCGACCGTACGAGCATCAACGCCTGCACGGCATGGGTGCCGATCTCTATGCCGAAGTGATCGGCACGAACAATCTCAACGTGCCTTGTCGCGTCTACGCGCCGGTCGGCAGCCACGAGGACCTGCTGCCCTACCTGGTCCGGCGCCTGCTCGAGAACGGGGCCAACACGAGTTTCGTCAACCGCGTCGTCGACGAGGACGTGCCGATCCGCGATCTCGTCGCCGATCCCTGCGAACTGGTCCGCCAGCTCGACTCCAAGCCACATCCGCATATCCCCCAGCCGATCGCTTTGTTCGGCGAACAACGGAAGAATTCCATGGGCGCCAATCTCGCCAATGACAACGAACTCAACGCGCTCGCTCAAAGCGTCAACAACGCGCGCAAACCATGGGTTTCGCAACCCCTCGTGCCGGGCAGCACGCCGTCCGGCACGCAACGCGATGTCACCGACCCTTCCGACCGCCGTCGCGTGATCGGCACGACGCGCAGCGCCGATGTGGCGACGCTCGAGAAAGCCCTGGCCAACGCGGTCGCCGCGCAGTACGGCTGGAATGCACTGCCCGCCGCAAGCCGCGCGAAGATCCTCGAACACACCGCCGACCTGCTCGAAGCGCGCCGCGCCGAGTTCATCGCTTTGTGCGTGCGTGAAGCCGGCAAGACGATGTCGGCGGCGATCGCCGAAGTGCGCGAAGCAGCCGATTTCTGCCGCTACTACGCCGCGATGGCGCGCAAGCTGTTCGCGCAACCGGAGATCCTGCCGGGTCCGACTGGCGAATCCAACGAGTTGTACCTGCACGGTCGCGGCGTCTTCGTCTGCATCAGTCCCTGGAATTTTCCACTCGCGATCTTCATGGGCCAGGTTGTCGCCGCGCTGGCTGCCGGTAACAGCGTGATCGCCAAGCCCGCCGACCAGACCACGCTGATCGGCTATGCCGCAGTGAAGCTGCTGCACGAAGCCGGCGTGCCCGAGGATGTCCTGCAGTTCGTGCCCTGCAAGGGCTCGGTGCTCGGCAATTCCCTGCTGACCCACGCCGATGTCGCCGGCGTCTGCTTCACCGGTTCCACCGAAACCGCCTGGACGATCAATCGCACGCTCGCTGCGCGCGACTCGTCGATCGCCGCCCTGATCGCCGAAACCGGCGGCCAGAACGCACTGATCGCCGATTCTTCCGCCCTGCCCGAGCAACTGGTCAAGGACGTCTGCGCCTCGGCCTTCGATTCGGCTGGCCAGCGCTGTTCGGCCGCGCGCGTCCTGTTCGTGCAGGATGACATCGCCGACAAGGTCATCGCGATGCTCAAGGGCGCGATGGCCGAGCTGGTCATGGGCGATCCGGGCCTGCTCTCGACCGATGTCGGTCCGGTCATCGACGACGCATCACTGAAGCTGCTCACCGAGCATGCCGCGCGCATGGATCGCGAGGCAACGTTGATCGGCCAGGTCGACACCGCGGCGGACAGCGCGCATGGCACCTATTTCGCCCCGCGCGCCTACGAGATCCCGACGCTCGGCATCCTGCACAAGGAAGTCTTCGGACCCGTCCTGCACGTCCTGCGCTGGAAAGCCGACCAGCTCGATGGCGTGATCAATGCGATCAACGCGACGGGCTACGGCCTGACCCTCGGCATCCACAGCCGCATCGACGACACGATCGATCACATCGTTAGGCGCTCGAAGGTCGGCAACTGCTACGTCAACCGCAACCAGATCGGCGCGGTGGTCGGCGTGCAACCGTTCGGCGGCGAGAATCTCTCCGGTACCGGCCCGAAAGCCGGCGGCCCGCACTACCTGCTGCGCTTCGCCACCGAACGCACGGTCACGATCAACACGACGGCCGCCGGCGGCAATGCCTCGTTGCTGACACTGGGGGAATAATCCCGCTCCACGTGCAATGAGGATTGGGGGATCTGCCGCGTTCGTGCGTATTGCAATACATATCGCACCGAGGCAGACCTCATGACTGGCATCATCCGACGACTCGCTGGATCCTGTATCGCGCTTTGCACCTGCGCAACGGCGTTGCCGACATCGGCAGCAACCTATTGCGTGACGAATGTGCCCGAACTGCAGGCGGCGCTGAGTGCCGCGGCCGCCTCTTCGGCAGACGACGAGATCAAGCTGCAGCAGGGCATCTACGCGGCCAGCCAGCAACTGCTCTACAACAGTCCGAATCCGGGCTGGGCCTTTCTCACCGGCGGCTGGATCCAGGTCAGCGGCACGCCCTGCGCCCAGCAGGTCGGCATCGCTGCCAACACGATCCTGACCGGCTCCGGCCAGCACCAGGTCCTCGGCATGCTGTTCAATCCGCCCGGAAGCGTCAGCGCGGGACCGCGCTATGGCTTGCAGAATCTGAGCATCCGCGATGGCTACGGCGACTCGGCGACTTTCCAGCGCGGCGGCGGTTTGCAGATGGCCTCCTACACGGACATCCAGGTCGAGTTCTGGCTCGACAATGTCATTGTCGCCAACAACGCAGGCTATTTCGGCGGCGGCGCGGATCTGTACGCGCGGCGCGGCCTGATCCGCATCGTCAACAGCCAGTTCAGCAACAACTCCGCACCCACCTCCGCAACCGCCCACTTTTCCGCGATCTCGCTCGCCGGTGACGGACCCAACGGCATCCTGATCGCCAACAGCACGTTTGCGAACGGCCAGTGCGCCGGCCTGGGCGGACGCGGTTGCGGCATCGGTGCCATGCTGGGCGCCGGCATGCGGCTGGACCTCATCAACAGCCTGTTCTTCAACAACGCTGTTTCCGATGTCAACATCGAGGGCGCGGCAGCGGGCGGCTTCGGCAATGGAGCGGCGTTCGCCAACTACAGTCTGGTCGGCACCCTTTCCGGCACCCTGCCGCTGAACGCGACCAACGCCCTTGGCGGGGATCCGCGTTTCGTCGATGCGCCGAACCAGGATTTCCGCCTTCGTAATGATTCTCCGTTCATCAATGCGGGCCTCGGCGCGATCCCGATCTACGGTTATCTGGGCTACGACCTGAGTGGATCGTTGCGCACCCGTTTCGCCGCGCTCGATCCTGGCGCGTACGAGAACCAGACCTGGGATCTGATTTTCGCAAACGGCTTCCAGTAGACAGCCAGCGCCAGGCGGGCCAGTCCACGCGGCGACCACAAAGGCCGAAGCCGCGCGCCGACAGCCCATTGCCCGCTGTCCACGGACATGCAAAAGCGTCCGCGAAAGTGTCCGCGCGCGCAGGCATGACTTCTGTCCTAGCAACCGAAGTCATTGATCCTGCATCTCATTCCCTGCAAGCGAACACGAAATCACGAGTGGCACGCTGCTTGCTCTATTTAAGTCGTGACACCCGCTTGCTGGAGAAACCCATGAACGCTCGCTTTTACAGTTTGAAATCCGGATCCGCCGCCGCCCTGGCCGGCGCCCTGATCGCTGCACTTTCCCTGAGTGCATCGGCACAAGCACCTGTCTCGCTCGATGAGCACGCACCGGTCCACGCCACCCTGATGCCGGAAGTGGAAATCACCGCCAATGCCTCCGATCCGGCTGCTCCGGCGCGATGGAGCATCGCGAACACGCGCCCTACTCCAGTCACCCTGATGCCGACCCTGACGGTAAGGCCCGACATGGATTCGATTGCCGCATCCACCTTCCAGAACGTCATTGCAGTTACCGGCGTTCAATCGGTGATGCTTGATGCGATGTCGGGGCCGAGCCTCGCCTCGCGCCAGGATCGCGTGCTCTTCACCCTCGCCGACTGAGTCCGGGGCAACGCTGATCCGCGTTGTCCTTGCTACGATTCCGCGACGACCTCGGATCCCGAACCGGCTTGCGTCGCCTGTCGCGCCGACTTGCGCTCGCGACGGCGTTGCGAGATGCGGGCAAACACGAGATAGAGCGCAGGCGTCGAGAACAAAGTCAGGCTCTGCGAGACAAGCAGGCCACCGATCATCGCGATGCCGAGCGGCTGGCGCATTTCGGAACCGACGCCAAAGCCGATCGCCAGCGGAAACGCACCAAGGATGGCGACCATCGAGGTCATCATGATCGGCCGGAAACGCACGAGGCAGGCCTCGCGGATCGCTTCGAGCGGAGTCCTGCCCCGGTCGCGTTCGGCATGCAGGGCGAAATCGATCATCATGATCGCGTTCTTCTTGACGATGCCGATCAACAGCACGATCGCGATGATCGACACGATCGACAGCTCGGTGTTGGTCACGACCATCGCGAGCAAGGCGCCGACCCCGGCCGCGGGCAAGGTCGAAAGGATCGTGACCGGATGGATCAGGCTCTCGTAAAGGATGCCGAGCACGAGATAGACCGCGACGATCGCAAACAGGATCAGCAGGCCCTGGCCCGACTGCTGTTGCTGGAAACGCCGGAAGTTGCCGGAACCCTCGACCTTTATCGAGCCTGGCATGCGCATGTTGCTCACGGTCTGCTCGATCAGCGGAGTCACCTCGCCCATGCTGATGTCGGGCGCGAGATTGAAGCTGATGTCGAATACCGGAAACTGGAAATCATGGTTGATCGCGAGCGCAGCCCTGCCCGATTCGACGCGGGTCAGCGCACTCAACGGAACCATCGCTCCATTGCTTGCGCGCACATGCAGCGCGTTCAGCGTATCGAGCCCGGGCGTTGCCCCGGTCACGGCGTTGAGGACCACGCGATACTGGTTCAGGTCGGAATAGATCGTCGATATCTGGCGCTCGCCGAAGGCGTTGTACAAGGTGCTGTCGATCGCCCCGACCGAGACGCCGAGCCGCGATGCGGTGTCGCGATCGATGACGAGGTTCTGCTCGATGCCGCCATCGTCAAGCTCGGTGCCGACATTGGTGAACTGGGGCAGCTTGCGCAGCTCGGCGGCGAGGCGCGGCCCCCACTCGAGCAATTGGCCGTAGTCGCTGCCCTTGAGTGAATAGCTGTATTCGGAATCGCCGCCGCGCGGACCGCCGCCGCCACCGCCGATGTCCTGCACCGGACGCAGGCGCAACTGGATACCGGACATGCCTGCGGTCTTGTCGGCAAGGCGTTGCATCACTTTCGAAGTCGCCACGTCGCGACCTTCGCCGAGCGGCTTCAGGTTGATGTAGAGGCTGCCGCGATTGCTGGCCGAGCGGAATGCGCTGCCACCCAGGGATGACCCCAGGCTGGCGACTGCCGGATCGGCCGCGATCACGTCGGCGACCTTGCGCTGCAACTCGACCATCGATTCGTACGAAATGGTGGCACTGCCCACGACGGTGCCCTGGATCATGCCGGTGTCCTGCTCGGGCACGAAGCCGAACTTGAGGAAGGTCGAAAGCCAGGCCGTCAACAATACGAGGACGAGCGGTTGCAGGCTCATCGTGCGCGGATGGCGCAACGACCAATCGAGCATCCGCGCATAGGCACGCAGCATGCTCGCGTGCATCGCGTCGATGCGCTGCACGAGTCGCGAGGGCTTCTCTTCCTTGTGCGCCTGCAGGTAACGGCCACACAACGAAGCGGTCAGGGTCAGCGAAACAATCGCCGACATGGCGATCGCGGCGGCGATCGTCACCGCGAACGAGTGCAGCATCACTCCCATGAAGCCACCCATGAACAGCAGCGGCAGGAAGACCGCGACCAGCGAGGCAGTGATCGAGATGATCGTGAATCCTATCTCGCGCGCACCATCGAGGGCTGCCTGCAGGCGCGTCTTGCCGAGGTCGAGATGGCGCACGATGTTCTCGATCACGACGATCGCATCGTCGACGACAAAGCCGATCGAGATGACCAGAGCCATCAGGGTCAGGTTGTCGAGGGTGAAATCGAACGCATACATGACGATGAAGGCGCTGGCCAGCGACAGCGGCACCGACAGCCCGGCGATCACGGTCGGTGCGATGCGGCGCAGGAACAAAAGCATGGTCAGGATGACCAGGCACATGCTGATCAGCATCGTGACCTGCACCTCATGGATCGACGCTCGGATCGTTGCCGTGCGATCGTTGAATGGTGCCAGTTCGACGCCCTCGGGCAGCCAGCTGCGCATCAGCGGCAATTGCTCGTAGATGCTGTCGACGGTGTCGATGACGTTCGCGGTCGACTGCTTCGTGATCGCCATGAGCACGGCTCGCTCGCCATTGAACCACGCGGCCTGATCCTTGCTCTCGGCGCCGTCGCCGACCGTGGCGATGTCGCGCAACCGGATCGGTACGCCGTTGCGCACCGCGACGATCAGGTCGGAAAACTGGCTGGCCTCGGTCAAGGCGCCTTTCGCGGCGATCGTCATCGTGCGCTTGCCATCGCCGAGGAAACCCTGCGGCGAGGTCACATTGGCGGCGGAAATCGCATTGCGCACCTGATCGGCGGAAATGCCCATCGAGGTCAACCTGCCGAGATCGACATCGACGCGCACAGCCGGCGTTGCGCCGCCGGCGAGCGTGACATCGGCCACGCCGGGCAACTGGCGCACGCGTTGCGACAGCAGCGAGTCGGCCATGTTGTAAAGCTCGGCCGACGTGCGCGACTTCGAGGTCAGCGACAGCATCAGCACCGGATCGTTGTTCGGGTTCGCCTTGCGATAGATCGGCGCCGTGGTCAGCCCAGTCGGCAGGTCCGGAATCGCCGCGTTGATCGCCGCCTGCACATCGCGCGCCACGCTGTCGATGTTCTTGTCGAAGTCGAAAAACAGGATCACCGAGGATCGGCCTTCCTTGCTGTTCGAGCCCATCGAATCGATGCCGGCGATCTGACCCAGGTGGCGTTCGAGCGGCGCCGCGACAGTCGAGGCCATGTTTTCGGCATTCGCGCCGGGCTGGCTCGCGACCACGAAGATGACCGGGAACTCGATATTCGGCAACGCCGCCACGCCAAGCTGGAAATAGGCGATTGCCCCACTGACAAACACGCCGAGGGCAAGCAGGATCGTACCGATCGGGCGGCGGATGAAGGGCGCCGAGAGGTTCATCGCGCGATCCGCGACATGGCCAGG
>ENA-UOWO01005375-UOWO01005375.1-activated-sludge-metagenome-genome-assembly--contig:-NODE-5375-length-13624-cov-8.512418_pt1 | contig 13624 bp, 10 predicted proteins | sample MGYA00238148_ERZ761564 | MGnify/ENA primary metagenome ERZ761564 (study PRJEB28885, sample SAMN05720194) | activated sludge metagenome | isolation source: Anaerobic digester | place: USA...
ATACTGTCGGGAATATAAGGAAAAACGCCGAAATGGTGAGAAGAGTTTATTGGTCGTTGGCGTTACAATTGCTGAAAAAGGAAAAAGTGCTTGACTTAAACACTTTTTTGTGTTAATTTTATTTTTTATCAAAAAAATTAAAGGATGGATGTAAAGTCAAATAAAGCATTCATAAACCTCGGGATTAGTCATTGACTTAAGGAAAAATAAGGTGCATTCAGCACAGAATTGTGCTGAGGTATAGGAACCCCCGACCCCTAAAGGGGAGTACATTTTAGGTAGATCTAAAGTCTTGCTTTTTGTAAAAAATACATTTTCGACAACTTGGAATATTAATTCGTTCACGAAACCATATTAAAATGGCCAAACAAAATGACCAACTTGAAATGTACTATGGTGCATTGACTAGAAATTTTGAATATGCAAAGCAAAATAGGGTAAATTCAACACCTGCAGAGAGTGCTTTGTGGGAAGAATTGAGAAACAAAAAATTGAAAGGTTATAAATTCAGGAGACAACATCCTGTTGGAATATTTATTCTTGACTTTTATTGTCATGCGGCTAAACTAGCCATTGAGATTGATGGCGAGTATCACTTAGAGCAAGAACAGCAACTATATGATCGAGCAAGAACTGAACTATTATATCAAGCTGGGATCAAAGAACTAAGGTTCACAAATCAAGATATTTTAACGAACTTACCATCAGTCTTGGGTACTATCACCCAAATTTTAGAAAAATAACTGTCGTCATTTGGGAAACCGATTGGTATTTGAGCTTACCTCAAATGTACTCCCCTTCAGGGGTCGGGGGTTATTCAACTTTTGCAAAATGTTCAATATCAACAATTAATCAAAAATATGAAGGCATGGCAACAAAAAAACCGGTAGCCAAGCTTGAGCTCAACCACCGGTTCGGTATATTCAAAAGATTCAATTACACCTTGGCTACAGCTTTGCTGCTACCTTTACCTTTGCCATCTTCTTCGGCATTGCTACGGGTAGCAAAGTTTGCATCCAGGTAGTCGCCCTTGGTCAGGTCGGCTACAATTGGAGAAGCAATGAAGATGGAAGAGTAAGTACCAAATACTACGCCCAACATCATGGCGAAGGCAAAACCTTTGATACTGGTTCCTCCAAAGAAGAACAGGATCAATACCGTAAGAAATACCGTCATCGAAGTGATGATGGTACGGCTCAGCGTACTGTTGATGGCCGCATTGATCAGGTCGTTCTTTTTCATAGTCGGGAACTTGTGGATGTATTCCCGAATCCGGTCAAATACGATTACCGTATCGTTGATGGAATAACCCAACAAGGTCAGAATCGCCGCGATGAACGCCTGGTCGATCTCCATGTTGAATGGCAAAATGCCGTGGAACAAGGCAAACGCACCAATGGCAATGGTGGCGTCGTGGATCAAGGCAATGATACCGCCCAATCCATACTTCGCTTTGCTGAAGCGCAAGAAGATGTAGAGGAAGATGCCCAACAGACCGAATAAGCCAGCCTTCCAGGAACTCCTTGAAATGTCGTCGGCAATGGTTGGATCTACTTTACCAGAACTGGTAATGTGGGTACCCGTACCATCAGGAGACTTGAAGTTTTCTTCCTCCAAATTACCACCCGCCAGTTTATTCACTCCGGCGAACAATTTGGATGTAGCACGGTCTTGTGCGTCGTCAGCAGTATCGTCGATGAGGTAACTGGTTACTACATTGAGGGTATTGTCGCTGTCCACTATTTTTACCACTGGCGTACGGCCAAATTCAGCCGTGAGTGATTGGCGCAATGCCTCTGCATCCACGGTTTTTTCAAACTGGATATTGTAAGAATATCCCCCTTTGAAGTCAACCCCAAGGTCGAATCCTCGCACCAGAATGGCAATGATGCTGATGACGACAAACACCGCTGAGATGGCATAGGATATTTTGCGGATGCCCATCCAGTCTACATTCTGATTGAGTAGGGTATGAGCAGACCAAGGATAACTGAAGCTCATGCTGCGGCCTTTCTTCTCCGTCCAGTATTCTACCATCATGCGGCTGACCAAAATCCCTGTAAACAGGGTCGTGGCAATACCCAACATCAGTACGATGGCAAAACCTTTGATCGGGCCCAAACCGAATACCGCCAGGGCGATACCTACGATAAAGGTGGTCAAGTTGCCGTCGATGATGGCGCTAGCGGCGTGTTTAAAACCAGCCTGAATGGCATCACGAAGTCCCAGTCCTGCCCGCAATTCTTCCCGAATGCGCTCGTAAATGATTACGTTGGCGTCAACGGCCATACCGATGGTCAATACGATACCGGCGATACCGGGCAGAGTCAGTACAGTACCCAAGGAAGCCATGGCACCCAGCAACAAGAAGATGTTGATGATCAGCGCCAGGATGGCTACGACACCACCACCGGCATAATAGGCGACCATAAAAGCCAAAATGGCAAGGAAGGTAATGACCAAAGTACCAAAACCTTTGTTGATGTTTTGAGCACCGAGGGATGGTCCGATTACCGATTCCTGGATGATGCGGGTTTCGGCGGGTAGTTTACCTACTTCCAGAAGATTGGCCAAATCCTTGGCTTCTTCCAGGTTGAAGCTACCAGAAATTTGTGAGCTACCCCCAGTGATGGGTTCGTTCACACCGGGACAAGAAATTACTTCGTCATCGAGGACGATGGCAATTTCGCGGTTGTTGTCCTGTGCGGCTTTGGTGGTCATGGCGGCCCAGGTTTTGGCCCCTTCACCGTCCATGCGCAGTGAAACCACAATTTTACCCGTATTCTGATCCGAGTCTTCAAAAGCCTGGATAACATGGTCACCATTGAGTGGTGCCTGGCTGCGGTTGCCTTCTTTTTTGAGGGCATACAGCTCGTATACGTTGGTAGGCTTCTTGGTGGTTGGATCCGTAATTGGATCTTTCGACCAGGCGAAAGTCAGATCTCTTGGGAACTGCGCTTTAGCCTCTGGGCGCGCCAACATGGTATCAATGATTGCTTTACGGTTCTTCTCTGCATAACCCATCAGCGCGGGTGCTGTACCCTGGGTATTGATTTGCAGTACTTCGAGTAGTGGGTTGTCAGCAGGGCGTTGTACGATGCTGTCCCAGGTCCACTTGTTTTTTGCCAATGCATTGCCCAGTGAATCTACTTTTACTATACCGATGGTGTCTGAGCGCGTCTTGCCCGTACCCATTGTTTTAGCCAAAGCCTCGTTTGCGGCAATAAACCCTTCGATCACTTGTTTGCTGCTGGAAGCATTGGGGTTGATCGGGTCGCTGAGGCGATAGATGTTCCAAAACTCCAAACGGGCAGCTTTTCCGAGGAAATCGCGGGCACGTTGAGGGTTGTCGATGCCTGGCAATTCTACCAGGATCAAAGCCCGGGCGTTGTCCAGAGACACGTTGGGTCCAGTTACCCCTAATTTGTCAATCCGCTCTTTCAACAAACGGAAAGTAAGTTCAGCGGTTTGGTCGGCTTTTTGCTTCAGCACACCGATGACCTTTTGATTGGGGTCACCAGATTTGACTTCCTCTTTCAAGGCGTCGTTGCGTGAAAACAGGTTTGCCAATGGTTTGTCACCACTGATTTCACTGTACGCTCTTGCAAAAAGCGTAACGTAGTTGTCTTGGGTTGTGCGCTGATCCTGCGTCGCTTTTATCAAAGCGCGATCAAATTCCGGATCCGCTGAGTTAGCGGCAAGTGAACGGATGAAATCTTCCAAGTCAACTTGTAAGACCACACTCATACCCCCCTTCAGGTCCAAACCCATCGCCAACTGTTGACCCTTCAAATCCTGATAGGTGTACTTTTTCAGTCCTTTGAGATCGAAGACTACCTCAGTGGACATAGAGTCCAGGTACTCAGCGCGTTTGCTTTTGAGAACTGCACTTTGCAGATTCGCGGGCACTTTGGCGCTGGCCTTCTGAGCATAAGCTTCGGCATCTTTCTCCACTTTCCGAGTAGGAATAGTCAGTAGAAACTGAAATAGTGTGACGATCGTCATCAGTATCAGGAAAAACCTTACCAGTCCTTTTCCTTGCATAACTTCTTGTTTACTTTGCTAGTATAAGATTTGTCTAAAAAAAACTTGGCAAATATAAGTTGTTTTGCAAAAAATAGGAACCTCAATTGCGGAAAACAGAAATAAATTTTAGGATTTGGCCATTTTCGGCGGATTGTAGTTTTGTTTTTTATATTTGGCATCGGAAAATTTTACCACTCAACCAAATCAAATTAGCATGGGACTGTTTTCATTTTTAAAGAATGCTGGCGCCAAATTGTTCAAGCGCAAAAAAGAAGAGGTTACCGTTCCAGAAGAAGCGGAAAAAACCCACGAAGACAACCTGGAAGCACTCAGAAGTGCCGTGGCCGATCTTGGCATTGAGGTGAAAGATTTTTTTGTAGACCTGCAAGGAGAAACAGTTATCGTCTTTGGAGAAGTCAATTCTCAAGCCGATAAAGAGAAAATTGTCCTGACTTTAGGCAACGTGGAAGGCATAGAACAAGTGGACGACCGCATGACGGTGCTGACTCCCGAGCCTGAAGCTACATTTTACGAAGTAAAAAAAGGTGACTCACTGTCCAAAATCGCCAAAGCACTCTATGGGGATGCCATGAAATATCCAGTCATCTTTGAAGCGAATAAACCGATGTTGAAGGATCCAAATTTGATCTATCCTGGTCAGGTTTTGCGGATTCCGCAGCTTTAACAGGCTGCAATTCAGCACTTCAAGGGCTTGTTCAAATGATCTGAACAAGCCCTTGCTATTTTTTAACTCCATTTTAATGTACTTCTGCCCGGGGATTACCAAATTTGAGCTGTTTGAAACCGTGTAAATGGAGAAAATACCTATATTATTAGTAGAAGATGAACCCAAAGTGGCCAGTTCTATCCAACAGTGGCTATTGGAACACGATTTTGTGGTCGATGTGGCACCCGACGGTGCTGTAGGGCGTCATTTGGCACTTACCAATGACTATGCCCTAGTTCTCCTCGACTTAAATTTACCTTTTATTGATGGGTTTGAAGTGTGCAAGGCCATCCGTAGCACCAAACCGGAGGTGCCAATTATCATGGTGACGGCGCTGGGGAGTATGGACGAAAAACTCAACGGTTTTGCTGTAGGTGCCAACGATTATCTGGTTAAACCTTTTGATTTTCGAGAACTCCTAGCGCGCATGAAGGTGTTGCTCAAGCACGCTCTGAGCTTTAACGCAGACAATTCAAACCTGTTAAAAGCCGCCGATTTGGAAATGAACCTCGATACCAAAAACGTTTATCGGGCTGGGCATTTGATTCCACTTACACCCAAAGAGTTTGCATTGTTGGTTTTTTTGATCAAAAACGAAGGTCGGGTTGTTTCTAAGTACGACATTATGGAGCAGGTTTGGGACCTCAACTTCGACTCTGGCACCAACGTGGTGGAGGTGTACATCAACTTTTTACGCAAAAAAATTGACCGCAATTACGAACCCAAACTGATCCATACCAAACCCGGAATGGGGTATTACCTCGCTGCAAATTGATTTACCTCCGATGAACATCCGTTACAAACTCAGTCTGCAGTTTGCGCTCATCGCAGCTGGTATTCTCTTGCTGTTTTCCATCATCATCTACTCCTTGTCCGAATACCATCGGCAACAGGAGTTTTTTTTTCGCCTGGAAACGCGAGCCTTAACAACTGCCCGCTTGTTGATTACAGTGAAGGAAGTTGACTCAACACTTTTAAAGATCATCGATAAAAATTCGGTTCGATCACTTTTTGAAGAACAACTAGCTGTTTTTGATGAAAAAAACCGCTTGATTTATTCCAATCTGGATGCAAGCGCGCTGTCGGGGCTGTTTTCATCCGACCTTATTGAAAATACTCGACAAATTGGGCAACTCAATACACGTTTGGGGAAAAATGAAGGGGTGGGTTTGCGTTACGAGGACGACCAATTGGGAGAGTTTATCGTACTGGTAACCGCCGAAGACCGCTACGGCTGGGACCATATGAAGGCTTTGAAACGGGTCTTATTGCAAGGCTTTATCATCGGGTTATTGGTGATCGTTTTTGCAGGTCTAGTTTTTGCAGGCCAGGTTTTGGCACCGATTAATAAGCTCAACGAAGAAATTGGACTGATTACAGCAGGCAACCTCAACCGCCGTATCCCAGAAGGCAATGGGCGGGATGAACTAGCTATTTTGGCCAGCAATTTTAACCAAATGCTGACTCGACTTGAGTCGGCTTTTGACGTGCAGCGCCAGTTCGTTTCCAATGCGTCACATGAATTGCGAACGCCGTTGACCGCATTGACCAGTCAAATCCAGCTCTTTTTGGGTAAAGAGCGTAGTCCGGAGGCTTACCAGTCCGTATTACATTCCCTCTATGAAGATACGCAAAAACTCATTGCTTTGTCGAATGGTTTGTTGATTCTGGCCCAAACCAGCCTGGAAAAACAGCGCTTGTTGTTTCGTCCAGTGCGGGTTGATGAAGCATTGCTCAATGCCCAAAACGATTTGGTGAAGGCTCACCCAAATTACTTGTTTAGCATAGAATATGTTCAATTGCCCGAGGAAGAGTCTTTGCTTCATGTCAATGGAAACGAAACCCTGCTGCGGACTGCTTTTACCAATTTGATGGAGAATGGATGCAAATTTTCGAGTAGCCATAGTGTCAAAATCCACATTTCATTTGCTCCAGAAGCGGTCAATATTGCTTTTGTAGACGATGGGATAGGAATTCCTGTGGCGGAACAAGAACATGTTTTTAGGCCATTTTACCGGGCATCCAATGCCCAAAATCAAACCCAGGGAAATGGAATTGGGCTGGCCTTGAGTCGCCGCATCATTGAGTTACACGATGGAACCCTCAGTGTATATTCCCGACCAGGAAAAGGCTCTACATTCCGGGTGCATTTACCGCTGTGATGGCTTCTTGACCTGTACTTTAAATAAATTTTAAGTCGGTTTTAAGGGCATTTATGGAATGTGCATTGATCTTTGTTTCCATCATTTTTCTACATTCGATTCTTTTTGGTTTAATTGATTCATTTGTGACCCACAGTAGGTCTCCAATGGGTTCCATCATGGCAAGAGACGTATCATTCCGATGGCGTCTCTTTTTTAAAAACTAATCTATGCCAACATTAAGCCCGTATCAGGCAATTATTGCTTTGTGTAGCCTAGTTATTGCATCTTATTTGTTTACCTGGTTGAATCGTGCTACACGTATTCCTTCGGTATTGTTGTTGTTGGGATTGGGGATCGCCTTGCACCTTTGGGCAGGGCATTCAGGAGTGCAAATGCAAATTCCTGCTGCTTTCATTGAGGTATTTGGTACCATTGGACTTATCATGATTGTTTTGGAGGCGGGACTGGATTTGTCATTAAACAAAGATAAAGGACCTTTGATTCAGCGGTCTTTCTTTTCCGCGCTGGTAATATTTTTGGTTTCAACAGCATCCGTTTCAGCGATTGTACACCTGTTTTTTCCTGAAGCGTCAGTGCGCAGTTGTGTCGTGTATGCCATCCCTTTGTCCATCATCAGCAGTGCGATTGTGTTGCCCAGTGTCCATCATTTGAGTGAACACAAAAAAGAATTTCTCATTTACGAGGCTTCCTTTTCGGACATCATTGGCATCATGGTTTTCAACTATTTTGCGACCGACACGGATTTGACCTGGGGTTCTTTGGCTTGGTTTGGAGTAAGCATTGTGGTTTCAATTGTACTTTCTATTGTGGTTTGTTTATTGTTGATGTGGTTGTTGATCCACAATCAATTGGAGCTGAAATTTTTTCTTTTCTTTGCTGTATTGACCATGATTTACATCGGTGGAAAAATCCTGCACTTACCTTCTTTGATTGCCGTGATGGCCTTTGGTTTGGTGGTCAATAATTGGGGGGGTATTAAGATGCCTTGGTTACAGAGGCAATTCAATATAGAACGCGTCGAACCCATTGCCAGTTTGCTTCAGTCCATTACCGGGGAAACCTCATTTTTGATTCGCACGGTTTTTTTCGTGATTTTTGGGTATAGCATCGAATTGAACATGTTACTAGACCCAGAAGTATTGAAGGTGGGGGGAGCAATTCTGGCAATATTATTGGTGTTGCGCTTTAGCTACCTGCGTTTTTTACACCGCCAGCATTTGTTGCCCGAATTGTTTTACATTCCAAGGGGGTTGATTACGGTATTGCTTTTTTACCGCATCCCAGAAATGTACAAGCTTGAGCAATTCAGTGAAGGGATCTTGTTTTTTTTGATTTTGAGTACAGGGCTGATTTTGATGTTGGGCGCATTGTTTTATCATGACCGACCACAAGACATCACCCATAACAAGCTGGACAATTGATGAATGTTCTGAGGTTTCACAATGCTGTGGAGCCTCAGAACAGATCGATCAGAATGCACTTTGTAAATAATACACCCCTATCCCGGCAAAATAACTCAATAGTGCAATCCAGGTGATTTTTTGCAAATACCATCCAAAAGTGATCTTTTCCAGGCCCATCGCGGCTACCCCAGCCGCTGAACCAATGATCAGCATACTACCGCCCGTGCCCGCGCAATAGGCCAACATCTCCCAGAAGCGACTGTCCCCAGGTATTTCAGTCAGTGGGTACATGCCCATTGCTGCCGCGACCAAAGGCACATTGTCGACTATCGCCGAGAGCATTCCCGTGATGATCACCACCACATCCATATTGCCCACCGTGGTATTGAGCCATTGTGCTAAACCTGGCAGAGTTCCTTGGGTTTCCAGCGCAGAAACAGCCAATAAAATGCCCAGAAAAAACAGGATTGATGGCATGTCCATGCGTTGTAGTGCAGTCAGTACCGACAGCGATCTTTTGTGTCCATGCTCCTTATCGTGGTGGAGCAGTTCCGTTAACAACCAGAGGATACCCAGCGCCAGCAACATTCCCATGTAGGGGGGCAAGTGGGTAATCATTTTGTATACGGGTACCATGAGTAATAAGAATACCCCAGATGCTAAAATCAACTTCTTTTCACGAACAGTAACCACTTTCTCTTTGGAGGTTTCCGCATCAATTGCTTGCGGTTTCAGAGCCCCTTTTAAGCGCCAGCCAATCAATAGCATGGCGATGATCAAGGATGCGATGGAAGGTAAGATTAGTTTTAGCACAATGTTGCCCGCAGAAAGTTGCCCTCCGATCCAGAGCATGGTTGTGGTGACGTCTCCAATGGGCGACCATGCCCCCCCGGCATTCGCAGCAAGGACGATCGCACTGATGAAATACAATCGTTCTTTAGGGTTGGAAATGAGTTTTTTTAGCAATACGACCATGACTATCGTAGTCGTCAGGTTGTCGAGAATAGCCGACAGGAAAAAGGTCAATACCCCTACCGTCCAAAGCAGTTGCCGCTTGTCACGGGTGCGGATTTGTTGGGTAATGACTTCAAAGCCTTGGTGCGCGTCAATCAATTCTACAATGGTCATGGCGCCAATCAGGAAAAATAGTATCCCTGCAATGTTCGAAAGATGATGCCCCAAGTGTTCACTTAAATGATGGGTCTCAACTCCAGAAAGGCTGTATAGCGTCCAGCACAATACTCCCGTAATGATCGCTGTAGCAGCTTTGTCGATGTGTACATTGTGTTCTAGGGCAATGAGTAGATAGCCCACCACGAAGACAATAATGGTCAGTAGTTCCATGTGTTTATTTTTAAAACAAAAGAGGGCAGCTTTACAATGAGCTACCCTGGACGGCTGTAAACTTAAGTCGTGGACATTAAAAAAACGAAAAAACCCTGCTTATTTATTCTTCGTCATGGGGTTGTTGTTTGGTTGTAATGACCCTATAGAAAAAATAACCACAAGCACCTGCGACTACAATCTGGGTGGAAAGCATCATGATCAAAGCATCCGTATTCATAGATTCAAGTTTAAAACAAAAGGGAATCACCGCAAGGTGACCCCTTTTAATCAATGTGGTAAATAACTATTGCCTTATTTTTGAGGCCGAATCCTGCATGACAAGATTGGTCTGGTATAATGCTAGCAAAACAGTACTCTGCAATGTTAAGCGCATTGTCTGCAACAGTCCTTAAAATGAGATTAAAAATGTCTTAAAATGTTACCCATTTACCACGTTCTGAGGTTTCCCCCGCAAGTAAGAAGCGACGTTACCTACAGTAATGTCAAGCAGGCGTTGGCGGGCCTCTTTGCTGGCCCAGGCTTGGTGAGGAGTGATGATGCAGTTTGGCAGGTCAAACAGGGGATGATCGGCCCGGGGAGGCTCTCCGTCCAGTACATCCAGTCCGGCTCCAGCTAGTTTTTCTTCCACAAGTGCTTGATAAAGATCACTTTCGTTGATCAATTCTCCACGGCCAGTATTGATCAGAAATGCAGAAGGTTTCATGCGCTTTAGCATCTTGGCGTCGACAATTTGGCGGGTTTTATCGTTAAGGGGCACGGTGAGGCAAACTACATCGCTGGCAGAAAATAAATCTTCGATGCGTACAAAAGTCACCCCTACCAGAGCATCTCGTTCGGGATGACGATGGGTGGCCAAAACCCGCATGCCCATGGCCATGGCAATAGAAGCTACTTTTTGTCCAATTCGACCAAAGCCCAAAATACCCATGGTTTTGCCATTGAGTTCAATGAGGGGTTTTTTCCAATAACTAAAATCAGGCTGATTGCTCCAGTCTCCATTGAGTACACTTTGGTGGTGCAGCGCTACGTTGTTGCTCAGTTCGAGCAGCAAGGCAAATACATGTTGTGCAACGGAATGAGTGCCGTAGCCTACCGCGTTGGACACACAAATCTCACGTTCGCGGGTAGCTACCAGATCGATGTTATTGTACCCGGTAGCGCTGACACAAATGCAACGCAGCACGGGCAATTGCTCAATGTGTTCACGAGTAAGTACCAACTTATTGACAATGAGGATAGTTGCGTCTTTGGCTCTCGGCACGATTTCGTCGGAGCTGGTTCGGTCGTAAAAATCAACTTCGCCCAAATTTTTTAATTCATTCCAACTCAAATCACCGGGATTGAGGGTATGTCCATCCAATACTACAATTTTGGGTTGCTCACTCATCTTGATGTTCAGGTTTAAAGCACTTTGTATTGACCAAGTCTGGAGTAAAAAAAGTGATTTTTGTGGAAAAAGACGTAATTTAAAGTCTGGATTTATCTACAGTTTTTGTTTTTAGTGGATTTTTCCCAAAAATCGATCCCATGAAGAAAGCCATTGATGATTGGAAATTTGTGGTTTTAGCGTGTTTGACTCTTGGATTGGCTCCTTTTTCTCCTCAGCCGCACATCATCAGTAAACTCATTTGGTTGCGGGATGGTGCCAAGGGGCAAGATTGGCTGGATTGGGCCGATCTGGGTATGCATGGATTACCCTGGCTGTTGCTTGCGCGTTGGATGCTCTTGTTTTTTTTTCAGCAACTGAAAAAAGAAAAACCCTCAGGCATGTAACTTTTCCCTATTGGTGCGTTTAGTGGTTGGTGCAAATAAGTGCTTATTAGCTCAAAATGTAAACATCGATGTTTGGTAAAGTATTTTTTCCAGCTGACAATGGGGCACAACGCGCCCCGTTCGCCTTACAAATTCTATCAACAGCATGTTTAATCCTGTTGATTTCCCAAGGGGTTAACGCGCAGTTTTCCATAACTGCTTCAGAAGTAGAAACCTGGACGACCACAACTCCGGTGTCTTCTGATTACAACCTGAATTCAGCGTACGTCTACCTGCTCAATCCGACGGCATTGCAGGCTGTTTTTGAAGGAGATGGCCTCAACAAAGGGGAGAAAAAAGACGTGGGACTCAAAAAAGGGGATTATCCGCAGTACATGTACCTGGCGGTCAACATCAAGGATCCCCTCAATGAGGCCAATACCCTGACCATTCCGCTGATGATTCACGACGTGCGCAACCCCGCCATCTCCCAGCGTTTGGTAGAGTACGGGGGGCGTTTTTTGGAAAACATTCCAGACGATAATTTGAAAAATGACATCGTTGCCAAGGTCAAATTTGAAGCATTTAAAGGCAACAATTCCAATGAATTTTGGAAAAAAACCGCCGAAATTTCCTTGAACCTGGGGCGTACGGCTACAAGCATTCTAAAAAACCCGATCACGGGTACTTTTTCGGCGCTTTCAGACCAGATTATTCCACAGGTGGACAAGGGGATTAAATCCATGGGTAACCTGGAAGATCCTCAAAAAATTGTCAGTGAGTTTTACATCAAACTCCTGAACAAGGAATTGAGCGGCTTATACGAAGAAAAGGTCATTTCTGCAATTCTGTACCGTATTCATTGGGATGTTGAAAAACCGGTTCGTTCCAAGTTTTTTAACAATGCTCGTCCAGGCCGGGTTGATGATTTGAAAAGAATGATCAATACGACCACAGCCCCCTTTATTTTGGTGGTGAACACCAAGGCGGAATACAATACCGATCATTCACAGATGGCCTATAACCAGCAGTACATTGACCGAAAAGCCAAAGATTTTCGAAAAATTCAAAATGCTGAAAAAAGAGAGGTCGAAAAATCTTTTTTAGAGATCCTGAAATTGGCAGTGGAGCTCAACAAACAAATGGATGTTTTCCAAAACAGCCTGAATACCAAATACCCTGATTGGCTGGCCTATTCCAAGGTGGTCGAGTTGTATTTTCATGTCCATGAAATGCGCCAGGAAGAGCTGGCTAAACTGTCTAAACAAGACTTGATTACCCGCGAAAAATATACTCGCTTGTACGGCAACATCCACAATGATGTCGACTTGTGGTTTGGTACTGAACTGCTGCAAAAAGCCCGGGGGGTATCCGCCTATTTGCTCAACAATATGGGGCCTTACAACTATGGGAATCGCTCACCTCGCCAGATTTATGAAGACATTGAAATGTTGGAATATTACCGCGACCGGGTGAAGCAAATTGAAATCCAGGGGAAATTGCCCCGAGAAATCCAGGCCCTGGAAACGTACGACATGACTTTGCGCAAGCTCAAGGAAATGGAAACGGCCTTGTTTGAAGCGGATTTTACCCCTGATCCAAGGCTCGATCTGGAATCCAAAAAGGCTTGGCTGCTGGCCCGCGCCAGTCAGGTGTATCCCTTGTGCCAGATTTGTGGGCAAAGGGTAGGGGAGAAGATCACCGCGATCGAAAATGCCACGTATGAACAAAACATCAAGCAGTACAAAGAAATTTCGGCAGGGTATTACAGCAAGCTGGAGTGTTTTGAAAACATCACCAACAACCTGACTAGTTTTGTCAAAGCCAATAAGGATTCCGCTACGGTATCACCTATGATTTTTGCCTCCGTAAAACAAGACCGAGAGGATTTCATCAAAATGGTCAATACGTACAGCGAAATTGCAGGCAAAGACCATACCACTCTGAGTTCAAAAGATTTGGCCGATTTGATCCGGCGCTTCCAGATCAACCGCGAGAAGATGCTGGTCATCATTCAACGGCTACGCGGCTTGGCCCTCGCGAATGGAGGAATGAGTTGTTTGATGGAAGAAGCAAAACCCTGACCGAACATGAGTCATCCCAAACTTTTGAAAAACCAAAATCGGGCATAAACCTAATCGCGGAGCGATTGAATTTTGAATAGCCCCGGTCGTCCGCAGGGCCGATCAGTTCTAAAAAAATCG
>ENA-UOWO01005376-UOWO01005376.1-activated-sludge-metagenome-genome-assembly--contig:-NODE-5376-length-13624-cov-5.680890_pt1 | contig 13624 bp, 3 predicted proteins | sample MGYA00238148_ERZ761564 | MGnify/ENA primary metagenome ERZ761564 (study PRJEB28885, sample SAMN05720194) | activated sludge metagenome | isolation source: Anaerobic digester | place: USA...
CTGACCCTGGACGGGGTGATCTCGGCGAACGGAGGCGATGCGATCCTGCACGCCATGCAAGCCTGTTGCACTTGGGGGAGCGGTGGCGCAGGCGGTTCCTTGTTGATACAGGCCGGTTCCTTGCGGGGCGGCGGGCTTCTGCAAGCCAACGGCGGTCGCGCCGCGCAGGAGGGGGTCTCCGGCGCCGGCGGAGGCGGCGGTCGAATTGCCGTTTATTGTGGAAACGCCGACGAGGTGATCGGCCTTGGCCTGGCGTCCGTTCAGGGCGGTCAAGGGGTCGGAACCGCGGCTCAGACCGGAACCGTTTCGTTCTGGGACACCCGGCTGGGGCTGGGCCGTTACGGGCTTTTGCTGCCGGGGACGCGGTTCGACTGGCCGGCGGGGCAAACCCTGCGCCTCGAATCGTTCCGGGCGCGCCAAGCCGCAGAGATCACCTGCGGCGAGGACGCTCAGGTCCGGGTGGCCGCAGACTGCCGCCTCGAATCGGGGGCGACGATTCTCTTGGGCGGTGGTGGCGTTGTGTCCGTCGGCGGCACGTTCACGTTGAGCGACACGAACAGCGCCCTCATCGTCGGCGGCAGGAACACGGACGCAATGGTCGACGGCGCATGGGCGGGCGCGGGCGGTCTTGTCGAGGCCGGCAGTCTGACCGTCGCGTCCGGCGCGAGGATTTCGGCCGATGGACGAGGGTACGCGCAGGGCGCCGGACCCGGCGCCGGAGGGGATTCTGGTGTGGGCGGCGGGCACGGAGGGATGGGGGGTGGCGCGAATGGCTCGAATGGAGGAGCGACTTACGGCTCGGCGGGCGAGCCGGCCCAACCCGGCTCCGGCGGTCGGGGGAGCAGTCGCTGGGGCACTTGGGCCTACGGGGGCAACGGGGGAGGCGTCGTCCGCATCAAGATCGCGGACGAACTCATGCTGGACGGCGTCATCACGGCTGACGGCGCGAATGCGGTCTTTGTCTCGGCGGGAGACTGCTGTGCAAGCGGCAGCGGCGGGGCGGGCGGATCGGTCTGGATCGAGGCCGGGGTTTTGCGCGGGTCCGGCTCCGTGCATGCCAACGGCGGCCAAGGCGTTGCGGGTGGAGCCGACGGCGGCGGCGGGCGGTTGGCAATCTACTATGCGCTCGATGGCGGGTTCACCGGAGTCGCGGCGTGCACGGCGCTCGGTGGGCAAGGCAGTTCCCTCCCCGGACAACACGGCACGGTCAGTTTCTGGAACACGGCACTCGGGCCGGGGCGCTTCGGCCTGTTTGTGCCGGCGGATCGTTTCGACTGGCCTGCCGGACTGACACTGGAACTCGAATCGCTCCGGGTGGGGGCCGGTGCAAACAGGCCCGCCCGGTTCGATTTGGGCGCGGCAGGCAGGATCGAGGCGGGCAGCGTCCTCATCACTGCTGGCGCTGACCTGGTGTGTGGTGCGGACGCCCAGGTGCAGTTGAGCGGTGACGCGACTCTTCTCGAGGGGGCCCGCTTGACCCTGGGCGGCGGCGGATTGCTGGCCGTCGGAGGGGTGCTGACGTTGGCGGATTCGAACTGCGTCGTCCGGGTGGAATCGAAGAACAACAGCGCTCGAGTCAACGGGCTGTGGGCTGGCCAGAGCGGCCTGATTCAAGCCGGCCATCTCACCGTCGCCGCCGGGGCGGAGATCACGGCGTCCGGGCAGGGGTACGTCGCGGGCGCGGGACCGGGCGGGGCAAACGACCCCGGCGTCGGCGGTGGATACGGCGGATTGGGCGGCGGCTCGAACGGGACCAACGGCGGGCTGGCGTATGGCTCGGCCTGGGACCCCAGCGATCTGGGTTCCGGTGGCTGCGGGAGCCACCGTTGGGGCACCTGGGCCACCGGGGGGAACGGCGGCGGGGCCTTGCGGATCAGCGTCGCCGGCATGCTGACGTTGGAGGGCAGCATCACCGCGGACGGGGGCAACGCGGTAATGGTTGCGGCGGGAGATTGCTGCGCGCCCGGAAGCGGCGGATCCGGAGGTTCGATCTGGGTCGACACCGAGACGCTGCTGGGCTCGGGCTCGTTCAGGGCCGAAGGGGGCCGAGGCGACGCCGGTGGGGCGAGCGGCGGGGGCGGACGCATTGCCGTTCGTTACCGACAGGCCGAGGGCTACACCGGGTTTGCCCAGAGTACGGTTTTGGGCGCTGCGCTCGCGCCAACCGGGCAGCCGGGCACGCTCGGGTTCTTCGATATCAGCGGAGGCGCGGAGATGCCGCGCTTGATTGTGCCGCGCGAGCGGTTCACGTGCGCCGCCGGCGCGTTGCTGCGACTCGGCGGCCTGACGGTTGGTTGGCCGGGGGCGTCGAATGCGGTTTTTGAGATGGGTGAAGACGTCACGTTCGAGGCCCAGGATGTGACCGTGCAACAGGGGGCGTTGCTGAGCGTCGGCGGCGGCTCGCAGTTCGACCTCACGGGCACGCTGCACGTCCAGGACAGCAACTCGCTCGTCCTGGTTCAGGGCCGCGATGCCTGGGGGATGATCAGCAACAACTGGGTCGGCGTCGGCTCAACCTTCCGCGCCAGCAACATCGTCGTCGGTGCTGGGGCCACGATCAGCGCCGACGCCCAAGGGTATGGCTACTCCTGGAACGCGCCCGCCTTTGGTCCTGGCGCCCCGCGCCACAAAGCTGCGGGCGCGGGTTACGGCGGAGCGACACCGGATGGCGGCCTGGCCTACGGCCCGGACTTCGCGCCGACCGACCTCGGCTCCGGCGGCAGCGGCAGCGATGGTTGGTCGAACTCGACGCGCGGCGGCGCCGGGGGCGGAGCGATACACCTGATCGCCGTCGGAAGTCTGACCGTCGATGGCGAGATCACGGCCAACGGCGAGGCGGCCGTGAACTACCCCTCTCAGTGGGGTTGCTGCGCCGCCGGTGGTGGCGGCTCAGGCGGTTCGATCTTCGTCGAGGCGTTCGAGATGCGGGGCACAGGCAGCCTGACCGCCAACGGTGGCGAAGGCATCTTCGGCTCGAGCGGCGGCGCGGGCGGGCGGATCGCGGTCTGGACCTGGGGCGCCAACTCCTTTCCGAGCCAGAGTCTGCATGCCCAGGCCGCCCCGGGAACGCCAACGGGCGAGAACGGCACCGTGCGTGTTCCGGCGCAACCGATCTTCACCTGGAACCCCGAGCCGAATCCCTACGCCCACGGCGGCCAGACGCTGAGTTGGGCGGCGCTCGGACTTGATGTCACCCGGGTTTCGGCCGAGGTCACCGCCTATCGGGACGGGCTCGCATATACGGTTGCCCGCGAGCAAGCCAACTGCGGCCGTGTGCTCTGGAACACGACGGTCGTCCCGGACGGACGCTACGAGGTGAAGGCCGTTTTCCGCGATCCCGCGAAGCGGGTCCTGGGCGAAATCGCCGCGTCGGTCTTCGTGAACAACGCCGCGATCTGGCACGGCGGCGCCTTGGTCTCGGACACGACTTGGTCCAGCGACAGCGTCCACCTGATTGAAAGTGATCTGGCTGTTGGCAGTGGCGTCACGCTCACGATCGACCCCGGCACGGTGGTCAAGGTGCTTCCCGGACGCAGCATAACCGTCGCCAGCGGAGGCCGGCTCGATGCGCCAGCCACGGACCTTGCGCCGATCTTCTTCACCGTCCTCGAAGACGACACAGCGGGCGGCGACACGAACTTCGACGGCAATCAGTCGCGTCCGCGGCCCGGGGAGTGGCCCGGCTTGATCGTGTCGGGCGGCACGGCGGACCTTTCGCCATCCGTGGTCATCCGCTATCATTGGACAACCCACTCGGGCGCGCTCGCGGGGAATGAGACCTGGCTGGGGTCCGCCCTGCACCAAGTCACAGGCGACCTCACCGTCCCGGCTGATGTCACTCTCACCGTCCAGCCGGGCGCCATTGTCAAATTCGGGTGGAAGCGGCGCCTGTCTGTTGATGGACGGCTCGAAGCGCGCGGGACGGTGGCTCAGCCGATCACGTTCACCTCCGAGCGCGACGACTCGGTCGGAGGCGACACCAATGGCGACGGCAATGCCACGGAACCCGCCGGGGGTGACTGGGGCGCGATCGCGATTGGCGGCGAAGCCGACCTCACGCATACCCGGGTGCTCTACGGCGGCGGCACGGCCGGCGGCGGATACGAGTGGGGCGCTGGCGCGTTTCGCACTGGCGCCGGCGCGGTCCTTCGGGTCGGGGAGAGCGTCATCAGCGAGTCCGCCTTCGAGGGCATTCATGCCGTGCAGGGAGGCGAGATCACCGTGAGCAACACGGTTATCGCGTTCACGGATCGCGCGGTCAATGGGGACGGCGCTGTGGCGCGCCTGCTCCACTGCACGCTCTACAAGAACCGCATCGGCCTCTGGCCCCACGGCGGCGTCATTCAGGCGCGCAACTGCATCATCAGCCACAGCATCGAGACCGGCGTGTATGGCGAAAACGACGTCCAGTTCTGCAATGTCTGGTCGCCCACCGGCGACAACGGCGCGTTCATCCCAGGCGCGGCGGGCAACGTCTCGGTTGATCCCCGCTTCAAGAACCCCGATGCAGGCGATTTCCGCCTCGACTATCGCTCGCCGTGCATCGACGCCGCGGATGGAACAAGCGCGCCCGCCGCCGACACGATGGACGCGCCCCGCTACGCCGATCCGCGCACCTTGGTCAAGACCGGGACGCCGACAGCCAGCGGGGCCTACGCCGACCTGGGCGCGTTCGAGTTCGTCGAAGAGGCGGATTCGCCGGTGGACTTGGTGGTATCGAGCGTCCAGGGACCGGCCGAAGGAACGTCTGGTGACCAGGCCACCGTGCGTTGGACGATCGTCAACAACGGAACTGACGGAACCAGGGGCGCCTGGCACGATGCCATCAGTCTCGTGCCCTCGAGTCCGACCGGCTGGGACGAACCCGTCGCGGTGGCGGAAGTTCTGTCCATCGCCACCCTCGGCCCTGGCCAGAGCGCGACCTTCGCGGCGTCGGTGCGAATACCGGGCGGGACCGAGGGGCCGTGGCGTTGGCGGGTGTGCGCCAATGCTCGAGGCGAGGTCTTCGAGGGACGTCACTCGGACAACAACCAAACCGAGGGGTCGGCGCCGATGCAATTGCGCGTTCCGGAGCTCGCAGTTGGAGCGGCGATGAACGACCTCTTTGTCGGGGCCGGAGTCCCTTCCTGGTTCAAACTCGAACAGCCTGCCGGGTAGGCGCTCACCGTGGGTTTGGACGCCAGCGCCCCGAACGGGCGCTGCCGGCTGTACGCGGGGCGCAACCGAATGCCCACCGAGTCTTTCTTCGATTGGCGCAGCGCAACGTGGAATCCGCCGGCGCCGCGATTGCCCCTGCCCGCGCCGGATGCGCCGGGCACGGTGTACTTGTTGGTGATGCCGGAAGCACTCGATGACGGCCAGCTTGCCTTCACACTCGAGGTTCAGGCGGCGCAGTTCAGGCTGACGGGAATCGGTGTTGCCAGCGCAGGCAATCTCGGCGCGGTCACCATCCCGCTCGCGGGCGACGGATTCGCCGATTCGATGCGGGTGTCTTTGCGTCCAGCCTCGGGGTCTGACGTCGCGGCTCAGGCCGTGAGCGTCGGCAGTTCAGTGGCAGCCGAGGCCCGATTCGACCTGGCGGGAGTTGCGCCAGGGCGCTACACCGTGGTCGCGGCACTGGGCAACCGCGAGGCGGTCCTCCCCGACGCCTTGACCGTGTCGGGCAGCGGCTTGGGCGGCAGGTTCTGGGCGCGCCTGACCGTGCCGGCAGCCGGTCGGCTGGGTCGCGCGTTCACCATCTATCTCGAATACGGCAACGCGGGCGACACGGACATCGCGGCGCCGCTGGTGCGCGTCACGGCGAAGTCCGCGCCACTCCGGTTGTGGCCGCCGGACCAACCGCTGGCCGCCGGCACAGTTGTCACGCTCCTCGCTCATGCGCAGGACGGCGCGCAACCCGGGGTGCTTCGCCCCGGCTGCAGTTACCGGATTCCGCTGCGCGCCCAGGCGGATAGCGTCGGCCGCGCCGATTTCGGGATGGCGGTATTCGACGGGGGCGCCGCGGCGATGGATTACGAAACGGTCCGCCGCAAGGTGCTCACGATACAGCCCGACACCCTCTGGACCAACACCTGGCAGAGCTTTGTCAGTCAGACCGGCCCGACCCAGGGGGACTACCTGGCGGTCTTGGGCGCCGCGGCTTCCCGGGCGAGGGCTTTCGGGCTGAACCTGGCGACTGAAACGGACCTGCTCGAGTACCTGTTCGACGAGACCGCATCCGCGCTGCGCCAGGCGCCGGTGTGGGGCACGTTGTATTTGGCGGACACCAATCATCCTTTGGCCCGGCAGACCGTGGTGCTGACGCCGCGATCGAGTCAGCCGGGGGCAACCAACAGCCCGCTCACCGCGCTCTCCTGGTATGACGGCACATTCGCCGTCGGCGGAGTGCCGGCCGGAACCTACGACGTCTCCGTTGCGGGCCATTTGCCGGAGACATTGGGCGAAGTCACCCTGCTTGATCCGCTCCAACAACCGCTCGCCAATCTCATGCTGATCGTCACGGCCCCCGCTGGAGCACTGACCGGCGAGGTGCGCGCCGGGTTCGACGCCTCGCCCATCACCGGGGCTCTTTTGATGGCCCGGCACCAGATGTCCGGCCGCGTTTACTCGATCCAGACGGCGCTCGACGGAACGTACGAACTCGAGGGTCTCCCGCCGGGCGATTACAAACTGGAACTGAAAGCCGAAGGCTACCTCCCGCAGCCCGCGCGGTATTTCAGGATCGAACCCGGCCAGCGCCTGGCGCAGTCGTACGCGCTCCCAGCCGGCGGCGGGCGCATCATCGGCCGGGTTCTTCGCCCCGATGGCGGCGCGGTGCCGGGCGCGCCCGTGGCCGCGCGCATAGCCGGGGCGATGGAGGCTCGCGGTTCCTCGAGCGGAACCGACACGATCGCCGACGATGCTGGGGCCTTCGTGCTGGCGGGGTTGCCCCCGGGAACTTACCGGGTGTCGTCTCATCTGGACGGAATCGGCGCATGCAGCGTGTCGGACGTCGCCATCACGGATTACAGTGCGACGGTCTCGCTGGACCTGGTCCTCGAAACGGGCGCGCCTTTGACCGGAACGGTCCTTGACGCGGTGACCGGTGCGCCCGTCGCCGATGCCTGCGTCTGGGTCCGCGCCGCGCCCGACGTGGCAGCGGACGCGACAACCGACAGTGCGGGCCGTTTCACGTTGACGGGTCTTGGAGCGGGGCGCCACCCCGTGCTCGCGTCCGCGAATGGCTACATCACAACACGCGTGGACGCCGACACGGGGATTTCGGCCACGGCACCCATCACCATCTTGCTGGGCAAGCTTGGAAGCGTCGAGGGCCACGTCCGCACCCAGGACGGACCGCTAGCCCGTGTCCCGATCATGGTCGAATGGGCCGGTGCGGTTCAGACCGAGACGCAGACGGACAACCAAGGTCACTACGGGTTTCTGGGTCTGCCTCCGGGTGACTATCGAATCGGGGTTGGGCCTCAGTTGGGACCCGTGCTCTGGGGCGCAGACTTCACCGTCTCTCCAACCAACGCCTCCGCTGTCGTTCGGGATTTCGATCTGGGCGCTTTCTCCATTCTCGCCGGACGCACCCGGGCTTCTGACGGAACCACTCCGCTGCCGGGCACAACCGTCCTGTTGCTCGCGCAGGGGGAAGTTGTCGCTCAAGTCCCCACGGATGCCCAAGGACGATACGAATTCCACGTCGTCCAGCCCGGCGACTTCGATCTCTATGCGGTGGGTCAGAATGGCTGGCTCACGCCCCTCGAAGCGGTGGCGGTCGGCGCCAATCAGCGCCTCGACGGTCTCGACCTGCTGGCTCCCACCAGTCAGTTGGATGTGGCGGTAGCCGCGCTGGCGACCGGACAGCCGCTCGGGCAGGCCCAAGTCACTGTGACGCCGGTCGGCGCCCCGGACGGCATGCTCTCCCGCTCGGCATCCACCGGCGACGACGGGAAGCTGTCGTTCTCCCAGATGCCCGCCGGAGACTACCGTGTTGCAGCCTCCGCCGAGGGCTATGCGCACACCGAGCACACGGTCACGATCGCAACCGGCGTCGCGTCGGCAACCCTCGATTTGCCGGCCGGCCGGATCATTCAGGGCACCGTCGAGGCGCGCGGCGTCGGGATGCCCGACGTCCCGGTCTTTGCGGCTCGAACCGGAGGTCCCATCCTGTTCTCGACGCGCACCGATGCGCAGGGCTGCTACCAGTTCACGTCCTTGCCTGCAGAACTCATCGATGTGTTGGTCGCGCCGGAGAGGGATCGTGCGGCCGTGATCCGCGAGCGGATGAGGATGGATTGGCTGCCGACTCTGAAACTGGACTTCGACCTGGTCGCGGATGGGGCGACCGTCACCGGACACGTTGCCGACGCGAATGGCCGTCGTCCGCTGCCCCAAACCGCAACGCTCTTGCACTCGAGCGGCTTGGCGGTGTCGGCCCGACTCACCGGCCGCGTCGACGGGGCGTATGCCCTGCCGCGATGCCCGGCGGGGGCCTACACGCTGCAAGTGCGGGGCCAGGGCTATCTTCCTGTTCGCCAGACGCTGATCGTGGCCGACACCGGCGGCTCGCTCACGAACGACACGCTGGTCCTCGGGGGACCCGTGGCCTGGGCGGCGCCGGCCCTCACGCCCAATAGGCCGGCGGTCGAGCTTGCCGGGTACACGACCTGGATGGGCGGGATTCTCACGGGGACTTCGCCGCCTGAGGTGACGGCGGCCGGCGCGCTCGGCGACCTGGGCGCATTCATCGAGTACTGGAAGAAGTACCGGCCCGAGCCGTGCGAGATGATCATCATCCCCAAGGGGTTGCCCTTCGCCGTCCGGGCGATGGCGCTGTTCGACGTCTGGAAGAGCGACTACGAGGCCATGTGCGGAGTCATCAACAACGATTGGATCGTCCTGGACGCCGCCGCCGGCGCCGTCACCGCCGACACGTACCTGGTCGAGGTGGCCATCGCGACCATCGGAAGCGGCGGGACGTTGGCGGGCGTTGCGCTCTGGGCAGAGGCAGCAGGGGCAATCGGAGGGGCTGCGACGAGCTGCCTCAATGCGCTGTTGACCATCGGCAATTCCGAGGCCAGCGGCGCGGACAAGGCTTTTGCGGCCAACAACGTGGTGGGGGCGTTCATGGACGTGGCAAAGAACCTGAATTCGGCGTTGCCGAGCTGGGTGCCCATCGGGTCCGTTGTTGCCGGCCTGACCGGATTGGTGGGCGATCTCATCAACCTCTGGAACGTCGAAGACCAGTTGCACGAGGACCTGGCCGAGTGGCTGGCGCGCTGCGGCGAAGACGAAAGCAGATTCTACACCGCCTACCAGGATTACCTCCGTCACAAGCATGAGTACGACTATGCCAAGCCCGATTGCGGAGACGGGGGGGCCACAACGAACTCGACCGACATCACCGCCAGCCGCGATCCGAATGGCAAGATCACAACCGGTTTCGGCCCCGCGGGCTGGGTCCGGTCGGGGGCTGTCATTGCGTACACCATCGAGTTCGAGAACGTGCGCACAGCCGGCGCTCCCGCCCAGCAGGTTGTGGTCACGGACCGGCTGGCGCCAGAACTCGACTGGTCCACCTTCGAGTTGCAGCAAGTCGCCTTCAACCAGGTCGTGATCGACGTGCCGCCCGGCCTTCAGTCCTATCGCGCCGAAGCGTTCGTGGCTTCCGATCCCAACCCGGTCCGAATCGAGGCCTCACTCAATCCTATCACCGGTGTGGCCACCTGGAGGCTCAGCTCCGTCGACCCGGCCACGGACAGTTTGACCGAAGACCCCCTCGCCGGTTTCCTCCCGCCAAACGACGCCGCGCACCGCGGAGAAGGCTTCGTGACTTTCGCGGTCAGGCCCCGGCCGGATTTGCCGTCGGGCGCCGCTGTCCAAAACCAGGCGCGCATCGTGTTTGACGCCAACGCGCCCATCGTTACGCCGGCGGTGACCAACACGATCGCCGCCCTCGACCCAACCAGCGCGGTGCATCCGCTCCCGACGCTCTCCGCCCCGGATTTCGAGGTCGCATGGAGCGGCGCCGACCCCGGCGGACCGGGCATTGTCAGCTATGACATTTACGTCTCGGTGGACGACGCGCCCTATGCGCCTTGGCTGGCGGGAGTCACCGCGGGAAGCGCGGTGTATCATGGTCAACCCGGATCGTCCTATGCGTTCCGCAGCATTGCCACAGACGCGATCGGGAATCGCCAGCCGCCGCGGACCGGGCCTGACGCGACCACCGAAGTCCCAACGGAGATCGTGGTTCTCACTGCCATGCCGCTCGAGATCCGTTGGAGATCGGTTCCCGGCAAGCAGTACTTCATCGAAACCGCGACAGACCTTGGGTCCGACTCGCAATGGGAGACACACGCCGGCCCCATCCTCGCGCGCGAAACAGTGACCAACTTCATCGAGACACCCGACACCCTCCAGCGGTTCTATCGCGTGCGCAAAGCCGATTGAGGCCCGCGCGTTTGCGCCGCGGGATATCTTCACGGAAATGGCGGTGACCGCCGATGAACAGGCCGCCGCGCTCGAGTTGCTATCCGAGGCCTGATTGAAGCTGGACGCCGACTTCCATCCCGATGGCTTCAACTTCGGGGTCATTTACCCTGCTTCCCCGCACCACTCGCCTCCACCCCAGCGCGGTTTCCTTGAAGCCTTGTCTCACTTCAGTTCCGACTCGTTGTTGGCGATGATCGCCTTGTCACCGATTTCGTTTCTGATTTCCACGCCGCGCATGCAGGCGAACTGGCCGTTCGAGATCAAGAGGCCCATCGGCTGGACGTGCTCGACCCGCACGCAGACCTGGGCTTCGTCGGCGTCAATGCCCGAGAACTGGCCGTTGGCCGCGCCAGCCTGGGTGCGGATGAAGTGACCCCGCCTTCATGATCCGCCCCGATTCATGAGGTGCTGTTCCCTCTGTGATCTCTGTGTCTCTGTGGTGAATCCCATCCGGTGACAGTCACCGTCCCGGATTGAACCACGGAAACGCAGAGCACACGGAGGACCCGGCAGTCAAAGAGCCACGGATGGAACACGGATGGAACACGGATGACGCAGCCATTCGGCTTGCCTCGGTGATTCGGATCGAGCCTCATCTTCGATGTTCGGTATGCACATCGAGTTCCTCCGCGCGGAGAATGTGCGCCATGTGGCGCCAATCGACTGCGATTTCAGCGATGGGCGGGGCGCGCTCCGCCGGTGGACGCTCTTGCCGGCGAGTGAAGCGTCGAATGCGCTTTTGCGTTGCATGGCCCTGGCAAGTCTGGGGCGGCGGCAAATGTCCGTGTTGGCGCCCAAACTCGGCACAATGCTGGGCGTGCGTTCCGAGCATCCGGCGCGACTCGAGTGCACGCTCGTCTACCACGCCCCGCAAGAGCGGGGGCCCCACCGCCCCGTGCGGCGGCAGTCAGGATGGCAAATCTGGGCAGATGGTCATGTTGCCCCCCTATCGCGGGCCGCCATGCGCTCAGCCAGACCTGGAGCGGCGCACAGCCGTCCGGATCTCGGCAGATCGCACATCGGGCGGCTGTTGATCGGCTATGGGCGTCGGGTCACGCCCCACGCTGGCACGGACCAGTTCGGCATCTACCCGGACCAGCGGGTGAGGCGTTGTGCCGGATTGTTCGATGTCCGGGCGCGCGTCACGGACCCGCTGGCCTTCCTTCAGCGCCTTCGCCAGAAGAGTTGTTATCGCGCGGGGCGCGCGCGCGCCGTGCTCGCCCGGCTGACTGTGGACCTGTCAGAGTGGCTCGGCTGGGATGTCGCCGACAGCCTCACTCGACCCGGCGAGTTGGAAGCGCGCTGGAAAGCCGCGTCTGCACCACGGCGGACGCCGGCGGTCGTGCTTCTCGACATCGCCAGGCACGCTTACGACGCCACGGAACGGTCGTTCGACCCGAATCCGCTTCTGCAGCCCGGCGTGGTGTTGCTGGCCGCGGCGGAGGCCTGGTGCGAAACCCGCGGCCTGGCGCGCTTTCTCGCTTTGCTGGGCACGCGGTTTCCCAACCTGCAATTTGTCGTCACCCTTTCGGCATCGGCCCGCCGCAGTTTCCCGGCGCGATTGGCGCGGGAACGCCTCCCGATTCCCGAGGTCCAACCGCGCCCAAGGCCGGTCCCCGTTCGCCGGCTGGCCCCTTCGACCGTGTTGCTGGTGGACGCGGACGGCACTCTGCCGAACGTGGCTTTGATGAAGCTCAGCCGGCATTTCAAGTCCCAAGGCCGGAAGGTGGTACTGGCGCGTGGCGTGCGGTCGCTTCCCCTGGCCGGGACGGTGCTGGCCAGTTGTGTGTTCGGCACCGCGGCGTCGGCGAAGCGAGTCGGGGTGCTGCGAGATCGGTTCGGCGACACTCTGCAACTGGGCGGTTCGGGCGTCGATCTCCACCGACGCCTGGCGCCGGAAATCGAGGCTCTGGCCCCAGACTACGCGCTGTATCCGGAACTCGGTGACCGCGCCATCGGGTTCCTGACACGCGGGTGTCCCATGCATTGTCCCTTCTGCATCGTGCCGGAGAAGGAGGGACTGCCGCGCCGGGTCGGCGATCTGGACACTCTGCTCCAAGGTCGCAAGAAGCTGATCCTGCTCGACGACAACCTGCTGGCTCACGCCGACGCCCTCGAGTTGCTCGAGGCAATGGCTCGCCGCGGTTTGCAGGTCAACTTCAACCAGACCCTCGATTTGCGGCGGCTCACGCCCGAGGCGGCCTCTTTGCTGCGCCGGATTCCCTCCACCAACGCGGCGTTCACTCGCCGCACATACTATTTCAGTCTCAATGACGCGCGAGGCCTCGATCTGCTGCGCCGACGGTACGCTCTGCTGCAACCGCGCCACTCGGACAACGTGGAGTTCGTCTGCATGTACGGGTTCAACACCACGTTGGCGGAAGATGTCGAACGGTTCCGCTTTCTGCGCTCGCTGCCCGGGGCGTATGTGTTCGTCCAGCGTTACCAGCCCATCCCCGGCGGTCCGCCGGCGAACCTCAACCGCTTCTTCGACGACCGGGCCGACGCCCTGATCAGCGAATTGGTGCGAATCCTCTATCGCCAGAACATGAAGAGCATGGAGACGTACTATCGCTGGCTGGCTCTTCAATACGCCGCACAGTGCGGGCGCATCCATCACGTCTTGGTCGAGACGCTGTTTCGATACAACGGCCGCTCGCGCATGGCGGGATTCCTGCACCGACTCGAAAGACTCTCTGCCGCCCACGGCCACCCCGCCACTGGTCCGTGGTTCCCCCTGTTCTTACCACATGAAGGGAAGCGGAGAAAGTGACCCGTCCTTCATGATCCGCCCCGATTCATGAGGCGATCTTCCCTCTGTGGTCTCTGTGTCTCTGTGGTGAATCCCGTCCGACGACAGTCACCGTCCCGGATTGAACCACAGAGACGCGGCAGAGAAAGACCGGCACCGCCTTCCATCTCTCCCTCTTTGCGCCATTGCGTCATTGCGCCTTTGCGTTCCCTCCGGGCTCAGCCGAGTTCAACGCAAAGACGCAGAGACGCAAAGAAGAAGGAAGGGGATTCAGAGAGCCATGAACCGGTGCATCTGGTTGTTGTCGGTGTTCTGTCGCCTGGTAAGGGCGCCGGGCCGAATGGCGCTTAGTTCCAACCCTTTTATTTGCAGAAACATGGGCGGCCATTT